>Ga0105164_10000945_pt1 | contig 18992 bp, 23 predicted proteins | sample VDWuncwatermetaG_FD_89674 | JGI IMG/M metagenome (GOLD analysis project Ga0105164, IMG submission 89674) | Wastewater microbial communities from Netherlands to study Microbial Dark Matter (Phase II) - VDW unchlorinated drinking water | ecosystem: Environmental > Aquatic > Freshwater > Drinking...
GGATAGCATCTCGTTGCCGTACTCGGGATCTTCGGTGACGGCGTAGGGCACCGGCGAGCGCACCTCGCGGCGCAGGATCTGCTGCTCGCCGCCTGTTTTGGCCAAGGGGATCCACACGCGGACGTCCCGAGCCTCCGGCGGGATTCGGGGCAGGCGCGCCACGTAGGCGAACAGGATCTCGCGCGGACGCGCGTGCTGCGATTCCACCGTCGAGGCGGTGTACCCGGCGATCAACGCCGCCAAGGCAACCCATCCTGCGGGTCGCATGGACGAACCCACACCAACAGCCAAGCGTTGTAGCCTCATCTGCGTCACTCTGCTCGAGTTTAACACAGGCCGCCTGAAAACTCACAGGTGATGAGCGCAGTGTGGACTTGCCAGTTACTCTATGGTACAGTGGGCAAAACTACGGAGGAGCTATGCGGAGATCACGCCTCATTGGAGTCTTCGGCCTCATCGCCATCCTGCTCGCCTTCCCCACACCCGCCCGCGCCGTCACGCATGCCGACACAGCCGACATACACGCTGCCGGAGCCGGCAAAAAGCTGATCCGCGGCGTCGTCAACATCATCACCGGCTGGGTGGAAATTCCCAAGCGAGCCCGGCAGACCATGGAAGACCAGGGAGCCATGTCCGGCCTCACGTGGGGCCTGCTGCGCGGGCTCGGCTACGGCTTCGTCCGCACCGCCGCCGGGTTGTACGAAACGTTCACCTTCCCGTTCCCGGCCCCGCCGGGATACGAATCGGTCATCCAGCCGGAATACATCTTTGACGTCGAAGCGGGTTAACCGAAAGGAGGCGGGACGATGGATTGGAATGTGGTGCTCGTAGTCCCAGTCCAAACGTTCTTTACCCAGTTGGTGGGGTTCCTGCCCAACTTGCTGGGCGCGCTCCTCATCCTGCTGGTGGGGCTGTTCGTCGCCAAGGCGATCGAGAGCGTAGTGGTGCAGCTCCTCAAGACGGTCCGCCTGGACACCTTGGCCGACCGCATCCAGGTGTCGGAGATCCTCGCCAAGGGCGGGATCAAGCAGAAGCTCTCCGAGCTCATCGGGGCGATCATCTACTGGCTCGTGATCCTGGTCGTCCTCATCGCAGCCCTGAACGCCCTGCAGCTGACCGTCGCCGCGCAACTGCTTGAGCAGGTCGTCGCCTTCCTCCCGAACGTCATCGCGGCCATCTTCCTCCTGGTCGTCGGGATCTTTTCGGCGGTCTTCCTGTCCGCTGCGGTCCGCACCGCGGCCGTGAGCGCGGGGATTTCGCAGCCGCAATTGCTCGGGCAGATCGTCCAGACCGCCGTCATCGTCTTCGCCAGCGTGGCGGCGCTGGAGCAATTGAACATCCGGCTGGTCGGGGAAGCTTTCTTGATCGTGCTGGCCGGCATCAGCCTCGGCCTCGCCCTGGCCTTCGGCCTGGGATGCAAGGATCAGGCTGGCCGTTGGGCGGAACGCCTCGCGGATCAGCTGTCGTCGAAGAAACGGTAGCCGTTCAGCATCTCCTTCTCGCAGTCCGGTTGCTCCTCGGCATCCTGGTCGGGGGGGCCGGGCTGTGCCGTCCTTCCATGGCGGACGGCGTGAACGTGAACCGGCTCGAGCCGGCCGAGATCCAGCAGCTTCACACAGTCCTTGAACATCTCACCCCCCTCATCGACGCCAGGAAAGCCGACGGCACGGTTAACCGCCTCACCTGGGACGAGCTCTACGGCCCGCTGGCTGAGGAGGAGCAGGCGTTCCTCGACGCGTTCCGGGCCGTGAAGGCTGAGGCGCTCGGCTCCACGAGCCACTATTTCGGCGAGCTGGAGGTCCAGCCGGACTTGGTGCCGGTCGAACCGCAGCAGATCGTGAAGGACGGCGCGCCTGAACCGCTGCCGCTGCAATACCTGCCCCGGCCTGTCCACGACGCGTACCTGGCCATGACCGAGGCCATGGTCAAAGATTTGGGCAAGCGGCTGCTCGTCGAGTCCGGCTACCGCAGCCCGGCGTACCAGCTATATCTCTTCATGTTCTACCTCCCCAAGCACGGCTCCTCCGTCCGCGAAACCAACCGGTTCGTGGCGCTGCCCGGCTACAGCGAGCATGGCAATCCCCAACAGCAGGCCATCGACTTCATCAATGAAGCCGGGATCAACGGCGAGGACCATCCGGAAGAGTTCGAGGCGCTGCCGGAGTATGCGTGGCTGACGGCCAACGCGTCCCGCTTCGGCTTTCATCTCTCCTACCCGCGGGGCAATCCCCACCATACGTCGTTCGAGCCCTGGCACTGGCACTACGAAGCCCGCACCCAGTGAGCGGCCTGCGCCGATGAGCCGGCCCGCGCTGCTTAGGTCGATGGGCCTGACCGACGCCACGCTGCTGGTGGTCGGCTGCATCGTCGGCGTCGGCATCTTCCGCACCGCCAGCTCCATCGCCGCGCACGTGCATGCCCCGCTGCTGATCCTCGCGCTCTGGATCGCCGGGGGCGTCGTCTCGCTGTGCGGTGCGTTGTGCTACGCGGAGCTGGCAGCGCTGTTTCCGGCGAGCGGCGGCGACTACGTCTACATTTCCAAAATCTACGGGCGGTTCTGGGGGTTCCTGTTCGGCTGGACCAAGCTGTTCATCGAGCGCACCGGCACCATCGCGATCCTGGGCTTCGTCTTCGCCGAATACGCCCACCGGCTCATCCCGTATGAGCCCTGGATGCTGCGTTGGCTGGCCGCGCTCGCGATCCTGGCGCTCACCGCCGTCAACGTGGCCGGGGTCCGCTGGGGCACGGTCGTGCAGAACGTGTTCACGACGCTGAAGATCATCGCGCTGGCTGCCTTGGTCCTGGCCGGGCTGTCGATCGCCTTCGCCGGATCAGGCGCGCATCCGGCCTGGACCCTGCCACCGCTGACCGCCCCGCCCACAGGTGGACCCCTGGGCGGGGTCGGCGTCGCGTTCGTGTTCGTCTTATGGACGTATGGCGGGTGGACCGAGGCGGCCTACGTCGCCGAAGAGGTCAAGGACCCGGTCCGGAGCATCCCCCGCGCCATTCTGTTCGGACTGGCCGCCACCACCGTATTGTACCTGCTCGTGAATTGGAGTTACCTGCTCTGCGTGCCGGTCGACGCGTTGCCGCGGACGCCGCTGGTGGCGTCCCGTGTCATGGAACAGGCCTTCGGCTCCGGGGGTGCTCTGTTCATCGCCGCCATGATCGCTTGCTCCGCCTTCGGCGCGCTCAACGGCTATATCCTGACCGGCGGCCGGATCCTCTACGCGATGGGGCAGGACCACCCGGCGTTCACCCGCATGGGCGCGGTCCACCCGCGGTTCCACACGCCGGCGCTGGCGCTGGGCGTCAACGCGGCGATCGCCATCGCGCTGATCTTCACCAAGACCTTCGAGCAGATCATGACCTACTCCACGATGGTCATCACGGTGTTTTTCACCATGGCGGTGTTCGGCGTCATCGTGCTGCGCCGCCGGGAGCCGCACTTGCGCCGGCCGTACAAAGCCTGGGGCTACCCGTGGACGGTGATCCTGTACGGCCTGACGATGATCGGCTTCATGATCGACGTGTGCTGCAAGGAACCGGTGGAGGCGGTGTTCGGGTTCGGCTTGCTGCTCGCCGGCCTGCCGGTCTACTGGTTGTCGCGCGCCTCCTCTCGCACATGACCCTGTTTACCATCGCCCTCATCAGCGTCGCGCTGTTCGCGGCCGGCTACCTGGTGTACGGCCGGCTGCTGGCCCGCTGGTTCGGCCTGTCCGCGTCCACGACCACGCCGGCCTGCGAGCGCAACGACGGCGTCGACTACGTGCCGGCCAAGGCGCCCTTCCTCCTCGGCCAGCATTTTTCCGCCATCGCCGCGGCCGGTCCGATCGTCGGCCCGATCCTCGCCGGCCTGTGGTTCGGCTGGCTGCCCGCTTTGCTGTGGATCGTGTTCGGCGCGATCTTCTTCGGCGCGGTGCATGACTTCGCCGCCTTAGTCAGCTCGGTGCGCAACCAGGCCCGCTCGATCGTCGAGATGGTCCGCGACGAGCTGGGGCCGACGGCGCACCTGTTCTTCATGGGCTTCGTCTGGCTGTCGCTGATCTACGTGATCGTCGCCTTCACGGACCTGACGAGCGCGTCGTTCACCGAACCGGCGTACGGCGGCGGCATCGCCGGCTCGTCGGCCTGGTACCTGGTCGCCGGCGTCGCGATGGGCCTGTGCCTCTACCGGCTGCGCATGCCGCTGTGGCTGGCGACGGCGCTGTTCGTCCCGCTGGTCGGGCTGATCATCTGGTACGGCCAGTCCATGCCGTTGAGCCTGCCTGCGCTCGGCTCGATCCGCCCGCAATTGGTATGGAACTTCGTGATCCTCGGCTACTGCTTCGCCGCCTCGATCATCCCCATGTGGCTGCTCCTGCAGCCGCGCGGCTATCTGGGCGGGTTCTTCCTCTATGCGGCGCTGGCCGGGGGGGTGATCGGGCTGTTCCTGGGCGGGGACCGCGTGCAGTACCCGGCGTTCCTGGGCTGGACCAGCGCGAAAGGCTTCCCGCTGTTCCCGGTGCTGTTCGTCACCGTCGCCTGCGGGGCCTGCTCCGGCTTTCACGGCATCGTCAGCTCCGGCACGACATCCAAGCAGATCAGCCGCGAGCCGGACTGCCGGCTGGTGGGCTACGGCGGAATGCTGCTGGAGGGATTGGTGGCGGTGATCGCGCTGTCGACGGTCATGCTGCTCGCGCCGGCCGACCCGATGGCCCAGCAGTCTCCGGACCGCATTTACGCCAACGGCCTCAGCCATTTCGTCGAGCGCATCGGGATCAACCGGAATTTCGCCCATTCGTTCGCCCTGCTGGCCTTCGCGACCTTCATCTACGATACGCTGGACGTCGCGACGCGGCTGGGCCGGTACGTGCTCCAGGAGCTGACCGGCTGGGCCGGGCGGCGGGGGCGGGCTGCCGCGACGCTGTGCACGCTGATCATCCCCGCGATCTGCGTGAGCCTGACGGTGCGGGACGCGGCCGGCAACATCGTGCCGGCCTGGAAGGTGTTCTGGACGATCTTCGGCACGTCCAATCAGCTCCTGGCCGCGCTGACGCTGCTGACGGTCACCGTCTGGCTGCGCCGCACCGGCCGGCCCTGGTGGATCAGCGCCGCACCGGCGGCGTTCCTGCTGGTGATGACGCTGTGGTCGCTGGGATTGATGGCCGCGCCGTGGCTGCAGGGACTACTGCAGGGCCGGTGGCGCGTGGATGGGATCGCGTGGATCGCCCTGCTGCTGCTGGCCCTGGCGGTGGCTGTCGCTTACGAGGCGGCGCGAGTGCTCTTGACGAGGTCTTCCACGATCCGTTCTACGTCCCCAAGCGTCACCCCGTGATACCAGGCGTACTCAGGAAATACCATCACGTTCGCGCCCTTCGCGCACAAATCCTGGCAGCCGGACTTGCTCACCCGCACGCGGCCGCCCAAGCCCAGCGCCTTGATGCGCGCCTTGAGCGCCTCGGCGATCGCTTCGCTGTCCCGGCCGGCGCAGCAGGCTTCCCCCTCGGCGCGGTGGTTGATGCACACGAACACGATCCGCTGAAACGGCACCCGCGCCTGCTCCATCAGACGTGCAGCCCGACGGACCGCAGCTCCTCTTCCAGCCGCAGGCCCTGGGTGAAGTGCACCGCGGTCAATCCGAGCTGCCGCGCGGCCATGACGCACTCCTTGATGTCGTCGACGTAGACCGTCGACTCCGGCGGGATGTCGGCCTCGCGCAAAGCGAGCTGGTAGATCTGCAGCTCCGGCTTGCGGTACCCGGTCTGGTAGGACGTGATCCAGTGATGGATGTAATGGAAGACCGGCCAGGTGCGGCGGATGTATTCGTCATGCAGGATGTTGGTGTTGCTCAAGACCAGCAGCCGGTACCGGGTCCGCAAGCGCTCCAGCAGCCAGGTCGCGTCGGTGTTCTCGCTCAGGATGCTGTTCCAGACGCTCACGAACTCGTCGTACGACCAGGCCAGCCCCAGCTCCGCGCTGAGCTGCGCGTGGAACCGCCTGGGCTGCAGTTGGCCCAGCTCGAACCGCTCTACCAGCATGCTGGCCTCGACGGCGTGGGTCAACTGTTGGATCGGCTTATGGGTCTGGCGGGCGATCGGCTGGAGGATGCGCTGCAGGTCGCGGCGCACCAGGACGCCGCCGAGATCAAAGATGATCGCCTTGAAGCTCACGGGAAACTCAGGAGGATTTGGGCTCGACGGCCTCGGCGATCGGCTGCGGCAGGACGACGTGGGTGTCGATCGTCCACAGCTCTCCGAAATGTTCAGTGATGAGCTGTGCGACGGCGGGATCGTCGGTGTCCAGCAGCCAGGACACCTGCGCCGGGGCGCTGCCCACCACGACGTAGCGCTGCGCGGTCCGGCAGCGCTTGCGGACCTGCTGGTCCTTGCCCTGCGACACCCACTGCTTGCGCTTGGCGGCGATCGCGTCCGGGTCCGCCGCGTCCTTGGCCTGCGCCATCACCCAGAACCACATAGCTGCCTCCCTCGGCTACGAGCCGTATCGCGTCCCTGAGTCCACAATTTTCCCGACGATGGCCGAGCGGCGGACCGGGCCGTAGACGCGCGAGTCCCGGCTGTAGAGCCGGTTGTCGCCGGCGACGAAATACTCGCGGCGGCCCAAGCGCCAGACAGACGGTGCATCATCCCCCGGAGGAACCGGCGGGCTCATGGCATACGGTTCCTCCAGCTCGCGGCCGTTCACCGAAAGCCGCCCGCGCTGCCAGCACACCGTCTCTCCCGGCAACCCGACGATCCGCTTCAGCTCCAGCCGCGCGCGCGCTTCCGGGGAGCGGATCACGACGACATCCCCGCGTTCCGGTCGCACGGCCAGGTACGCCAGACGCTGGGCGATCACTCGGCTGCCTTGGACGTACGACGGCTCCATGCTTCGCTCGTACACGACAAGCGGGGAACATGCCAAGCGGTTCAGCGCGTGTGGGAAGCGGATGTGCGGCATCATCGGAGACGCCGGCGGCTCCAGAGATCCGCCGAAAACGGAATCAGGCCTTGGGAGACGGATACACCAGCTCGCCGCCGGATTTCTGCAGAGACGGCTGGCGGTGGGTCGCGGCGCCTTTGGTCTTCCAGAAAATGTCCGCGATCGCCTGGACCTTGGCCAGGAGGTCCTGGGCGGTCTGGAGGCCGATCTCCTGGCGGGCCTTGGAGGCGAGCTTCATCGTGTCCCAGAACAGGCCGTGCAGCTCCGGGTGCTGCTTGAGATGGTCAGGCGTAAAGTAGTCCGCCCACAGCACCCGCAGCTCCCGCTTGCACAGCTCAGCGTGCTCTTCTTTGATATGGGTGTAGCGGGAGAGTTTGTGGACATAGGTGTCGCGCTCCTCAGGAGTCGTCTGGGGGCCGGGCTTGGGCAGCTCGCTGATCAGCTGGTTCATGCGGATGATGGTCAACGCCGCGATCTGGGCCACATGCGGATCGTAAATGCCGCAAGGGATGTCACAGTGAGCAAAGACCGTACGCATGGCGCGTCCTCCCGGTGGCTGGTAACTGCTTGCAGGATCAAGGCCTGATCGCATTATAGGGTTCAGGAGAGATCAGAGCAAGGGCTGCGGCTGGCAGCGGCATGTCTCGCCGTCCGCTGGCAGCCTCCGTCGTCGATCTTGAAGGTGGATGGCGATTCGGCCCTAAGGCGCATGCAGCCCGGACCGAGCATTGAGAGGCTGGCCAGGTAGGGGAAGCCGAAACTGACCGAGGCGCAGCCGAGGGAATTTCGGAGGGGTATCCCCACCTGGCCCGAGTGGGCGAGGGAGGACTGTGGCGCTGAAGGGCCGAATCGCCACCAGACAACTTACGGCAAGGGCTGGCGGGCGGAGAAGCCGGAGTCGAGGGTGTGCCAGTACCGGATCTTGTCCTCGCCCAGGCGCCAACAGAGGAAGACCAGATCCCCGTCGCGGATCGCGTAGAAGTCGACCAGCCCCTGGGAGAGGTCTTTGAGGACGGCGCCAAGCTCTTCCAATTGCCGGCAGGCGGACTGGAACGCCTCGACGAGGTGGAGCTGATGCTGGGCGAGCTGCGCGGCCTGCGTCTGCAGCTCCTTCAGCGGATAGCCGTTGCCGGCGGACAGCTTGGCGACGACGGCGTTCAGCTCGTCGTTGGCCTTGAGGGTGGACGCGTGGAGTCCCTGAAGCTGCTCAACCAGCGGGGCGATGACCGGCAGAAGCTTGTTAGCTTCGTCGACGCTGAAGAGCTTTTGAGACGGATCGGGTGGAGTGATTAAGGATGTCCGGAGAATGTGGCGACGCATTGGAGCCGCCAGATCTGAGCCGGCTCCAAGGCGCGACGACGAAGGTGTACCCCCTGTGGTACTCCGAGGAGAAGCAACGCCGGAGCCGGCCGGAGATGGCGGCTCCCTGCAGTCAAAAAGTGAGGGGCGGGGCGGCGTGGACGCGGGCTATTGTTGCTCGTCGCTCACGTACCGCAGAGGGTACGCCACGCTCCTCGCGCCTCAGCCCGCTTCCCACAGCGCTCCCGCCAATGCTGTCACCACATTCTCCGGACATCCTAAACGCCGAACGAGTGGCCGCAGCCGCAGGATTTCTTGGCCACCGGATTCTGGAACTCGAAGCCCCCGCCCATCATGCCCGTCTTGAACTCGATCGTCGTGCCGTCCAGGTACAGGTGGCTCTTGGCGTCGACGAGAATCTTGACGCCGTCCTGCTCCAGCACGGTGTCGTACTGCTTCGGGACGGCTTCCTCCACCCCCATGTGGTAGCTGAAGCCGGAGCAGCCGCCGCCCTTGACGCCGATGCGCAGGCCCATGTTGGGCTTTTGTTCCTCTTGCATTAACCGTTTGACTTCCTGCAAGGCAGTTGGTGAAAGCGTGATCATGCGTGGTCCCTCCTTTGCCTATCCTTAACAATTATGCCACGCCGGCGACGGGGATGCAACCTTAAAAGCCTCCGGACTAGGGGCTGATTGGCCGGCGGGAAGCGCAGACTGCGCAGTTCCGCCAGGGTCACCCACCGGACAGCCGCGCAGCCCAGCGGCTTGGGCCGGCCGGCTACCTGGCGGCAGCGGAACACCTCCATGCGCACCGAATGGCTCGGATACCGGTAGACGAGCGGCGCCAGGCGGCGGACGATCCGGACGGCGATGTTCACCTCTTCGAGCAGCTCGCGGCGCAGGCAGGCCTGCCAGGACTCCCCCGGATGGCGCTTGCCGCCTGGGAACTCCCAGTACCCGGCCAGGTGGCTGGGTTTTCGCCGGCGGCCGACTAAGTACCTGCCGTGGCGCTCAACGACGCCGATCGCGACCTGCAGATGGGGCAGCTTGGCCGTCATAGGGATAACTGCGGCAGGTGGCGCGCAGCGCGCAGGTCGTGCACTTCGGCCGGCGCGCCGTGCATACGGTCGCGCCAAGGTCCATCATCGCCTGGTTGATCCAATAAGCCTTGCCTGGCGGGATGACCTGCTCGGCCAGCTCCCACAGCCGTCGGCGCGTCGCTGATGCGGCCGACAGGCCGAAGTACCGCTGCAGCACGCGGGCGACGTTCGTATCGAGGATCGGCGCATCCTGCTGGAACGCGAAGCTCAGCACCGCCCCGGCGGTATACCGGCCGATGCCGTCCATCGCCAGCAGCCCGTCGTACGTCGACGGGATCTTGCCGTCGTGCTTGCGCAGCACCTGCTGCGCGATCTTGCGCAGGCGCAGCGGACGGACGTTGTAGCCCAGGGGATACCACGTCTTCTTCAGCTCCGGCGTGCGCGCCTTGGCCAGCGTCTTCACCGTCGGGTACCGGCGGAGAAACTGGCGGTACTTCGGGATCACGCGGTCGACCTGCGTCTGCTGGAGCATGATCTCCGACACCAGGATCTTGTACGGATCGCTGGTCCGGCGCCAGGGCAGCGGCCGCTGGTGGCGCTTGTACCAGGCCAGCAGCCGCCGCTGGAATGGAGGGATCAGGCGGGCCGTCATCGCGTCAGCATTGTAGCAGCCCCGTAACCGCTCTGCTAGAATAGGCCTGACCCTGATGGAAACCAAGACCTCCGTCACCACCTGCCAGACCGTCCTCGACCGCGTCACCGTGCTGTCCTACAACGTGCGCAGCTTCCGCCTGCGCCTGGTCACTCCGCCGGCCTTCGAGTTCCAGCCCGGGCAGTTCATCATCGTCAACGTGCCCAAGGCCGGCGGCGTCGTCAAGCGGGCGTACTCGATCGCCTCCCCGCCCCATGAGGCCGGCGTCGTCGAGCTGTGCATCCAGCACGTGGAAAAGGGGATCGCCTCGACGTTTTTCTGGGGCTTGAAGGAAGGCATGCCGGTGACGATCACCGGGCCGCACGGCCGGTTCACGTTGAAGCAGCCGCTGGACTACGAGCCGGTGTTCATGGCCACCGGCACCGGCGTCGCGCCGTTCCGCAGCATGATCCACCATCTGTTCCACGTGAACTTCACCAAGGACATCTGGCTGCTGTTCGGCTGCCGCTACGAGCACACCGTCATCTACGAGCAGGAGTTCCGCGCGATGGCGTCGATGCGGCACAACCTGCGCTACTACCCGACGGTCAGCCGGCCGAAGGAGTGGCGCGGCGATACCGGCCACATCCAGCAGACGTTCCAGAAATACGTCAAGGATTACGCCAACAAAGAGATCTACGTCTGCGGCTGGCTGGAGGTCGTCAAAGCGGTCGTGAAAGATTTGGGCGCCCTCGGCGTGCCGCCTGAGAAGATCCACTACGAGGAATGGTGATGGCCCGCTTCAAGCTGCCCGCGTTCCGCCTGGCCCCGAAGGCCAAGACCTCTCACATGATTACTGTCGGCCACACGCCGGACATGGACGACGCGTTTATGTTCTACGCGCTGGCCGAGGGCAAGGTCAAACCCGAAGGCCTGAAGATCCAGCACGTCATCGAGGACATCCAGACGCTCAACCAGCGCGCGCTGCGCGTTGAGCTGGACGTCACGGCGATCTCGGCGGCCAGCTACCCGGTCCTCGCGAAGGACTACCGGATCCTGTCGGTGGGGTCCAGCGTCGGCCAGGAGTACGGGCCGCTGGTCGTCTCCAAACAGCCGCTCAGCGTCGAACAATTAAGCAACCGCCGCATCGCGGTGCCGGGGTTGCAGACCACCGCCTGCCTGCTCCTGCGGCTGGCGGTGCCGAGCTGCGTGCCGGTGGAGATGCGCTTCGAGCAGATCCCTGACGCGGTGCTTTCGGATGAGATCGACTGCGGCCTCTTGATCCACGAGCGCCAGCTTACCTACCGGGACCAAGGCCTGCTGCCGATCCTGGACCTGGGCACCTGGTGGCATCAGGCCATCGGCCTGCCGCTGCCGCTCGGCCTCAACGTCGTCAAGCGAAGCTTGGGCAAACCGTTGGCGGTGCGGATTTCGCAGGCGCTGCGGGACAGCATCCTGTTCGCGATGAGCCATCAGGACGACGCGATGGCGTGGTCGATGACGTACGGCCGCGGCATCGACATGAGCCGGGCCCGGCAGTTCGTGAGCATGTACGTCAACGAAGAGACGCTGTCGCTCTCGCGCAAGAGCCGCCAGGCCCTCGAGATCCTCTTCAAGCGGGCCTACGAGGCCGAGCTGATCCCCCGCATTCCCCGCATCGACCTGATCCAGCCCCTGAAGCTCGGCTAGAACCGCCAGCCCTCCACTTGCGCTGCTCAGCGCATCCCTTTGAACAATAAGAGGCCGGCGATTCCTGCCGCCAAGATAATAACCGGCTCAGGAACTTTCTTGGTCTTGAAGAGAATCACGAGCGTGATCAGCGCGATCAGCGCCGTTGGGATGTCCGTAATCGCCCGCTGGATCAACACCACACAGGCCCCGGCAATCGCCCCGGTAGCTGCCGCTGTGACCCCCTTCACGAACGCATTCAGCTGCGCGTTCTTGGCATGTTTCTTGAACCACGGGCTGGGAATGACCACAAACAGGTACACAGGCAGAAAGACGCCAACGGCTGCAAGGACAGCCCCCCAAACCCCGCGGACCAAATAGCCAATGAAGGCAACGGTGATCACCACAGGTCCTGGAGTAATCATCGCAACGGCGACCGCATCCATGAACTGCCGCTCGGTCAACCAGTGATACTCCTTCACCACCCCGCCGTACAGGAACGGCACGATTGCCAGGCCGCTCCCGAACACCATCGCCCCGGCCTTGCCGAAGAATCCGAGCAGGCGCAAGGCGGTTGCAGGCACAATCGGAACTGAAAGCAACGAAAGGCTCGGAATCCGTTTCAATGGGGGCGCTTTCAGGATCATGTAGACGATCCCCGCCAAGATAAACAGCAAAGCACTTTCCGACTGCGTCACCGCCGTGGCGAGGGTCAGGATGAAGAAAATGCCCCAGAGCAAGAGGTCCTGTTCCAACGTCAGCTTGACCAGCTTATACGCCGCCTTGACGATGATCCCGATGACGGCAGCCCCGATCCCATAGAACAGCGCTTGCATCCACGCCAATCCGCCGAAGCGGACATACAGCCAGGAAATCCCCAGCACCATGAAGAAGGACGGCAGGATGAACGCCAGGGAGACCATCGTCGCGCCGAATACCCCAGCCCGCACATAACCCAGATACATGGCCAGCTGGGCCGCCAGCGGGCCGGGAGCCAGCTGCGCCAACGCGAGCCCATCGAGATAGTCCTCTTTGGAAATCCATTGGCGCCGCTCCACCAAATCCCGCTGCATATACCCGGCCAGCGCAATCGGCCCGCCGAAGCCGAAGGCGCCGAGAGACAGGAAGTAACCCAGAAACTGGCGGAGGGTGCACGGCACTGTCGGAGTGCCCTGCTCGAGCGTGGGCGTGGAAGGTGGTACGGTCATCGCAGGGTCAGCGCCGGGCAGTACAGCCCCTTGAGTTCGCGCCGCCACCATGCGCCGTCGGCGCGCTTCGCGGCCGCATCGGTAAACGCATATTCATAGACCACCCCGCGCACGTACCGCGGTGGATGGTCCGGGAACGGATTGGCGGCCAAGAGCCTCAGCACGTCAGGCGAGCCGTGCAGCAGCCGCTCGCAGAAGCTGAGGAACCAGGGATTGTCCCGGTACGAGCCGAGCGCGGCGAACCACATCTGCCAGTCCAGCCGCGGCATGTGCGGCGCAACGAACGGCGGCCGACGGTGGAGGTCGCCGGGCTTGTAGCGGAACTCATACGCCCGCCACGCGACGCCGTCGTCGCTGCCCTCGACGATGATCTCCAGGCGCGTCGTGGTCATGACGGCGAACAACCCGTAACTGCTCACGATCCGGAACGGCTCGACCCAGCCGTACGCCTTCGTCAGCAGCGACGGCCGGCCCAGCCGCCCGCGGAATAGCCCGGACATCGGCACCAGCGTCAGGGCCATGATCCCCGCAGCGAGCGGCGCGATGAGCCAGTTCGGCCAGCACGCGGCACGCACCGGCGTCGCGGTGTCACGCCGGTTCGCGGGCCAGACCGCATCATCCAACAGCACGAGACACAACGCGATCGTCAGCAGATTGAAAAAGCCGTAATTGCCGGTCGCCAGGATCAAGAGCTGTGAGACCACGAACCCGGCGCAGGCGATCCGCCGGCAGATCCGTGGGCCGAAGACGAACAGCGGCAAGGCCAGCTCGAGGACGAAGATACCCATGCACGAAGCCTGATGGAACCACAGCGGCGCATGATGCGCGTGCCAGCTCGTCCACGTCGGCAGCGGCTGGGTTTGGTAATGGTACGTGAGCGCGGTAAGATGACGCCACGTCGGATCGCCGCTGGCCAGCTTCACGACGCCGGAGGAAAACATCACGCGGAACACCAGCCACCGGAGCAGCCAGACAACGATCGTCGACGGCGGCGCGGATGGCCCGCGTCGGATGCGCAGCGGCGCAAGGAAGATCGCCAGGAAGCCGGCTTCGAGCAGCAGGCTATCCCATTGGAACCACAAAAATTCGCGGCAGACCGTCGTGAGTGAGACGTAACAGAGCCGGGCTACGATGAAGGCGAGAGCCGGCGCGAGATCCAGCATGATCAGGACCGATGCGGCGGCGCCCGCCATCCAGATCGCCTGCAGGCAGCCGTCGGTCGGATGGAGCCAATAGACCGTGGGCAGCCGCCAATACCGCTCAGGCCCCAGTTGCCGGCTGGCCTGGTCCAGCAGATGCTCCGCCGGCAGGATGCCGTTGTGGCCGATTAACCCAAGGAGCTGGACGCCGAGGGACACGAACGCGACGAGATAGATGAAGCCGAGCAGCCACAGGAATAATCGGCAGGAGAACGCGGACACCGAGCCGCGTCCGTATTCGTGATCGAGGCGCGCGATCCACTCGGCTGTCACGTTGAATCCGGCGGCTCGCCGGGAAACCAATACCTCTTCCGCCGGAACACGTCCGCCCGCGGGTTGGAAATCCGGTCCAGGAACAGTTTGCCCATCAGGTGATCCAGCTCATGCTGGATCGCGATCGCTTCGAAGCCCTCGCACCAGCCCATCCAGCGCTTGCCGTCCCGGTCCAGCGCTTCCACCTGCACGCGCTGGGCGCGCGCGACGTTGCCGGTCAAGTCCGGCACCGAGAGGCAGCCTTCGCGGTTGATCGACTGGCCTTCCTGCGACACGATCCGTGGATTGACCAAGACCAGCAGGCCGCTTGAGTGCGCGGCCTTCGGATGGCCGGTCACGTCGACGACGGCGACGCGGGCGGATGAGCCGACTTGCGGCGCGGCCAGCCCCACACACCGGGGGTGATGGCGCATCGTCTCGATCAAATCATCGATGAGACGGCGCGCCTGCGGAGTCAGATGCTCGACAGGATGCGTGGGAGTCTTGAGGATTGAATCCGGAAAGGCGCGAACAGGGAGAACAGCCACCGCCGCTACAGGACGTCCGCCTCGGCGGACCGCAGGCTCACTTCACAGCCAAGCCCCTTGGCCAGGCGCCGCAGGCGCGCGTCCAACTGTTCTGAGTCACCCGGGCAGGCAGCTCCACTTCCAGCAGCATCAGGTACAGCGGCGCGGTCTTGCGCCCTTTGGGCGGCACCGTGCGGTGGGTGGACAGGTCGGAAATGTTGACCTTGAGATCGGCCAGGAGCTGCGAGACGCGGTAGACGATGCCGGGCCGGTCTCCGCCGTAGACGGAAATCAAGTGCACCGCACCGCGCGCCGCGCCGCGAGCGCCGGAGCCTTTGAGGGCTTTCACCTGCAGCGTCAGCTTGAGCTGCTTGCCGACCGCCTGGCACGCTTTCTCCAGCTTGGCGCGCGGCAGCTTCGGCGGCGAGGAAAACAAGAGCATGATCGCGAACTCCCCGCCCAGCCGCGTCATCGCGGAATCTTCCAGGTTACAGCCGAACTCGAAGAGCAGCTTGGTGACGCGGGCGACGATGCCTGGCCGGTCTTGGCCGACCGCGGTGAGGACCCACGCCTTAGCCGCCATTCGCCGCCTCGATCTCGAAGCCCATGTCTTCGATCATGCGGTGAGCCTCCTGCGCTTGCTGGCCCGGGGTGGTGAGGTAGCCTTCGACGAAGATGGAATTGGCCGCGTACAGCGCCAGCGCCTGCACCGAGCGCAGGTTCACTTCCCGCCCGCCTGCCGCGCGCAGGTCGCTTTTCGGATTGAGCAGCCGGAACAAACAGAGAATCTTTAAACAGCGCATCGGCGTCAGGTGCCGGTAGCCTTCGAACGGCGTGCCCTCGATCGGATGCAGGAAGTTCACGGGGAGCGAGTCCACGTTCAGCTCCCGCAAGGCGAAGGCCAGGTCGATGATGTCCTCGTCGGACTCGCCCATGCCCACGATCCCGCCGCTGCAGGTCTGCAAGCCGGCCCGCTTGACGTTGCGCAGCGTCTCGACGCGGTCCTGGTAGGTGTGCGTCGTGCAGATCTTCGGGTGGTGCCGTTCGCTGGTGTTGAGGTTATGGTTCACCCAGCCGATGCCGGCTTCTTTGAGCCGCCGGGCCTGCGGCTCGGACATGATCCCCAACGACACGCACAGCTCCACCGGATACTGCCGCTTGATAGTCCGCGCGACTTCGCAGAGGTGGTCGATGTCCGCGTCGGTCGGCCCGCGTCCGCTGGTGGCCATGCAGTAGCGCTTGGCCTTGGCCTCGCACGCGCGGCGCGCCCCCTCGAGGAGCTGGTCGACGGGCAGCAGGCGGTATTTGTCGATCTTGGCGGTGGAGACGCTGGACTGCGAGCAGTAGTGGCAGTCCTCCGGGCACAGGCCGCTGCGGGCATTCTGCAGCACGCACACTTTCACCCGCTTGCCGTAATAGCGTTGGCGCACCTCGAAGGTCGCCTGCAGCGCTTCCGGCACCCGCTCGTCGGGTAGCTCCAGGATGGCGCGCGCCTCGTCGCGAGAAATCGCTTCGCCGTCCAGCGACCGCTGGACGATCGACGCCCAATCCAGCGCGACAGCCGTGTTGGTGGCGTTCATCACCATGTCCGGATGATCTCGTACAGCGTCGTTCTTTGCGCCGGCTCGAAGCCGGACTCCCGGATCAGCGTCACGATCTCGTCCACCGCGGTTTTGTTCACGAAGCCTGTGGCCGCGTGCACGTTTTCCTCGAACAGCGTGCCGCCGAAGTCGTCGGCGCCGAAGTGCAGGGCGACCTGTCCGGTCTTCTTGCCCTCGGAGAACCAGGACGCCTGGACGTGCGGGAAGTTGTCGAGGTAGATCCGCGAGAAGGCGATCATCCGCAGGTACTGCACCGGGCTGGCGTGCTGCTTGATGCGCTTCTGCAGCGGCGTGTTGCCAGGCTTGAAGCTCCAGGGCACGAACGCCGTGAAACCGCCGGTCTCATCCTGGAGCGCGCGAATATGCTCCAGGTGCTCGAGGACGTCTTCATCCTCCTCGATGTGGCCGAACATCATCGTCGCCGTGGACTTGAAGCCCAGCTCGTGCGCCTGGCGGTGCACCGACAGCCACGCCTCCGCGCCGCCTTTCTTGGTGGCCAACCGGCGCCGGATCCGGTCGGACAAAATCTCCGCTCCGCCACCGGGGAGCGTGCGCTGGCCGGCTTCTTTGAGTTTCTCCAACACCTCGCGGATCGACAGCCCGGAGACCTGGGCCATGTTGGTCACTTCCGACGCGGTGAAGAAGTGCGGGGTGACCTGCGGGAACTGCCGGCGCGTTTCGCGGATCAGCTCCAGGTAATAGTCGAGGGGGATCTGCGGGTTGTGGCCGCCTTGGAGCAGCACCGTCGTGGCACCCAGGTCCGCCGCGTGGCGGACCTTGTCCATCACCTGCTCGACGGTCAGCGTGTAGGCGTCCTTCTGGCCCGGCTTGCGATAGAAGGCGCAGAAGACGCAGTCGGTGATGCAGACGTTGGTGTAGTTCGGGTTGGAGTCGATGACGAACGTGACGCGCGGCTCAGGGTTGTGGCGCAGGCGCGCTTCGTTGGCCAGCTCACCCAGCTCCAGCAACCCGGCTTCGCGCCAGAGCTTGAGACCTTCCTCGCGCGTGAGCCGCTCGCCGGCCAGCGCCTTCTCTTGGATCGGCTCACAATACGTGGTGGGCATGGACGAGCTGCTCGAACTGCTTGATCGCCTGCTCTTCCGGATCGCTGAACCGGTAGATGAACCGCGACAGATAGGCGGACAGCTCCGCGGCCGGCAAGTTAAGACCTGCCGACCGCACGCGGACCAGCTCCTCCCGCTTCGACAGGTTCACCGCCACCTGGTGCTGCAGCACGCGCAGGAGCCGCTGCTTGTCCTCCGGTGAACAGTCCTTGCGCACCACCCAGACGGCGAACACGCTGGACAGGTGCTGCCAGAGCCACCACTCAAAGGAAATATCGACCTCAAAGGGAAACGTGCGCGTCGTGGCGTGGAACTTCAGCGCTTCATCGCCGATCAGCAGCACCGCGTCCGTCGCCTGCTCAGGCCGTCCGCGCTGGTAGGCCTTCGGCACCAGCTGGTAGCGCTGCTCGAGGATGAGCCGGAGCAGCAGCGCCGTCGTCGAAGTCTCATCGCTAACGGTGATCACCGCGTCGTCTAGTTGGCGGATCGGCCGGCGGGAAAAGAGCTGCGTGCTGCCGCACCGGCCGCGGACCGCGATGCCCAGATTGCCCAGCCGCTCGAACCGGTCCTGCAAACGCAGGAAGTCCGCCAGCGGCATCGGCCCGGCCACCAGCCGCCCAGCCTCAGCCTCAGCGGTGAACTGCCGCGGCGGGACGTCCGTCAGCTCCACGCCGGTCGCTGCCGGCCAGCCGTGGAAGAACGGCGCGCAGTTGGTATACGGCACGCGGGCGGCGGCCAGCGTCGTCCCGGACTTCGGGGAGGCGGATTTAGTTGGCGCTGTGGCCATTCTCAAACACCTGCACGGTGTTGTAGAGCGCGTCGCGCTCCACCGGCACACAGCCGGCTTCGCGGATCAGCTGCACCAGCCGGTCCCGCGTCTGGAGGATCGGCGTCGCGGCGTCGGCCGCGTGCATGATGCGCTCCTCGCCGATGGTGCCGTCGAGGTCGTCGGCGCCGAAGTTGAGCGCCATCGAGGCGATCTCCTCGCCCATCGTCACCCAGTAGGCCTTGATGTGCGGCACGTTGTCCAGCAACAGCCGCGAAATGGCGATCGTCTTCAGATCCTCGATCGCGGAGGCCTGCCGCTCGACGACGCGCGTGTGGCCGACCTGGTAGGCCAGCGGAATGAAGCTCATGAAGCCCTTGGTCTGGTCCTGCAGATCCCGCAGCTTGAGCATGTGGTCGACGCGCTCTTCGTGCGTTTCTATGTGGCCGTAGAGCAGCGTCGCGTTGGTGGGGATGCCCATCTGGTGTGCGGTCTTGTGGATCTCCAGCCATCGCGGCGCGCCGAGCTTGAACGGGAAGAGCGCTTTGCGCACCCGCTCCGAGAACACCTCCGCCCCGCCGCCGGGGAGCGCGACCAGGCCCACCTCTTTGAGCTGGCCGAGCACCTGCTCGATGGTCAGGCGGAACTTCTTCGAAAAAAAGTCGATCTCGACGGCGGTAAACGCCTTGATCTGCACCTGCGGGTAATGGGTCTTGATCTGGCGCAGCATGTCGAGGTAATAGCTCCACGGCCAGTCCGGGTGCAGGCCGCCGACGATGTGCACTTCGCGGATATGCGTGTCGCAGCGGGCCAGCAC
>Ga0105164_10000947_pt1 | contig 18984 bp, 24 predicted proteins | sample VDWuncwatermetaG_FD_89674 | JGI IMG/M metagenome (GOLD analysis project Ga0105164, IMG submission 89674) | Wastewater microbial communities from Netherlands to study Microbial Dark Matter (Phase II) - VDW unchlorinated drinking water | ecosystem: Environmental > Aquatic > Freshwater > Drinking...
ATTATATTGATTTTACGCACCTGTTTGCAAACCTAAAATCCAGGTGTTACGTTTTATCCAAAGGCAAACCATCCGAAAGGGTGGGGCGCAAAGCCAGAGACCGTAAGGCAGCACGGCTGCCACGGTAGCTCGGTTGCCGGGAACTCGAGGTTCTCGTGATTCGAAAAAAAAGATTTTTGTTTGCACTCAGCTTGGTATTGTTTTGCTCGCCGCGGGAAGCGACACTCGGCCTGGCTCTTCCCTTCTTCAAAATCGGAGTCGCCTCCTGGTACAGTGAATCGGATCCGGCCATTCATTTCACCACCGCCAATGGAGAAATCTTTGATGACTCTCGACTCACCTGCGCGTCGTGGGATTTTCCCTTCCACACCCGGCTTCGCGTGACCAACCTCGCCAATGACCGTTCCGTGGTCTGCCAGGTCAACGACCGCGGGCCCATGAAACGATTAAATCGTCTGATCGATCTGACGAAAAGCGCTTTTCAGAAAATTGCTCCTCTGCGTTTCGGATTGATCCGTGTCAAAGTGGAAATCGTTCGACCCCATCAAGAAGCGCCCTGAATCAAAAAATAAAAACCGATCCCCACTAAGAGAACCTCCACCAACACGAGAAACGCCTGACGCGAAATCCGTTCCAGGATTTTCTTGGCGACGTAAGAGCCAAAACTCATCACGGCCCCGAAGCTCACGCCGGCCCAAAGCGCGTCGGCTCCCAAAACGTTCAGGTGATGGTAGGTGATGGACTTCACAAAGTGCATTCCCACCGCACACAAAGCCTCGGTGCCGACGAAGGCTTCCTTGGTGAGTCCATAAGCGAGAAAAAAAGGGCTTGAGACCGGTCCGACCCCGCCCATCAAAGCGGAGAGAAATCCTGTCACGGCCCCGAGTGGAAGAAAGACCCAGCGCTTTTTCAATTGGAACTCCCCGTGAAGGTGTCGAACGAGGACGCATACAATCAGGAAAAGACCGATCCCCTTTTTGATCCAAAACGTGGGAAGGGAAACGTAGACGAAAGACCCCGCCACGGCCAAGGGAAGGGAACCGGCGGAGAACCAAACCACGAGTTTTAAATCCAGCTCGCGTCGGTTAAAATAAACCCGGGAGGCGTTCCCCATCAAAACGGAAACGGTGAGGATGGGGACGGAGGCGCGGACTCCGTAAGTGAAAACGAGCACCGGAAGAAAAATCATCGCGCCGCCGAAACCTGCCACGCCCGAGAGAACCGAGCTTGCGAAGGCGACGACCGCGGTGCCGAACCAAACCACAGTTAGAGAAGTTCGGCTTGATGAGGGCTTGAGGGAAGAGGCAGTCCGAGGTGGGCGTAGGCGCGCGGCGTGGCCACGCGGCCGGAGGACGTGCGCTTCAGAAATCCGCGCTGGATGAGATAGGGTTCGTAGATTTCCTCGAGGGTGTCCGCTTCTTCCCCCACTCCCACAGCCAGGGTATTGAGCCCGACCGGTCCGCCGTTTGCTTCGCGCAAGAGATAACTCAAAATGCGTTTGTCCATCGGATCCAGACCCGCATCGTCCACCTCGAGCATCTGGAGCGCTTGCATGGCGACCTTCTCGCTGATTCGGCCGTCCCCTTTGACCTGGGCGAAATCGCGTACGCGCCGGAGCAGCCGGTTGGCGACCCGGGGCGTTCCGCGGGAGCGGCGTGCAATCTCGGAGGCGGCCTTCTCGTCGACTTCCACTTTGAGGAGGCGGCTCGAGCGGCGGATCACGTGGGTGAGCTCCTCATCGGTGTAATAATTGATCCGTTCGACGATTCCGAAACGCGAACGAAGCGGCGAGGTCAAGAGTCCGCTTCGCGTCGTGGCCCCGATCAAGGTGAAACGGGGAAGGTTGATTTTGACCGAGCGTGCATTGGGACCTTTGTCGATCATGATGTCGATCGCAAACCCCTCCATCGCCGGATAAAGATATTCTTCGACCACGGGTGAAAGGCGGTGGATCTCGTCCACGAAAAGGACTTCACCTTCTTCGAGGTTCGTGAGAATGCCGGCCAGGTCGCCCGGTCTTCCAAGGACCGGCCCGGAGGTGGCGCGCACATTGGCGCCCATCTCCCGCGCAATGATGTGGGCGAGCGTCGTCTTGCCGAGCCCCGGCGGACCGAAGAGAAGGATGTGATCGAGCGCTTCCTTGCGCTTCCGGGCGGCTTCTGTGAAGATTTTTAAATTTTCCTTGAGCTTGGTCTGACCGATGAATTCGTCAAGGCGCGTCGGCCGGAGCGCAACGTCAAACTCGAGGTCTTCGGTTTTGAGTTCCTGCGAGACAAGACGCGCCGGTTCTTTCATCAAGATCTTACGACCCGCTCCGGCGGACAACGATGTCCGCGTGGTCAATCAAAAGTTCTGCTCCCTTTTCCTTGGAAAGGTGTTCGGCGAATTGGCTCAGCGCTTCGCGGTCCTCCTGCTTGAGATCGAGAAAACTCACGGCCACGCTGAACGTGAGGCCCCTTTTGATCCGCGTCACGCGCCGCACCTGGGCGAGCGCCTCCACGACGCGCCCGAGGGGCGGGACAAAAATGCTCACGCTCACCACCGAGGATTCGGGAATTTCTCGATCCGTCCAGAAGCGAACGCCGCCCGCGCTGATGTCGCGCGCATTGGTGACATGGGCCTCACCTTTTTTATCGACGTGGTACTTGACGAGAAAATCGGCGCGGAAGCGTTTGAAGCGGCGGGCGTTTCGAGCCTTGATTTTCCTACGTAGGAATCGGCGGAAAAGTTTTCGAATCACGGTCAGATGTATTTTAGCGAAGCCCGGATCAAATCTTCAAGAGAAAGAGAGATCGTTTCCTTTTCAGCCAAGACCTTCTGGACCGCCTGCTTGGCTTCGGGCCGCCGGTAACCCAATGAAACAAGGGCTTCCAGAGAATCCTCGACCAATTGTTCATTGTGATCCTTCCGACCCGAAGCCGGGGCGGAGGCCCGGGGCTCAAGGAGGAGAATCTTCTCGCGGAGCTCCACGATGAGCCGTTCAGCGGTTTTCCTTCCGATGCCCGAGACAGCCGTGAGAGTCGGAATCGAGCCGTCGATGATGGCCTTCCGAAGCTCGTTGGTTCCGATTCCGGAAAGGATGGCGAGTGACATCTTGGGTCCGATCCCGGTCACCGAAAGAAGGAGCCGGAAGACCATCCGCTCCTCCTCTGCTTTGAAACCAAAAAGTTGGTGACTGTCTTCGCGCACCACCAAATGCGTCCAGATCCGAACCGATTCGCCGGCCGCGCCAAGGGCGTGAAACGTGGAAAGAGGAATGGCGAGATCGTAACCCACACCGTTCACCTCGAGGACGAGACGGGTCGGGTCTTTGCGAACAATCTTACCGGCTAGAAAGTCGTACATGGCTTGAATGAGAGTTCAAGTGACACCACGCCACGGCCAAGGCGTCGGCCGCGTCCTCAGGCGGCGTCTCGACAAGCCCAAGGAGAAGCTTCATCATCTTTTGGACCTGCACCTTGCTCGCCTGGCCGTTTCCGGAAATGGCCTGCTTGACACGGGCCGGCGGGTACTCGACCACGGGGACATTTTTTTGGGCGGCGGCGAGCATCGCGGAGGCGCGGGCCTCGCCGATCTTGACGAGGGAGGAAACATTTTTACCGAAGAAAACGTTTTCGAGGGCCACCACATCGGGATGATACGTTTCGACGAAACGCTCGACGTGCTCAAAGATTTCTTTGAGCTTTTCGGAAAGGGGGCTCTCGGAAGAAATAGGAATGGACTCAAAGGCCACGGCATGGGACCGGTTTCCGTTGGCTTCGATGACCCCCACGCCCATCCGAATGGTTCCGGGATCAATCCCCAGGACGCGCATCAGACCAGCTCTTTCATGACCTCGTCTGGAATTTCAAAATTGGCGTAAACGTTTTGAACGTCGTCGTGGTCTTCCAAGGCTTCGACCAAAGCCAGCACGGCACGCGCCTTGTCCGGTGCAAGCGTTACCTGGTTTTTGGGAATCATCGTGAGCTCGGCCGACTCGGATTTGATTTTTGACTGGGCCAAAGCATTTTTCACGGCTTCGAAATGCGCAGGGTCGGTCACGATCTCAAATTTGTCATTGGAAGTGGACAGGTCCTCCGCTCCGGCCGCGAGCACGACTTCCATCAGTTTGTCTTCCGTCGTCTGCGACGTGGGAACCACAATCAATCCTTTCTTCTCGAAAATCCAAGCCACCGAGCCCGCGCCGGCCATGGAACCGCCCTTCTTGGAAAAAATGTTTCGGATGTCAGCGGCCGTCCGGTTCTTGTTGTCGGAAAGGCAGCGAACGTAAATGGCCACGCCGTTGGGCCCGTAGCCTTCATAATGCACTTCCTCATAGATCACGCCCTCCAGCTCACCGGTGCCCTTCTTGATCGCCCGGTCTATATTATCGGAAGGCATGTTCGCATCCTTTGCTGTTTCGATCGCGGTCCGGAGGCGCGGGTTTGTGGCGATGTCTCCCCCACTGGTTTTCGCGGCGACCATGATTTCACGGATGAGCTTGGTGAAAAGCTTGCCCCGCTTGGAGTCGGCGGCCGCCTTCTTGTGTTTGATGCTCGACCACTTGCTATGACCGGACATGGCTTTCACCCCTCGAATGAATAATGGATTCGGAGACCCGGACCACGTCTTTCATGGCCCGGACATTGTGAACACGGACCAGATGAGTACCCCGGTCCACGGCCAACGCGACAGCCGCCGCACTGCCCCAATCTCGATCGAAGGGTTCTCGGGCGGTCAGATTTCCGATGAAAGATTTTCGGGACGGGCCGACTAAGAGGGGACGGTTCCAATGAAGAAAGCGGCTGAGGCGGTTTAAGATCTCTAAATTCTGTTCACCTGTTTTTGAAAATCCGATGCCGGGATCGAGGACGATTTGCTCCGCCAAAACGCCGTGGTCCATCACTTCTTCAAAGCTTCGGTCAAGCTCCCCGAAGACTTCCTCCACCACATTCTCATAATGAGTGAGCGATTGCATCGTCTCACTCGTCCCGCGCCGGTGCATCAGGATGAGGCCCGCATTGAATTCCCGCACCACTTGGGCTATGCCCGATGCCGCTTCGAGACCATCGACATCGTTCACGATGTCGGCTCCCGCTTGGAGGGCCAAGCGTGCAACACCGGGCTTGGTCGTATCAATGGAAAGGGGAATTTGAGACTGGGATCGGATGCCCCGAATGACGGGAAGGATTCGTTCGAGTTCTTCTGTTTCGGAGATGGGATGAGCGCCGGGACGGGTGGATTCTCCCCCTACGTCAATTACGTCAGCCCCTTCTTGTTCCATCTCAAGGGCTCGCTCGACAGCCTGATGGCTTGAGAAAAATTTTCCACCATCGGAAAAGGAATCCGGGGTCACATTGAGGATCCCCATCACTCTCACTTTTTCGAAGGTCATCTCCCGACCGCGGAAGCGCCAGATCATGACCGCGTTACTGCGAGGAAGAAAGGGTACCGTTCAAGCCCACCAGTTCTTTCACTTCGGTCGCTTCGAGAACTTCTTTTTCGAGGAGCCGTTCGGAAAGCTTCTTGAGCTTGTCGAGATGGGACTGGAGGAGTTCGGTCGCGCGTACGTGACACTCATCGACGATTTTCCGCACTTCTTCATCGATAGCGATGGCCGTGCTCTCAGAGTAGTCCTTTTCGCGGAGAAGGTCCCGGCCGAGAAAGACCTGGCGGTCTTTCTTTCCAAAGGTAAGGTAGCCGAGCTTTCTCGACATCCCGAACTCGCAGACCATCCGCTGGGCGTAATTGGTGGCGATCTCGAGGTCATTCTGGGCGCCGGTCGTGATTTCCTTGAAGACGAGCTCCTCGGCCACGCGCCCTCCCAAAAGAACGGTGATTTTGTCGCGCAGCTCCCTCTCGGTCGTGAGGTAACGGTCTTCGATGGGAAGATGCAGGGTGTAGCCCAGCGCTGCGTGGCCGCGCGGAATGATGGAAACTTTGTGAAGTTCGTCGGTCTTTCCGGTCACAAGCAGCGTGAGGAGGGCGTGGCCCGATTCGTGGACCGCCACAATTTCTTTTTCCCGCTTTGAGATGATACGGCTCCGGCGTTCCGGTCCAGCCATTACTCGCTCAATGGATTCTTCGAGTTCCGATTGGGTGACATCGTTTTTTCCGCGGCGGGCCGCCAGGAGCGCCCCTTCATTGACGAGGTTGGCGAGGTCCGCTCCGGAAAAACCCGGGGTTTGGCGCCCCAGCTTGGCCAGATCCGCCTCTTTTGAAAGCTTCACATTTCGCGTGTGGATCTTGAGGATTTCCTCACGTCCCCTCACGTCCGGCCGGTCGATGACGATCGTTCGATCGAATCGGCCGGGGCGAAGAAGCGCCGGATCCAGAACGTCTGGCCGGTTCGTGGCACCGATCAAAATGACGCCGGCTTGGGTATCAAAACCGTCCATTTCCACCAGAAGGGCATTCAAAGTTTGTTCACGTTCATCGTGGCCGCCGCCGATTCCGGCAAAGCGCTGACGTCCGACGGCGTCAATTTCGTCGACGAAGATGATGGCCCCGCGGCCACTCGACTTGGCGGCGCGTTTGGCCTGTTCGAAAAGATCACGCACGCGGGCCGCGCCCACGCCGACAAACATCTCGACGAAATCCGATCCGCTGATCGTGTAAAAAGGAACGTCGGCCTCGCCCGCCACCGCTTTCGCCAGGAGTGTCTTTCCGGATCCGGGAGGTCCCATCAAGAGAACCCCTTTCGGGATTCGTCCGCCGAGACGTTGATAGCGATGAGGATCGCGCAGGAATTCGATAATTTCTTGCAGCTCTTCCTTGGCCTCATCGACGCCGGCCACGTCCTTGAAGGTGATCCGGTCCTTGCCGGGGGTGAGAAGCTTCGCGCGGGATTTCCCGAAGGAGAAAATTTTCCCGCCTCCCTGCTGGACACCGCGGTAGACAAAAAACCAGAAGAAGCTGATGAGGAGAAGCACGGGCAGGACCGAATAAATCAGGTTTCGCCAAAAGTCCTGTGGGACGTTTACCATAAACTCAGGAACGTTCCGCCGCAAAATAGGAATCAATTCAGGATCATTCAATGGAATGTTAACTTGAAAATAGGCCCCGGAGCGAAGCTTGCCCCGGACCGTATTTTCCACCAGCTCGGCTGAGACGATCTCGTGGCTCTGGAGATTTCTTTCCACGAGCTCATAGAACTCGCTGTAAGAAAGGTGTTTGATTTCAAAGGTGGGGAGGATGAAAAGCTGGAGGATCATGAAAAAAACCAGCGGAATCACCAGCATCATCACGAGCTTCCGCCGGTTGGGATCGGAGGGCATCTTTCTTGCAAGTTGTGGTGGGGCGTTGGCGTCTTTCATATTTCTTCTAATCTAACTTTCGCATTTCCAACCAGTTAAGTCAAATTCAGGCGTTGGAAACTCTCATTGTAGCATTTTTCCTGACGAAAAGCTTTTTCGGTGTCAGGCTCAGATCTACATTTCGCGGGAGGGTCATCCGAAGACGGCCACCGGCTAACTGGCCTTCGATTCTCTTCCAAGACTCAAAATCGACGCCGCTTCGCGGTTCCATCAAATGAACGCATTGATTCAGCAATCGGAATTGAATCGGGGCCGGCAGCGCGAGAAATCGATCACGGTCAAGCTGAACCGTTCCATTGCGACTATCTTTAAGATAACTCTTCCAATTCTGCTCGATCCATTCGTCGAGCCCAGAGGATTCAGCCGTCGCAATCTGAGCCAACCGTGAGAGGGCACGGCGCACTTGGGGATTGAATTTTTTTTCAAGGAGGGGCACCAGCTCGCGCCGGATCCGGTTTCTCAAAAAGCGGGAGGAGCGGTTGGTCCGATCTTCCCGGAAAGAAATCCGTTTCCTTTTGAGAAAGGCCCTCAGCGCCGCACGACTCACTTCCATGAGGGGACGGATGTAAGTGACTCCATTCTGCCGGATCACGGGCCGGATTCCCTGGAGCCCGCGCAGGCCTGTTCCCTGAATCACCCGCATGAGAACGGTCTCCGCCTGGTCATCGGCGTGGTGTGCGAGCGCGATTTTTCGGATCCCGGTTTTTTTCGCGACGCTTTCAAAAAATTGATAACGGACCTCGCGCGCTCCTTCCTCCGGGGAACGGTCCTCCCGGACTTTTCGCCGGAAAATTTTTCTCCTGCCGCCGTGAAAAGGAATCCGGAATCGTCGCGCCAACTTTTTAACGAATTGAAGATCGCTTCCGCTCTCCCGACGAAGTGCGTGGTCAAAGTGAAGCAGATGAAGGCGAAGCCCGAGCCGGGGTGTCAGCTCTTTTAACAGATGAAAGAGGGCGATCGAATCGGCGCCTCCCGAACAGGCGACGAGGACCCGTTCGCCCCGTGAGAGCATCCGGTATTTTTGAAGAGTGGACTGAATCTCGGAAAGAAAAGGATCCATAGATAACCTGGCGGCGAGAGGAATCGAACCTCTGACGCAGGGCTTATGAGTCCCTTGCTCTACCAACTGAGCTACGCCGCCTGCGTGAAAGAAAATTTTATCAAATTTGTCAGTTTCCGGGTATCGATACTATTTTTCCCGGCTTGACGAGTTTTTCCCAAACGCCACGGCCGTCACGGAATTCAGGGACATTGCTCTTGGCTTTTCCAAGAATGGCAAGGAACGCCTCTTCCAATCCGGGGTTCCCTCCTCCCGCTGCGAGCTCAATTGAGTGAAGCGCATAACGGAGAATCTGGACCGTTTCGATGCCGCTCAAGTCATTGAAAAACCAGCCGCAACTTGTCTCGGTGAGCATCGCGAAGCGTTCCATCTCAAGGAGCTTGAGGACCTCGATCCGCTCGGAGCCGGAAAAGTTTTTCTTGGAGTGTTTTTCAAAGAACCGATCTCGCGATTCGGTAGAGCGATCCAGGATGAGATCGATGGAATCATCCCTCGCAACCTCCGGGTCTTTGAAAAGGATCTCGGCCGACCGTTGATAAATTTCAGCCAGGCGAGCCTCCAAAAACCGGACTGCTTCGCGAAGCGGCGAGCGCCATTTCTGATTCCAGCCGTGATGACCGCCGGTGTGACAGCCGCAGTCTTCCTTCCAGCGCGCGACCCCGTGGGCACAGCTCCAGCTCGTCCCTTCACCGGGTTTGATCTGGACTTCAAATTGAGGAGGAAACTTCTCAAGGTATTCCCCGTAATTCGTCCGTTTGAAACCATGCCGTTCGGCTTCTTCGTGAAGGAGAAAAGCGATCACGCGTTCGCCGTAAGCTTTGTGATGGCCAAAAGTCTCTCCATCCGTGGCCACGTGAACCAGCTCAGGGTGATGCCGGTCGCTGCGGTGTGCGTGGATCAATCGATTGAGAAATTTTTTCGCATCGAAGAGAAGATCCCCAAAACTCATGTCCCGGGAGAGCGGGCCATCGAAAAAGAAAAGGTCCATCCAACGATTGCGGTCCTGGGAATGGAAAAATCGGTAGGGTCGCGTGGGGTCCACGGTGCCGTGGCTCACGTCCTCCCAGGTCTCCGAACCGATGCGACGGATCCGTTGGGCTTGAGCAGGCGCGAGAATGGTAAAATGGATTCCTTCTTCGATCAGGATCTCAAGCGTCCGTGGATTGGCGGCCGTCTCGGGAAGCCACATTCCCTCCGGGTCCCGCCGAAACCGTTTTTTAAAGTCCGCGATCCCCCACCGAATTTGAGTCCGCTGGTCCCTCTCCTGGGCCAAGGGAAGAATCATGTGATTGTAAACTTGCGCGATGGCGTTGCCGTGGCCGGAATGCTCACGGACACTTGTTTGATCGGCCTCGAGGATATATCGGTAGACAATCGGCGCCTGTTTTTCAAGCCACGCCATCAGCGTCGGCCCGATATTGAAATTCAAGAGACGAAAATTATTGACGGTTTCAAGGACCCGACCGTGCCCGTCTACAATCTGCGCCATTGTGTTGGGCTGATAACACTCGATCAGGATGCGTTCATTCCAATCGTGAAACGGATGTGCGCTCGGTTGGAGCTCAATCATCTCCGTCCACGGATTCTCACGCGGAGGTTGGTAAAAATGTCCGTGGATTGTGAGGTAAGCGGTCTTCGTCAGTTTCGCGCTCATCCCACCCCCTCCACTCGGATGAGGATCGCTTCCGGCCGGCAAAAAAGGCGCATCCTCACGATCGGTTGAGCGCCCATTCCGCGCGAGACGATCCCGTGAAAACCGTACTCCGCCGTCGAATCAATGATCGGCGAGACGCGGCTCCGCAACACCGCAAGCGGGCCCAAGCCCGGGATCCGGATCTGACCGCCGTGGGTGTGACCGGCGAAAGCGAGGTCCACGCCGCGTTCGCTCAAAGAAGGAAAGGCCATCGGTGAATGAGTCAATGCAATCCGGATCCTTCCATTCCGGACGTCGGAGAATGCTTGATCGACCTGCGCCCGTCCACTCACCGGATCATCGAGACCAATCAAATCCAATTTGGATCCGTTCGGAAAAGAAAGGGCAAGGCTTTGATTGAAAAGAACTTTCACACCCGAGCGCACCAACTCCCCTTTCAATTGAGCAAGCTCGGACTCCGGACGCTGGGTAAAGGTGTCTTTGCCCGTGAAAAGATGCAGCCACACCCCCAGAGAAGGATAAATTCGGTAATCGTGATTCCCAAAGACGGCATAAATTCCTTGGCGGGGTTTGAGTTTTCTCAAATTGGCGACGCACGGTCCGATCCCCTCCACCGAATCGATAAAGTCACCGGTCACAAAAATCAGATCGGGATCCAGTTTTGCCAAGCGGTTGAAAAAACGTTTGAGGTGAAAATGGTCCTTTGCAAAGTGAAGGTCCGAGAGATGGAGGATCGTCAACGGCCCCGGAAGGGGCTTTTTCAACCGGACCGTGACCCAACGAATCCTAAACCAGTGCGGCTCGATCCATTGGACCCAAATGAAAAGCGCGGCGAAACCGGCGAGAAGAAATTTAAACACGTCCATTCACCAAAACCTCTGCAAACGAGAAAGCGCTCGTGAAGGCGGGTGAGACGGCATTGAGGACATGCGTCGAATCGGAAGTTTTCTCAATCACGTAATCCATCACGAGTGTCTTGGTCTTAAGATCGACCAATTGAGGCCGGATCCCCACCTTGGAACTGGGAACGAGATCGTCCGCTTCGAGTTCCGGAATGAGCTTGCGGGCCTCGGCCACGAAATGAGGCTTCCAATAATTCGCCCATTCCTGAAACGCGAGGCGCCGGAACTTTCCTGAAGCGAAAAACATTTTCGAGAGGGTCCCTAGAATCGCGGGCATCTCGGATGGCGCGAGTCCCTCGAGGATACCATAGTTCTCACGCCCCAAGGCCGGGATGGCCGTGGGCCCAACGTGGACAGACCCTTCGACCGAGCGCGTGAAGTGGATCCCCAAAAAGGGGACCATCGGATCCGGGACCGGATAAATATTGGAATGGACGAGCGATTCCCTTCCGAGCCGGAGGTTGCAATAAGTGCCCTTGAAGGGAATGAGAGCAAAGCGGGAAGCGAGACCGAAAAACCGGGCGATTCGATCCGCGTAGGCGCCCGCGCAATTGAAAAGGTGTCCGTACCCGTAACGGCCGCCGGGTGTCTTCACTTCTCGTTTCGAGGGATCGACGGATTCCACAGGCTCTGTGAAATGAATCTCGACCCCGCCTTCCTTTAATTCTTTGACGAGCGCATGGACCACGGCCAAGGGGTCAATCACGGCCACGTCGGGAAGGTGGATCCCCTGTCGATAGGCTCTCGCGTGGGGTTCGATTTTTCGAATCTGAGTTTCATCGCAAAGTTCTGCCCGGATCTGATTGGCGCGGGCGTTTTCCATCAGGGCGTGAAGCCGTGGAATTTCCTCTTCTTTCGTCGCAAGGATCACCTTACCGCCTTTTCGAAGGGGAATTTTTCTTTCCTCCGCGAAGACCGTCATCTGTCGCGCGCCTTCCTTACAAACCTGGGCCTTGAGGGACCCGGGCGGATAATAAATCCCGGAATGAAGGACGCCGCTATTGCGGCCGCTCGCATGAAGACCGGGCCCCTTTTCTTTTTCCAGGATAAGGATTTTGGAGTGGGGGGAACGCTTCCGGATCTCCCGCGCGACCGCGAGCCCCACAATGCCTGAACCGATGATTAATTGATCACAAGAATTCATGGATTCAATTATAGCAAAAGAAAAAGAAAGGGAGGCGTCACGACAATTCGTAACGCCTCCCCGAGCTAGCTTTTCTTCTCAGCCTTTACTTCGATCCTTCTTTTGCCTCTTCAGCTTCCTTGGCTGCATATTTTGTGAGGGCCCCGGCCAATTGAGGATTGGAGGCCTCTAAGGCTTTGGCGGAATCTTGAAGGAGTTTCATGTTTGCCTCCCGGTTTTCTCCACCTTCCCCTTTCTCCTCGGCCTCCCCTTTTTCACCGGCTTCTTTATCGGCATATTTGCCGAGCCGGTCACTCAAATCTGGATTGGAAATTTTGAGGGCAGCGGCCGCATCTTGAAGCGACTGGATTTCTTCCTTGCCGTGCTCATCGGCAAATGAAACCGCCGAACCGCCAAGAAACACCAACGTTGCGACAAGCGCACTGGTCCAAAACAGTTTTAGGCTCTTCACGAGAATCCTCCTCTTGATTAGGTTAAACGCCCCTGAGTTTGAGAATCAATCCGATGATCGCCGCAACCAAAATGATGACGGGTTCGGGGACCTTCTTCGTTTTCCACAAAAGCACCGCGGTCACGGTCGCAAGGAGCGCGGTCGGCCAATCCACAATGGACTTTCTTCCCAACACGATGACGGCTCCCGTGATCGCCCCGATCGCTGCGGCGGTGACGCCGTTTACGAAGGATAATAATGCTGGCTTTTTCCCATATTTTTTAAAATAAGGCGCGGGGAGAATCGTAAACAAATAACAAGGAAGAAACGTCCCCAGGGCTGCAATCGAAGCTCCCGCAAAACCGGCCACGAGATAGCCGATAAACCCCACCGTGATCACCACCGGGCCGGGTGTAATCATGGCAACCGCCACGGCGTCAAGAAATTGGTGGTCACTCAGCCAATGGTACTCTTTCACCACTCCCCCGTAAAGGAAAGGAACAATGGCAAGGCCGCTTCCAAAAACAAAGGTGCCGGCCTTGGCGAAGAAAGTAAAAATCGTCCACAAAAGGCTTGGACTTGAAACGGCGGTGCTTGCAGTAACGGGGAGGGCAACGGAACTGAAAAAAATGGAAAGGGGAACCAGTTTCTTGAAGGGGGGATTTTCTATGAGCCACACGATCACGCCGCCCAGGAGGATGAGCCAAATTTTTTCGGATTCTGTAATCGCTGTGGTGAGGGCGGTGACGAGATAGATGGCCCAAAGAAGTTTGTTCTTCCCAAGTGTTTTGTGAGTGAGCTTGTAGGCGCTGAAGGCAATAATGCCGATCACGCTGGCTCCGACTCCATAGAAGACGGCTTGCATCCAATTCAGTCCGCCATAAAGTTTGTAAAGCCATCCGAGACAGACCACCATTAAAAAGGAAGGGAGAACAAACGCGACGCCAACCAGCGTTGCTCCTAAAATACGGTAATCCACAAACCCGAGATAAATGGCAAGCTGCGCGGCGAGAGGGCCCGGCGCAAGTTGGGCCAGAGTCAGTCCTTCTTTGTAATCCGCTTCGGAAATCCATTTTCTCTTCTCCACCAAATCCCGAAACATATAGCCGACGAGAGCAACCGGTCCGCCAAAACCGGTCGCTCCCAGCTTCAAGGCATAAAGGATTAACTGTTGGAGGCGATAGGAAGGTTTTGTTTCAGACACTAGGCATTTTCCAAATGCTGGGTATCCAGCGCAGCTTTGAGACCCTGGGCGAGATGGACCGTTGAGCCGATTCCCCAATAATGAAGGAAAATGATTCTCGGCGATTCGCCGGTCATGTGATTATGAATCGCCACAATGTGAATCCCGTTGGAACGAAGGACTTTCAAGACGGGTTGAAGTTCTGATTCCAGCATCGCAAAGTCACCATCGACCACCGCCTGATCATCGCTTCCGGCGAACGCGGCCCACGTGTTGACGCCCATCGCATTGTCCATTTCGTGGCCACCCATGGAAGTTTTTCGGCCGATCGTCAGTTTATAAACCCCTTGATTCATCTCGCCCTTGCGGCCCAACACGTCTTCGATTTTTTGGGGATCTAGGGAACTTTGGGAAGGGTCGATGTCCACATTGAATTTTTCAATTGTGCCTGATTTTCTGATCTTCTCGAAAACTTTGCCGACCGCTTGCGCAAGCGTTTCGGCATTGCCCGATCCGGCGATGTGCATGAACATGATTTTCGGAGAATCCCAAAAGAAATGATTATGAAGCGCGGCCACTTCCAAACCGTTATGGAGCGCAACATCCATGACCGGATTGACTTGGTCTTCGGTCAAAACCAGATCACCCATTACCATAGCCCCATTTTCCATCAATTTGAATGCCGCCCAAACGGTCAATCCCATCGGCGGTGTGATTTTGACTCCTCTCGCTCTGACATCAAGGTCCGAACGGGGAAAGCTCACTTTAAAAACATTTTCCGAGGCACTGTATTTTCCCTTTGCTCCCGTCCATTCTTCGATTCGGTTAAAGAGCTTGGGATTTTCCTGCGCATAGAGCGGATGAAGAAAAAAGATTCCTGTTAAAAGGAACACTAGGCTGAGAAACCTCAAGATTTTAGACATCGCGCACCTCCTTAAGAGAATTTCCGTTCATTTTACGCCTGCAAAGCAAAAAAGCCACAGCTTCACGAGGCTCGGGCGGGAAGACATTCCCGGCAGGGACAAATCGAACGCAGATACTCGAAAGCGTAAATGCCCGTGGAGTGGCCGTCGGACCACTCGAAGCGGATTCCGTAGTTTCCCACCGGGCTTGTCTTCAGGGGCCGGATGGTTTCAGAAATCTTTTCCGGCAGAAGCCTAGCCTGGCCTGTCCACTCATCCACGCAACCGGCGCAACGACATTTTCTTCTCAGATATGGAAAGGAATATAGCGCCCGGTGGCCGTCCTGCCACGCGATGTAGAGCTCCTTCTCCTCGACCGCTCGAATCTCCACGGGCCGGATCGCTTCAGGCTTTAGGTGCATGCTGATTTTAAACTAACCGATGGGCTTTGCGGCCACCGCGTTCGGTTTGATCAATCACCTGTTTCAATCCAAGGCGCTGTAACGCCAACTCGACGGCACGACTGACGAGTGCCCTTGCGCCTTCACGAAGCTCCTCGCTTTTCAGGACCTCATCGACATTGTGCTCCATGTCTTCGGCCGACCAACCTCGGGAATGGGCGATGAAAGGAAACTGGGGGAAATAAAAACCCAGCTCTGAAAAAAACATCAAGAGTTGGCCGGCGACCGCTTGAATGTTGTCCTGCCCGCCTGTGATGATAAAAGAAGCGACCTTGTTGCGGATCAGGACTTTATTCTCCAGGGTGATTTGATTCTGAACGCAGTTTAGGCGTTCCGCCATTTTAAAATAAAGGGAGCTTGCAGCACCCCACCGAATGGGGGTTGCGAGCATCACAACGTCTCCCCAATGGACCAGCGCTTCATAAACTTTTTCCATTTCATCCGCTGGATCCATTTGTGTGATCGAGCAAGGCCAGGTGCAGGCGCGGGCGCTTTTGGAATAATAACCTTCGCAGTTTCTGAATTTTAATTCGTCAAGCTGGATCAATTTGGTTTCGCATCGAAGCTGGGATGCCGCATGATCGAGGGCCACTTGCAAGAGGACTTCGGAAGTCGAGGGCCGAGGATTTTTCCGGTCCATCACGGTGGTGGAAATGCCCACAACACGAATGGGTCCCTCTTTTCTTTGAAGGGGCCTCGTCAAAGGATGAGATGGATGAGGAGCTCTATTTCCTTTGGTGAGAGGGTCTTTCCGGACCCACAAGTGATCGCCTTTGATTTCAAACTCATACTGGGGGACCGTGTCCTCGTAACCCGGCTCCCCCAACCCTGTGATTCGGTGATAAGTCCATTGATGCCACGGGCAGACAATATAATCTCCCTTGAGCCGGCCTTGGCCCAGAGGACCTCCGACGTGGACACAGGTTCCTGAGACCACGCCGAATTTTCCGTCCTGGAAAGAGACAGCTACTTTTTTCTTCCCGACGAACGCCTCCGTCAAGGGCTGCTTCTTGAAATTTTCAATGTCGCCCAGATCCTGCCATTCGTCAGGTTGCAGCATCTCATCCAACTCCTTATTTGTTCGGAAGTGTCAGGTCTCGGCTGCGACAAAGCTCAGGAAGGAAGTTTCGATAAGATTCACTTATAAATCCTGCCCATAATCTATCTCACTGTCAAGGTGACAATCACTACTTGGATCCCGACAAAACCTGCGTGGTTGCGAATCTTTGACTTCTGGACTTTGGTTTGATAAAAATCTGAACGTCCCTGTCCAAGGCATTGAGCAATTCAAAGAGATAATCCAGAGAGAACATGCTCAATTTGCCGTTCATCAAACAGGAAACCTTGGATTGTGGAATGCCCAAAAGCTTGGATGTCTCTTTTTGTGTGAGGCCGCGTGCTCTGATGATTTCTGCAATGCGAAACATGACCTGAGCGCGGGCTCGGACCCTTTCAGGGTGTGCCACACCCAGATCCTCAAAGACATTGCCGCTTCCTCTGAGGATTTTTTCTTTACTCATAGTTAACCCTGTAATCTTCCTCCGCTGCCTTTAAGCGCCGTTTAATCAGATCCAGGTCTTGCTTGGGCGTCTTAATCCCGTGCTTGGACTTCTTCTGGAAACAATGCAACACATAGACAACCTTTTCAAACTTTACCGTGTAAACAGCCCGATAAGTGTCTCCCGATAAATTTTCAATGATCTCCAAGACCCCTGCACCCCCAAACCCTTTCAAGGGTTTGGCCGACGTCGGTTTACTGCCTCGTTGAACCTCAAAGAGCGCATAGCCTATGTCCTGTCTGACTTTCTCGGGAAATTTCCGAAGGTCCTCTCTTGAGGACCCCACAAAATCCAAACGTTTTAGCCCGATCGAGCCCGTCATAAATATACCATATTTGGTATGTGTGTCAAGGTGAGGGTTTCGCGGGTAGGTTCTGATTTTTGGAGCATCAAAAATCCCTCCCGACGCTTTTTGTCGTCCCAGGAGGCCCGAAGGGCCGACGTGGGATTTCATTGTGTTGAGGAGGGAGAGGTGGGTTGGCCGACTTTTATGCGGGACGATAAAAGCGCCCGCAACCCTACGGGTCAGTTAATCGGATTCACGAATATTTTAGTGGCCATTCTCTAAAAGCTCGCGGTGGCGGAAGCAGGCGGTCACGTGGTCGTTCACCATTCCCACAGCCTGCATGTGTGAGTAAATGACGGTCGAGCCCACGAATTTGAAGCCCCGCTTTTTCAAGTCCTGGCTCAATAGATCGGATTCGATCGTTTTGGCGGGAAGATTTTTCAAGGTTTTCCAGCGGTTCACTTTTGTTCTGCCGCCAATAAAACCCCAGATGTAATGGGAAAAAGTGCCGAACTCTTTTTGGATTTCAAGAAAGCGGCGAGCATTATTGATGGCGGCCTCAATCTTCAAGCGGTTACGGATGATTCCAGCGTTTTGGAGGAGCGCTTTGATTTTCGATTCCCCGAATTTTGCGACCTTGACCGGATCAAAACCTGCAAAAAGCTTCCGGTAATTTTCCCGCTTGTTGAGGACCGTCCGCCAGCTCAACCCCGCCTGAGCGCTTTCCAGGACGAGAAACACAAAATGCTTGCGGTCTTTCCGGACCGGCACTCCCCACTCCCGGTCATGGTACCGCTGCATCAAAGGATCCGTGATCCATGCACATCGCTTTTTGCCGTCTCTTTGTGGATTCATGATGTTTTCAATTGACTTGGTACTGGGAGACGTATCGATCCAACAGCTGGCGAATCATTTTCTGATATTTCGTATGACACCGTTCGGCTTGGCGTTTGAAGAATTCAACGCTTGAGCGATTGAGTGAAATGGTCACTTTGACTGTTTCTTCGGGCATCACGAGTTCATGGGGTGGAGGCAGAAAATCATGAACCCGTTTCAGCCTTCCTTTCGGCATCTGCCAATCACTATTTTTCCTTTTCATAAATCGTCCGTCCCTTTCTCCAATATCCCGCTCCAAAGATTCTGATGGTATTCTCCCGATAAACAAATCTCACCGTGAGAATCCTTCCGCCTACTTTTCCAATGCAATAAAACCGCAGCTCTTTTTCTCTGTGTCGAGAGTCCTCAAAAATCTTTCTTTGAGGATCCAGAAAAGCTTTCGATGCGGTTACAAAATCGACTCCATGTTTATGAATATTAACCCATTCTCTACGGGGATCCCACAGGAAGCGATTCATGGCTTCCCCATCCGGTTAAAGATAGCACAGATAAGTAAAATTGTAAATATACTTATAATTATACTTCTACATATTATCCTTATTTCAGCCTCGGTGAGAGGCATAGAAAAACCCTCCTTTAGGCTAGGAGGGAGAGACGGGATCGGCCGACTTTTTCACAGGACGCTAAAAGCGCCCGCAACCCTACGGGTCAGTTTACCGGGTTGGGATTATACAACGCTTCATTCTATTTGCGTTCACCAAACACCTTCGCGTCCAGAGAAAACTTTCCGGGCCCGAGCACCATCATGAGAATGGCAATCCCCCAATAGACCAAGGCCGGTTCGTAGGACAATCCTCCCGTCAGATTCACGAAGGGGTCGTGCCTCACCATCAGGTGCATGTGGACGGCGACCGTCATTGTAAAGCCGATTCCGAAGGAGGCGATCGGCGTCAAGAGCCCGAGGATCCAGGCCATTCCCCCGCCGAACTCCGAGAGGGCCGCCAAAAACTGAAAAAACCCGGGGAGGTGAACGGGGGCCTCGGGCGGCATCCAACTAAAGGGGGTCTGTATTTTTCCCCACCCATGAATGACGAACGCCGCTCCGGCAATCAGGCGAACGAGAAGAAGAGCCGCCGACTGGAAAGCCGGATGAGGAACGGGCTCTAACAAACGCTTTGGATTTTTTATCATTGGGGTTCCTTTCCCATATAAAAAATGGAACTAGCCATTGATGCCATTTCCGGAAGTGTCAGGTCTCATTTGAATCCGGC
>Ga0105164_10000949_pt1 | contig 18981 bp, 17 predicted proteins | sample VDWuncwatermetaG_FD_89674 | JGI IMG/M metagenome (GOLD analysis project Ga0105164, IMG submission 89674) | Wastewater microbial communities from Netherlands to study Microbial Dark Matter (Phase II) - VDW unchlorinated drinking water | ecosystem: Environmental > Aquatic > Freshwater > Drinking...
CGGTAAAAACTAGAATTGATGCCTCAATGCCTAAAAGGCAATCCTCGATGATCAATCTTTTCCCAACATCGCCAAAAACTTTATCTTCTAAAATTGATTTTACCGCGTCCTTTGCTTCTTCGATAGTTTGAGCAACAATCACACCTTTACCTTGTGCTAATCCGTCTGCCTTAATTACGCAAGGCACGCCGGATTCTTCAATATAATGATAAGCCTCTTTAGCATCGGAAAAGATTTTAAAACTTGCGGTTGGCACATCATATTTTGCCATTAATTCTTTGGCAAAAATTTTGCTCGCTTCCAGCCGCGCCGCTTTCTTCTCCGGGCCAAAGATCTTTAACTTACGGTTACGGAATTCATCAACAATACCTACTGCCAAAGGCACTTCCGGCCCCACAATCGTAAAATCTATTTTTTCTCTCTTTACGAAATCCAATATCGCTTCAATATCATCGGCCTTAATATCAATACACTCTGCAATCTGCGCGATCCCGCCATTTCCCGGAGTGCAAAAAATCTTCTCCGCCAGCTTCGACTGCGCAATCTTCCACACCAACGCATGTTCTCTCCCACCACTTCCGATAACTAATATTTTCATAATTTTTGAAGTTCCGCGTCTGTCTTGTCTGTGCTTTCGCGGGTTGTTATCTGCTTTTATGGTTTGCTTGCGCGTGCTGAAATTTTTTGCCGTGTGCTTCGGTTTACGCCTCACTTTCGGGCAGTATGCTTACGCGGGTCAACGCCACCTCTCGTTCGGCGTAACTCCTCGCACACTCTATTCTAAGCAAAGGGCCAAAAAATTTCTAATGCACGCTCCAGCAAAACCATAAAATCTTCACTATGCCCGCTCAATCACAGCCAAGGACAGCCGCTAGCGATAAGCAAAAATATTCGTTATCCTTATTTTCCCAGAATGTTAGGACTACCTAATTGTTCTTTAAATTCTAGATATTCTGGCTGCTTATCTATCATTGATTGAAACTCTACTGAAACATTTATGGCTTTCTCTAACAAACCTTCAAGTGCATACAAATTTTGGACAACATTTCTTCCCTCAAAATTATATTTAGAATTTCCCATAAATAAAGAATGCGCAAAGGCGTTCCTTATTGTACCTAAGTTTCGCAAGAGTTTTATATGGATTTTATTGTCCTTGTATAGAATTTCTAATAAACTAACCTTTTTGTAATAGCTTAATACCTCCAATATAAAATTGGCCGCTGGAGTAGTGCTACTACTCCCTCGTGTAGAGAGTATTGGAAAATCTCTATCAAGTTTTATCTTGATTAAAAAATCAATTTTTGATTCAACAAGAGCAAATATGCTAAGCACTATATTTCTTTTCTTTGCATATTTTTTATTTTCTTCCGGGTCAAAAAAATAAACCGGTGGCTGCAAATCTATTGATTTTAATTCAAGATCGTCAAGATATACATCATGAATTACCTCGGTCATCTCCTTGTCTGACTTTTGAGCAAGTAAAATACTAGCTTTCCATTTCGCTTTTAATTTTTTCTCTAACTCTTCTAATTTACCCATTTTATTACTTTTCAAAATTAATTCCTAAGCGAATTATTAATTTCAAAATGAATCTGGACGCTTTATCGAGCGAATGGAGCTTTTAGGCAAAGCACGCTCAAGCATTTTTGGGTATCCCGAGGTCAACACGCAGTGTTGACAATCTCGGGACGGCAAAATTTGTTTGAGCGCCGAGGACTAGAGTCCGAGGCGCGAGTTATTTTGCCGCCAAAAATGCGAGAGAACTTTGCCGGCACGCAATCTCTCTGATAATAGCGGGCAAAAGCGACTTTGAGCGAGAGAAAGCGGACAGATTCATTTAATTATCCGGCAAAAAATTTCGTGCGCGAACAAATGCACACAGCAAAATAATTATCAAAGATTATTTCTTTTCTTCCTTAACTTCCCGCTTCAGTGGCAACACTCCCGCCAGTTCGCCAATCACATTTACCAATTCCGTATTCATCGGCACGACAATTTTCGCGTTATTAGCAAGCGAATGCTCCACAGTTTCAAGTTTGCGTAAAACCTGGGCATTGCCGATAAAATATTTATTTGCCGCATCATTAACTAATCTAATCGCCTCAGCTTCGCCTTCTGCGCGTAAAATATTCGCCTGCTTAATCCCTTCAGCTTTCTTAATCTCTGCCCTCTTCTGACCGTCAGCCACAGTTTCTGTGGCTGTAGCAAAATCTACGGCGGCGATTTTTTCGTTTTCAGCCTTGACGACCTTATTCATCGTCTCCTGCACATCTTTCGGCGGGTCAATTTCTTTTAATTCCGTACGCACAATTTCAATCCCCCAGCTGGAAGTCTCTTCCATTAAGGTATTATGTAATTCCGCGTTAATCTTGCCGCGCTCGCTGTTTGCCGATTTTAAGGTCAGGGTTCCGATAATATTCCTTAAAGTAGTACGGGCTAAATTTACAATCTGGTATTGATAACTAAAAACGTTATATATAGCGCTCTTTACACTTTGCTCATTCGGCATAACTTTAAAATATACCTGGGCATCAACTTTAGCATTCAGATTATCATTGGTAATAATTTCCTGCGGCTCAGCATCCACCATCTGCTCGGTAATATTCACTAAATATATTTTTTCGATTACCGGAAAAACCCAATTAAACCCGGGGTTTGCAAAACGGTTGTATTTGCCGAATCTCTCAACTAATCCGCGATGTGTGGGCCGTACGATTCTAATTCCCATGAGAAACATTGTTACAATGATAATTCCGATAAGATACCAGATATTCATAGTTCCCTCCTTGTTAAATTATCTCTACTCTTTTATTTCCTCTTACTGCTTCTCCAATAATCCAGGATTTAATTTTTTGCCGGGTTAATTTAGCCATTATAGCTTTCACAAATTCCGGCGCAACAATTAAAACCATACCTATTCCCATGTTCAATGTATGATAAATTTCCCTATCCGCAATATTACCCTGATGCTGAATTACCTGAAAAATCCTCGGCACTACCCAGGAATTTTTTTCAATCACCACACCGATATTCGCCGGTAAAATCCGGGCAATCTTATCATAAAAAGCCCCACCGGTAATATGCGCCAGGCCCTTAATTGCGCGACACTGAGCGGGGGTCGCATTAGCCAATAATGAAAGCACCTGCTTGACATAGATCCGTGTCGGAGTCAATAATTCGCTGGAGATTTTTTTTAATTCATTTTCGGAAAATACCCTTCTTACCAAAGAATACCCGTTAGAATGTAGGCCACTGGAAGCTAGGCCGATCACAATGTCGCCTGCTTTAATTCTTGAGCCATCAATAATCTTTTTTCTCTCCACAACACCGACGCAAAAACCGGCAATATCATATTCTCCTTGCTTGTACATTCCCGGCATCTGGGCAGTTTCTCCGCCAACTAAAGCGCAAGCTGACTCCAGGCAACCGCGGTTTATCCCCTTAATTATATCAACTAAAACAGATTCCCTAACCTTACTATAAGCAATATAATCCAAAAAGAACAAAGGCTCGGCACCCGTACAAAGGATATCATTCACATTCATTGCCACTACGTCTATTCCCACAGTATCATGTTTATCTATTAATCCTGCGATCTTTAATTTTGTCCCCACCCCGTCTGCAGAAGAAACTAAAACCGGGTCACGCAATTTTCCTTTGATTAGGCGGAAAAAACTTCCGAAGCCTCCAATATCTCTCAAAACTTCCTTACGAAAAGATTTTCTCACCAAAGGTTTGATCCGCTTTTTAAAAATATTGGCCGCGGAAATATCCACTCCGGAATTCTTGTAAGTGATTTTATTCATTTATTTTTTCCTTTTAAAATTTCTCCTTGCCCGCAACAATGCTCTTCCAAAGAAAATTTACTATATTTCTTTTCCACGTTAATCGGGTATCTTCCTATCCAGCAGGCAGTGCAATAAAAGTGATGCGGGTTTTTTAGGCAATTTAACATCCCCTCTAAACTTAAGTAACCTAAAGTGTCGACCTCCAGGTATTGCCTGATTTTTTCTAATGATTCGTATTTATTGGCGATCAACTCGGATGAACGGTGAAAATCGATCCCATAAAAACATGGGAATCGGTGCGGCGGACAGGAAATCCTTAAGTGCACTTCTTTGACGCCGGCACGGCGTAGGTTACGCACGCGGATCTTTGAAGTAGTGCCGCGTACAATCGAATCATCCACAACGATAATACGTTTACCTTTTAAGATATCTTTGAGTAAATTAAATTTTACCCGTACTCCTAAATCGCGGGTATCCTGGGCAGGCTGAATAAAGGTTCTGCCCACATAATGATTCCTGATAATTCCCATCTCCAAAGGAATGCCTGATTCCTTGGAATAACCTAAAGCGGCAGAAAATCCGGAATCCGGAACTGGCACGACATAATCCGCATCCACCGCGTGCTCCTTGGCTAATTGCTCGCCAAGCTTACGCCTTACTGAATGTACAGTTTCTCCAAAAACTACCGAATCAGGACGAGAAAAATAGACATGCTCAAAAGTACAAAAGGCCCGTTTGTTCTTATGCTGTAATTCTTTTGGCTTTATCGACCTTAAAGAATCGAATTTTAAAAAGACAATTTCACCTGGCTCAATTTCGCGGATAAATTTTGCCCCGATTAAATCAAAGGCACAAGTCTCGGAAGCTAAACACCAGGAATTTTTTAATTTCCCCAGACAGAGTGGCCTAAACCCTAAAGGATCTCTTACTCCGATAAGTGTGGAATTATCCATCATTACCAAAGAATACGCGCCTTTAATTTTTTTTAGCGCGTAAATCAGGCTTTCTTCTAAGCCGCGCGATCTGCTTCTTGCCATAAGATGAATAATGATCTCGGAGTCGGTGGTAGTCTGAAAAATCGATCCGGTTTTTTCCAAATATTGGCGTAGCTGTAGCGAATTGACTAAATTTCCGTTATGCGCGATACAGATTGAGCCTTTGGCATAATCAATTAGGAGCGGCTGAGAATTTTTTAAGACACTTGAGCCGGTAGTAGAATAACGCACATGCCCCACAGCCATTGCGCCTTTTAATTTATTCAATACCTGCTCGCTAAAGACGTCACTTACCAACCCCATTTCTTTATGCACAGTAAGTGATCCATTATGACAAGTAACAATTCCGCACGCTTCCTGCCCCCGGTGCTGCAGCGCATAAAGGCCCAAATAAGTCAACCAGCTGGCATGCCGATTATTTATAATACCGAATAATCCGCAGTATTCTTTTGGTTCATCATCATAAATTTTTTCTCGCATATTCCACTCCATTCTTAAACACCTGCAGGCCAGGTGGCCGTAGTTTGGCATCCTTTAGCCAAAGCTGCAGTCCGTCGCCTTCTTTGTTTACTCGTGATTTTTCACCGGTCCATTTTGGATGCTGCGCAAAATTAGCATGCCTTTCCGGATGCGGCATTAAGCCTAAGACCCTCCCGGTTCTATCGCAAATCCCCGCGATATTATCCACTGAACCATTGGGATTTTCCGGATATCCCGCAAATTTTCCTTGCTTATCGCAATACTGAAAAACGATCTGTTGATTTTTTCTTAAGCTTTGCAAGGTTTCTTTACTTTTAACGACAAATTTTCCTTCTCCGTGTGCTACCGGCAAATCAATTACTTCGGGAAGATTCCTTGTCCAAATGCATTTTGTTTGCGCCGTACGTAAACACACCCAGCGGTCCTCGAACTTTCCAGAATCATTAATGATCAAACTGGACTCCTGAACAAACCTCTCATTTCCCGGTAAGAGCCCAGCCTTAACCAGAATCTGAAAGCCATTACAAATACCGATGATCAATTTCCCCTCGTGTATAAAACGCTTCAGATCCGCGGATAATTTACATTTTAATTCATTGGCTAAAATTTTTCCCGCGGCAATATCGTCTCCGTAAGAGAACCCTCCGGGAAAGGACAGGATCTGGTAGTCGCTTAATTGCTTCTGCCGATTGATCAGGCTATTTACATGTACAAGTTCTGCAATTGCTCCGGCCTGAAAAAAAGCAAACGCGGTTTCTTTATCGCAATTTGTCCCTGCTGTCCTTAAAACGCAAACCCTTACTTTTTTCATTTAATGTTTTTGATAGAACTTCTTGATCGCTTTCACTACATCCTGTGGCTTATCCACTACGGTAAAAATATCCAGGTCTTCCTTGCTGATGTTGCCAATTTCTAACACTGTACCGCGTATCCACTCAAGCATCCCTTTCCAATATTCGCTGCCAAAAAGCACAACCGGGAATTTCGGGATGCGCTCTGTCTGAATCAGGTTGATTGCCTCGAAAAATTCATCCAGCGTGCCGTACCCTCCGGGCATAATTACAAATGCCTTGGCATATTTCACAAACATTACTTTACGCACGAAAAAATAACGAAAATCTAAAAGCGTATCCACATACTTATTCGGCTTTTGTTCCGAAGGAATATGAATATTTAAGCCGATTGACAAACCCTTAGCACGCCGGGCACCTTTGTTTCCCGCTTCCATAATTCCCGGCCCGCTTCCGGTAATTACCGCGTAACCGGCTTTAGCCAGATGATAAGCGGTCTCTTCGGCTAATTTATAATATTTCGTATCGGGCTTTAGACGGCTGGAACCAAATATGGAAACCGCTTTACCGACATCGGAAAGCACTTCAAAACCATCCACAAATTCAGACATGATCCGAAACAACCGCCAGGTGTCTTCTTTGGTAAAATCGTCCTTGATGATTTTATTCTTCTGCATAGTTCCTCCTACCTTCCTACCATCTTAAAGGTTTCTGCCAGGCTTCTTTTAATGCATCGATCTTTGCCTGCAGGCAGACCTTTCCCTCTAAACCATAGACTTTAAATTCTTTTCCTTTGCTTAAGCAGCCTGCTAAACCAAAAGGAATTCCTTTTAAAGCGCTCTCAAATTTTTTCTGATCTTCCTTCTTAACTTCAACAATAAAACGAGAATTGGATTCGGAAAAAAGCAAAAGATCATTTCTTTTCTCGCTGGCTCGATAGGGAATCTCCGATAAAAATAATTCCATGCCTAAGCCTCCGGAAAAAGCCATCTCAGCTGCTGCTACGGCAAGGCCCCCTTCGGAACAATCATGCATTGCCTGAATTAATCCTGCACCGGAAGCGTTACTTAAGGCCTGAAAAATTAACTTTGCCTTTTGAAAATTTACCTGCGGAAGGAAATTTCCTATCGCACCGGATAAAGCATAATAATGCGAAGCGCCTAATTCATTAAAAGTTTCTCCTACCAGATAAATTAAATTTCCTGCTTTTTTTGCGTACATGGAAATTGCCTGATCCACATCCTCCATGACAGCAAGAGCGGAAATTAAAAGAGTGCCCGGGATAGCAATAGATTTATGATGCACGGTATATTCATTATAAAAACTGTCCTTTCCAGAAATAAAAGGCACTTTAAAGCCACGCGCTGCGTCATAACAGCCAAAAGCCGCCCTAACTAACCCGCCTAAACGATCCGGCTTATCAGGATTACCCCAGCAAAAATTATCTAAAATTGCCACTTGTTTTAATGACCCACCCACGGAAATCACCTGGCGCAGCGCCTCATCAATACAGGAAGCTGCCATCCAATAAGGATCGATCAAACCAAATCTAAAATTGATCCCATTGGCTACTATCAAACCCTTTTTTGAATCTAGAATTGGTTTCGTAATACTGGCATCTGATGGCCCATCATTGACAATCCCCACCAAAGGTTTTAAAACCGAACCACCCTGTACCTCATGATCATACTGCCGGATCACCCACTCCTTGGAACAAATATCATAACGGGAAAATAATTTTAAAAGCGTATCCGTAAGATCTTTAGGACAAGTAATTTTTGGCTCGAGGTAGCGCGGCTGCATAAAAACTGCCTTTTTCTCGATTTGCGGGACACCATGATGCAAGAATTCCATTCCCAAGTTACAAACCAAGGTTCCCTTATAATAAAGCTCAAGCCGCTTGGTATCTGTAAACTCACCGATTACCGTAGCTTCTACATTTTCCCTGGAAAAAATCTCTTTTAAGGCTTCGATATTTTCCGGCGCTACCGACAGCACCATACGCTCCTGCGATTCAGAAATCCAGATCTCCATATAAGATAGGCCTGAATATTTTAAAGGCACTTCTTCTAAATCCACACGCGCACCCAGATCTGCTGCCATCTCGCCAACCGCGCTCGATAAGCCTCCGGCTCCGCAATCGGTAATTGCGCTGTATAAATTTTTATCGCGCGCCTGTAATATCGTATCTACCATTTTCTTTTCCTGAATTGGATTTCCAATTTGCACCGCACCGCTGGAAATTTTCTCGGAATTCTGGGTTAGCTCACCAGAAGAAAAAGTCGCGCCATGGATACCGTCTCTGCCAGTCCTGCCCCCCACTACTACAATCAAATCTCCGATGTGGGTTTCTTTAAAAGATTTATCCTTGGGCATAATCCCTACGGTCCCGCAATAAACCAAAGGGTTTCCCACAAACCCTTCGTGAAAAAGGATTGCTCCGTTTACCGTAGGAATTCCCATTTTATTGCCATAATCACGCACCCCGGAAACTACCCCCTTCATCACCCGTTTTGGATGAAGGCTGCCCTTTGGTACGCGACTTAAAGGAAAATCCGGAGGAGCGAAACAAAAAACATCGGTGTTAAGAATTGGCTTAGCTCCTAGGCCGGTCCCCAGAGGATCGCGAATCACTCCGCCCACACCGGTATTCGCCCCGCCAAACGGCTCTAGCGCTGAAGGATGATTATGGGTCTCTACCTTAAAGCAAACATTATACTGGTCATCGAATTTAATCACACCGGAATTATCTTCAAATACCGACACGCACCAGGGCTTGTTTAGCTCCTTGGTGACTTTCATGATTGTTGATTTAAGAAGATTGTCTATCTTTTTAGTTTTTAGTTTAGAGTTTATGATCTTTTCCTTGTAATCTATTTTTCCGCGAAAGGTCTTATGCCAGCAGTGCTCTGACCAGGTCTGGGCAATGGTTTCCAGTTCGCAATCAGTAGGGTTGCGCTTGATTTTTTGAAAATATTTCTTAATCTGGAGCATCTCAGTAAGGTTCAAAAATAATTGCCCCTTGCGGCTCGTCTCCAATAATTTTTTATCTGACGCTCCCAATAAATCTACTGTGGTTAATTTAAACTGATACGTAGTTTCACTTACGGCTGACGAATTACGACTTACGAATGAAGAATCAACAACGTGCTGAATCAACTTATTATAAAGCAATTTCTCGGAAATAGTCTTTAACTGAAGGCGGTTAAGCTTACCTTCTAAGTAATATTTTTTTGCGGTTTTTACTGAGGACACACTTTCTATTCCCAAATCCCGGATGCCCTTGAGAATAGATTCCTCTGCGGGATCCATCACACCAGGATTGTAAGCGACCTCAACTATAAATTCGTTTTGTGTATTATGTTTTGTGTACTGTGCATCAAGAGAACAACTCTGCGAAACATTATCAACCAACAATTCTTCGCAAATTCTCTTGATCTGATCTGAGGTAAGGTTTCCTTCGATGAGATAAATTTGGGCGAAATGCACTGCGCGGATATTCTTTATCCCTAAATCAAAAATATCTTTTTTGACGCCAGAACCCACAGCATCAAAAATTCCCGCTTTATCCTTTACTTCAATTTTATAAGGCATGACCCAACAGGTAGGACTAATTACAACCCGACTCTCTTATAAATTTTATTAACGTTACGAAGGTAATAATCTAAAGTAAAAATCTTCTCAAGCGCTTTTTTATCCAGATACCTGGATACCGCAGGATCATTGGCCAGGTTATCTTTAAAATCAGAGCCTTCTTTCCAGGTTTTCATGGCATTTTTTTGCACCAAATCATAGGCCTTGGGGCGTGGCAGGCCCTTATCCATCAGCGCCAAAAGTGCTCGCTGCGAAAATATCAAGCCCCTAGTTTTAACCAAATTCTTGAGCATATTTTCCGGATAAACATTGAGGCCGTTCACCACCTCAATAAATTTATTCAACATATAATCAAGAAGAATGGTGGAATCCGGCATAATGATTCTTTCCGCCGAAGAATGGCTGATATCGCGCTCATGCCACAAAGCCACATTTTCCATCGCAGCTAAGGCATTACCTCTTAATATCCGGCTTAAACCACAAATCCGCTCGCAAATCACCGGATTACGTTTGTGCGGCATGGCAGATGAACCCTTCTGCCCTTTGCCGAATGGCTCCTCCGCTTCCAAAACTTCTGTGCGCTGTAAATGACGGATCTCAGTAGCAAATTTCTCTAAGGAGGAACCGATAATCGCAAGCCTCGCCATAAACACGGCGTAGATATCCCGCTGAATAATCTGAGTAGAAATCTTGGCGGCTTTTAGCCCTAACTTTTTACAAACATAATCTTCGATCTCTGGCTCACTATTAGCATAGGTACCCACTGCGCCGGAGATTTTACCAACAGAAATCTCCTCTTTTGCTAATTTCAGGCGCTCTAGATTTCGACTCATTTCATCATACCAAAGTACAAGCTTGAGCCCAAAGGTTGTCGGCTCTGCGTGTACGCCATGGGTCCTGCCAATACAAACCATATCCTTGTATTTTTTTGCCTTTACTGCTAACACTTTCAGCAGACGGTTTAAGTCATCCAACAAAATATCGGAAGCGGACTTAAGCTGAACGCCTAGAGTAGTATCGAGTAAGTCCGAAGAAGTTAATCCTAGATGCAAATATTTCGCATCCGCACCTATATATTGTGCAACGTTAGTGACAAACGCCACAATATCATGTTGTGTCTTTTTCTCGATCTCTTGAATTTTTTTTAGATTAAATTTTGCTTTTTTACGGATTCTTTTGGGGATAAAGGCGGGAATTTTCTTTTCTTTGGCCAGCGCTTCCAGGGTGAGCATCTCGATATCCAGCATCACCTTAAACTTAAACTCATCCTGCCAGATACTATTCATTTGCGGCAAGCTGTAGCGCTCGATCATATTGCTATCCTCCATTAAAACTCACAAGAGTCTTAATTATAGCAGAAATTTCAGTTTTAGCAATAGAAAAACCCGCGTCTTTTTAAAGTGACTTTGGGTGTTAAACCGTAGCGGCTACTTCGCTATTATCTTCGCATTCTTTTTCTTGCAATTGCCTATATTCTTGCGGCTTATGAATTTTTAACCAAATTCTGCCGTAAGCGCGGGTCCATTCTAAGGTCGCCCTTTCCTTTCCAATATCCCAACCCACGCGCTCGCTTTCAATCCATTTATAACGCTCGATCTCTTTAATTACCCGGTAATCATCCAATAGCCTTAGCAACAGAAGGATACGCATAGACACCTCATCGTAATAGGAATACAATTTTTAATTTTTTAGGGGGAGAAACAGAACTAAAGATACAGGTTGGCTTTGTTACTAATAATTTTATAAAGACGTTTTATATCTAATTTTTTGTTACCTTATTTCTTTATTTCTTATTTCCTTTTCCCCGTGGCTTTTAAAAAAGCGAAAACAATATAACATTCTCTAAAAATTTGTCAAGCAAAAAATGATTTTACCGACGGAAAATTATTATAAAATAAAAAACCGCTGTTTAAAAATAGAGGTTCTATTTAGACAACAAATCCCAACGTTCTCTGTATTTTATCGATTTTGGCCTGCGTTGTCTTTTATTTGCTTCTATTAAACTCACACTGCTACCATAGCTAGAAAAAACAGTAATAGGCATTACGTAAAATACTCGTAGAGAATCGATATACAGAATTGCATAATCAAAATCGTTCTTGCTATACCGAGATCTTAACATTTGTCGCCGATTAGTTTTAGTTCTACGCACATCAACGACGTAAGAATTTGTTTTAGAGCAAAACCATGCGCTCTTTACCTGTATACGTACAAGTTTATTACCGAGATCAACCGCTAAATCGTAAGGGAGACGGTCGCCTACAGGTTTTAGTACTCTAAAGCCCCTCTTCAGTAACTCAGTTATGACTGCCGATTCCGCAATATCGGCTTTGAGCTTTGTATCCATTATAATTTCTCCTGTATCTTATTTAAAACCTTTTATCAACTTCTCGATTTTTTCTATATCCTGTTCGCTATAAACCCTATAATTACTCAAATGGTCGCGCATAGCTTTAACCTTCCCGGTTTTATCAAGATATTGCAGATTCCTTTTGCTTATTTTGAATTTCTTTAACTTTTTTACTACGTCGTTAACTGTGAAATATCCGCGTAAAGGCCCCAAGCTTAATCCCCCCTTCTTAATTCACAGGTTTCTTATAGGATCATAACTGTATGAAGTGCTTCTATTCTAAAACAATACTAACAATACTAAGTATACTAAATAAAGGAAGACCTGTCAAGAAAAAAGCGCAGGTTTTAAATTACCTAATCCTGCGCTTGCTTTATATTGGTTGCGGGGAGAGGATTTGAACCTCTGACCTTCGGGTTATGCTTACTACTACAGTTTTCACTGCTACGCTTTGATGTAAAGCGTATTCGTAGTCTGGACTATACCTTGATCCTAAAATTTAGGACCCCTGCCGTCTAGTCTCTACACCTTTCCGCTATAAATTTTAGCAGACTTGGCTCGGTATTATCCTAAAATTATTTTGAGGACTTCACCGAATTTGACAGGTTATCCTTAAGCCGTTTCCGGCTTAAGAGCCCAACATCAATCCATTGAGCCTGACGAGCTACCGGGCTGCTCCACCCCGCGAAATTTTTTTATATTTCAACAAACTATTACTATATACTATACCACATACTATACCACATTTTCCTCTAATTGTCGCTTACTTTCTTTCCGGTACCAGCTTCACCGGAATCTCGCCCTTACGCACAACACCCATTTTTTCCCGGGCGATTCTTTCTTGATAAACCGGATCATTCTCTACTTTTTTCAACTCCACTTGTAAAAGAGCATTTTCTATAGATAAGCGTTTAATCTTACCCTCTAAATCGTTGTTACGATCCTTAAGTTCCTGCAATTTGGTATAGCCGGGAAGAAAAAGAATCAAAAGAAAAACCGCTAAGCCAAAAAGCCCAAATGCTTTTTTTAACATACTTTAAAACCACTTTTTTTTAAGTTCCCGCGTAAACCGCTTTTACACCTAACTCTTCTTCAATCCTCAAGAGTTCATTGTATTTACAAATCCTGTCGGTACGCGAAAGAGAGCCGGTTTTAATCTGCCCGCAGCCGCACGCCACAGCTAAATGCGCGATAGTAGTATCCTCAGTTTCTCCGGAGCGATGGGAAATAATTGCGTTATATTTATTTTTCTTGGCAATAGAAATAGCTTCCAGTGTTTCAGAAAGCGAGCCGATCTGGTTAACTTTTACCAGTATAGCATTAGCAATATGCTCTGCAATCCCTTTTTGGAAAATTTTTGGGTTAGTGACAAAAATATCGTCGCCGACTAATTGTAACTTACCCCCTAATTGCTTGGTCATTGCCTGCCAACCTGGCCAGTCATGTTCAGAAAGCCCGTCTTCAATCGAAACTACCGGATACTTACTTAACCAGCTTTCATATAAAGAAATTAGATCTGCCGAGCTTTTTTGTGTATTCTCAAAATTATACTTACCATCCTTATAGAACTCACTGGCAGCGCAGTCTAGAGCCAAATAAATATCTTTACCCGGCTTATAGCCAGCTTTTTCAATTGCCTGCAAAATTAAACTCAGCGCTTCCTGATTTGATTGCAGATTAGGAGCAAAACCACCTTCATCACCTACCGAGGTATTTAACTTTTTTGATTTTAAAATTGATTTTAAGCTATGGAAGGTCTCAGTAGCATACCTTAACGCTTCAGCAAAGCTAGGAGCACCCTTGGGTACAATCATAAATTCCTGAATGTTGAGATTATTATCCGCGTGCGCTCCACCGTTAAGGATATTCATCAACGGTACCGGTAAAATGTGCGCATCATTGCCGCCTAAAAACTTATACAAGGGCTCACCCTTAGCAAGCGCTGCCGCCTTGGCAACTGCCATAGAAACGCCTAAAATAGCATTAGCTCCCAGCTTAGATTTATTTTCTGTACCATCAAGCTCAAGCATTAGCTTATCGATTTTTTCAAAATCAGGCTCCAAACCTTTGATTTTTGAAGCAATTACGCAATTTACGTTATTTACGGCCTTGAGCACACCCTTGCCCATGTATTTTGCCTTATCACCATCTCTTAACTCCAACGCTTCATGCTCTCCGGTAGAGGCACCGGAAGGAACCGCGGCTCTGCCGAGAATACCATTATCTAAAACTACGTCCACTTCTACCGTAGGATTTCCTCTGGAATCGAGAATTTCTCTTGCCCAGACTTTCTGGATCTTTGCCATTTTTCTTATCCTCCTAGCATAGAGATGCACACCGACCTATCAGATAAGGTCGGGTGTCAAATATTTAGATTCAGAAAATTAATTATACACATAATCACCTTTAAGTCAAGAAAAGGTTTGACTTACCTAGCTTAATATGCTATTTTTTAAAGACGTAAAAAGTAAAAGACACCCGACCTTCACCCGATTCAATCGGATGAATCGGTGTTCCGCTTCTGCGGGAATCGGAAAGGTCGGTGTGCATCTCTATGCAAAGGAGTACTAATGGATTCGAAGAAGCTAAAATATTACTGGAAGCTACACTGGGTAAAAATCCTCATGATTATCGCAGGAGCACTTCTGCTCATCTCCCTGGTATTTTTTATCATTAAAGGGATCCGCGCCTGGAACGAATCAGAGTCATATTTAAGGCAGTCGCAGCTGGCAATGATTCCTCTGCAGCTCTACCTGCAGATCATTATGGCACTTATCTTCGGCATAGTATATACCTATATGTGGTACTGGCTGATGTTTAAAAAAGGTGCCGGCTCGTTTTCCCAGACTAGTAAAAAATCTATTGATGGCAAAGAAATTGGGATTACCTGGAATGACGTCATCGGCATGGATGAAGCCAAACAGGAAGCCTTTGAAGTGGTAAAATTGATCAAGGACCGCGCAGAACTCCAGCGTATCGGGGGCAAAATCTTAAGAGGCATTCTTATGCTCGGGCCTCCGGGTTGCGGTAAAACCTATCTTGCCAAGGCAATTGCCACAGAAGCCAGCCTCCCCTTTATCTCTATGTCTGGTTCGGAATTTGTCGAGATGTTCGTTGGTGTAGGCGCCGGAAGGATCCGCAGCTTATTTAAAAAAGCCCGCCAGTTAGCGGAATTAGAAGGCGGCTGTATTATTTTTATCGATGAAATCGATGCTGTAGGAGCGCAACGCGCGCAAGATTCAGGTTTTGGGGGACAAACAGAAAGCAATACCACGCTTAATCAATTGTTAGTAGAGATGGACGGGATGAAAGAAAAGGACCTGAATGTAGTAATTATCGGTGCTACAAACATGAACGAAAACTTTCTTGATGCAGCACTACTGCGTCCGGGAAGATTTGACCGCAAGATTTATGTTGATAAACCTAACCTTGAGGATCGGCAAAAATTATTCGCTTATTACCTAAAAAATGTTCAATATGACACTAATAATGTCAAGATGGATCGCCTGGCGCGCATTGCCGTAGGCAGCAGCCCTGCAGATATTGCCAATATGATTCGTGAAGCTGCTTTGATTGCCGTACGCAATAAAAATCCCTTGGTTACGATGAAAGATATTGATGATGCCAGAGAAAGGATCGCATTAGGGATCAAGCGCAGGATCAAACTTAGCGAAAAAGAAAAATTGCTGATTGCCTATCATGAAGCAGGCCATGCCATTGTTACTTATCTAATGGTAGCTTCAAAAGATGTTTTTAAAATTACCATCACTCCCCGCGGGCATACAGGCGGAGTTACCTGGGTACCGGAACGTGAAGAAACTTTTATCTCCGATCAAAAAGAGCTTTTAAATGAAATCAAAATCTCTCTTGGTGCTTATGCTGCAGAGAAGATAAAATTTGGTTTCACTACAGCCGGCGTAGGAGGCGATTTTGCAAACGCCCTCTATACTGCGCATAATATGGTTTGGCGCTTAGGAATGGGAAAATCCGGTATTATCGGTGATTTCCACGCCTTGGATTTTTACCGGCGCATGGGCGGGTCAGTTTTGATCTCCGAAGAGATGAAATTAAAACTTGATAATGACGTTCAGGACATTATGCAATCCTGCCTCAAAGAAGCACGGGACCTGCTAACCAAAGAACAACCTTTACTTGACCGCCTGGCCAAAGAATTGGTGGCAAAAGAAGAATTAAACTATGATGAAATCGAAGCCATCTTTAAAGAATTTGGCAAGAGCCGTCCTTAGCCTATTATTCATTAGTTTCGTAATTTCCGGCTGTTCCTATTCTACTACTCCTACCTATTCAAAAGCAGATATCCCCATAGCAATTGCCGATATCTGCAAAAAAGAATACAAACTAGACCTTGTGATAAAACAAATCGGTTCAACTCTCTGGATTTATATGCCCGTAGAGCAACTGCTGGAAAAATCTCCCCAGAAATTTACTGAAAAATTTACCATTCTTTCCGATGATGTACAATACAAAAACAAAACATTTGAGTTGACCTACAATATTAAACCACATCCTGATAAAGAAAAAACCAATGAATATAAATATAGTAAGGATGCCCTAGAAAAAGTAAATAACGTCTGGATGGTAGTACGCAGGGTAATTTTTAGCACGGAAAAATCCGATCAAACTCCGCAATTTTTTTACCTTATCGTAGCTGATATAAAAAATACTTTTGAATCGTTTGGCCAAAAATTCGGCCTGCAAATTGAACAACTGACCTTTTATCCTGATTTTAAAAAAGTGTTTTACGGGCTGCTTTCGATCACTGAATATCAACACCGCAGCATCCAGGAATCAAACAGGTTCCCTGCTCTGGAAATTATTGGGGATACAGAAGGCCGACACATTCAATACCGAGATGTAACCATGGAAGATTTTCTCAGCAAACAGATCAAACAGCGCCTGGAACTAAAATTCGAAAAACCTGAGGTAGGAAGAAATGTAGATATTGATAAGGAGATAGAGAACCTTGCTGCTTATACCTTAAAGATTTACGACTATAAGGATTTTTATAATCTGGAGATGCACAATCTTGCTACTAAAAATAGGATTATTTTAAATCGTGCGGCGGTAATGGAGAAGGTCCTGGAGTAATTCTTACCCTTCTTCCTTCTATCTTAAGCCTTCCTTCAACAAACAACGAAATAGCCTGCGGATAAAGCTTGTGCTCTAATTTATGGGTCTTTTCCTCCAGAGATTCTAAGGTATCATTCTCTTCTATCACTACTGGAGCCTGTAAAATTATCGGGCCATGATCCATTTTTTCATCGACAAAATGCACGGTTACTCCGGTAACCTTTTGTCCGTAATCAAAAGCATCCTTAATCGCATGGGCCCCCTTAAAAGCAGGCAAAAGTGCTGGATGAATATTTAAGATGCGCTCTTTGAACCTGGCGACGAATTCAGGGCTTAATATGCGCATGAAACCTGCCATAATCACCAGTTCGATTTTGTTTTCTTCCAAGTGCTGGATAATCTTGTTTTCAAAGTCTCTCTTAGTCGTAAAATCATCACTTTTTACTAAAATTGTTTTTACTCCCGCGCGCTTTGCGCGACTAAGCACTCCGGCACCGGAAGTATCGCAAATTAATAAACTTAAACTTGCCTTAATCTTACCCTTCTTTACTGCCCGGGCGATTGCGCTAAAATTACTTCCCCGGCCTGATGCGAAAACTGCAATATTCATTCTTTTTTCCTAATAGTTTTCATCGGACAAACATCCACGCACTTACCGCAGGATGTACATTTATCATAGTCGATTACTGCCAAGTTGTCAATTACTTGTATGGCAGCCACCGGACAAACCTGTTCGCATTTACGGCAAGCAATGCAACCAACCGGGCAAGCCGTACGCGTATCTTTGCCTGAATCATGCGAAAGACACGCTACATAGACCTTGCGTGTTATGGGCCGTAAGGAAAATAATTTTTTCGGGCAAAGTAAAACGCATTTATTGCAGGCTTTGCATTCATTTTCATCTACCACCGGGATGCTTTCTTCTGAGATCTTAATTGCGTCAAAAGGACAAACCCGCGCGCAATCGCCGTAACCCAAACATCCGTAGACGCAGCTTTTTAAACCCCCTAAGATCTGATTCGCCGCAACGCAAGATTTTATCCCCTGATAAATGAATCTATCTTTAACTTTTTTCCCGCCATAACAATGTAGTGTCGCAACTAGCTTAACTTTCTTTTCGATTTTTTTACCAAGCAACCTGGCAATTTGCTCTTTTACCGCCTCTTCACTGACACGGCAAGCCTCTATGCTGGATTTTCCGCTTAAGATATCTTCGGCAAAACCAAAACATCCAGCTCCCCCGCAGGCCCCACAGTTTGCGCCTGGCAGAAGGCCGTGGATTTTCTCCAGACGCGGATCAATATGGACTGCAAATTTTTTAGAGGCAATCGCAAGCCCCGCGCCAAAGAATAATCCTAATGCGCCTAAAACTAGAATTGGAATTAAAATTTCCATCCGTTAAACCCCATAAACGCCAGGCTCATAATCGAAGCAATCACAAAGCTCAGCGGAAAATCTTTTACCGCTTTTGGAACACTGGCTAAATCCAGCCTCTCTCTGATTCCCGACATTAAAAGCATGGCTAAAGTATAACCTAAGCCTACACAAATCCCCTGGAAGGCCGAATAATAAAAACTTCCCACAATTGGTTTATTATTCACGAAAAACATATCGACGTTTAATACCGCCACCCCCAACACCGCGCAATTTACCGTGATTAAAGGCAGGTAGATCCCGAAAAACCTATACATTGAAGGGCTAATTTTACGGATCACCATTTCTACGAATTGCACAAATGTAGCAATTACTAAGATGAAAGAAATCGTGCGCAAATAGGTCATATCAAATGGTATGAGCAAAAACCGGTAAATAAACCAGGTAATAATTGAAGACATCGTGGTCACAAACATTACTGCCAGGCTCATTGCCAGGGCTGGTTTAGTTTGTTTGGA
>Ga0105164_10000950_pt1 | contig 18977 bp, 16 predicted proteins | sample VDWuncwatermetaG_FD_89674 | JGI IMG/M metagenome (GOLD analysis project Ga0105164, IMG submission 89674) | Wastewater microbial communities from Netherlands to study Microbial Dark Matter (Phase II) - VDW unchlorinated drinking water | ecosystem: Environmental > Aquatic > Freshwater > Drinking...
CCTTCATATGTCGCTAAAATGATAATAGGTTTAATCCAAAACTTAGCTTCACCAACAGGGCTATTTACATGTATATGAACTCTAGACTCTTCTCGTGAAAAAAAGAAAAATCGATAATTTTTATATCTTAAAACTGTTGGACTCATACAGAAATATTTTACCACTTTATTTAATGTCTAAGTACTCTCTATAATCCTTTTCACTAAGTGATTAGGAGTGGCAAAAGAAGTAGCTCCATAAAATGTTTTAAATTGCCTGCCCCTAACTCTTTTATGCATTAGGGTAAATGCATAGGCACGTGTTAGCTGTAAATTTGAGCTTCCTAGAGGGTCTGTATTTCCAGATGTAGGAATCTTTTCACCTAAGTCATGATCATAAGCTTCTATTTTAAACAATCCTTTTGGTGATTCAAATCTTCCATTATCTTTTACATATAATCCTAATGCACTAACTTCTCCTATTTCTCCATTCCTACTATTGGTAGGATCTTTGCCAGAATCATTTCCTGCTGAAGTAAGCCATTCTATTTCTGCACAACGTGCCCCTAAATCCACATAAGCAGCTCTTCGATTTGCATAATCTCTGTATGTTCTATTATTCATTAACCCTTTACTTTTTATTCCGAAAGAACCATTTATAAATTTTATATTACTTTTCCCTGTAAGATTTTTTCCTATCATATCTTCTGTTGCTAATATCATTGGATCATATCTATCATTTCTTAAGAGACTATCTTGTGATGCTGTAACGCTGTCCCATGTACCAATGTGAGCTGTAAAGTTTTCTACTCTATCAGAAATTGTTTCTAATACAGTGCTAGTATGCTTGCTTTTTGCAGCATAGAGTGAAGGACCGATGGCACCTTCAGTAAATTTAATGGAATCTTTATGCTTAGACCAAGAATCTGTCGGATCTCCTCCATCTATTATTCCGAATTGAAGATGTTTAGCATCATGTTTTTTCTTTTTAAAAGTGTCTCCAAAATAAGCAACACTAGATTCAAAATGTTCAAAGACTTCTTTTAACTCTTTTTTTCTTCCATCTTCTATATCAAGTTTTCCTATATCTTCTAATTTATAGCCTGCTGCTAAAAATGCATAAACAATTATTCTTATATGTTCATTATCTTTTTTTACCCAACCTCTTTTAAATGCAGTATTAACTAAGCTTCTCCCCTCATTAAATTTTATAGCTGAAAGAGCAGTTAAAAACCTTCTATAGTTTGTTACTGACCAATCTGCAACAGCTTCTTTTTTACTTACAATATCAACTTCAAAACAATGTACCATCCTATTACCATGAAAGGAAGAAACATCTATTAATGAGTTTTTCTTATCTCCATTAGACTTTGAAATCTCATGTTCATATCTGTGTGCTAATTCTAATTCAGATTGTAATGCTTCAATGTAAAACATAGAAGCACTATCTTCTTGTACAAGACTGTGTAGTGGTATGGACTGTTGAGGTTTTTCTAAGTCTATAGCTGAGCTAAGTCCTTGGATAGAAATTAGCTTTAAGAAATTAGCATTAGCATCAGCTTCTGTAGCGTTTGCAATAACTTCTCCAGGTGTAGAATTCTCTACGTATCTATCTGGAGATGAACACATATCAGACAAAACAGAACTTCCTTTCCCCGCTTTACTTAAGACAAATATTCCTGGAATTGCCAGATTGAAATCTATTTCTTGTTCTGATTCACGACAGTCTGATAGATACTTTTCTATAGGAGCAAAATATTTAGAATAATTCCCTGATTTGGAAGCAAGTTCTTTTAACTTTCCAGTACTTCCTCCAAACTTATCATCCAGGTCATTAGCTATGCCAGATAGTTTTCTGCCCATTGTCTCTTCTGGGTTTAATTGTCTGTTTAGTAGCTTCTTTGGTAAGTGCCAATCTCTTATTTTTATATCAGGATCCTCAGAAAAATTAAAATAAAATGTTTCAAGTCCATAAGGTCTGTCTTTATTCATGTCTTCTTCAAAATCTAGAGGAATATAATCTGGTGCATCTATTAATGCAATGTTGTATAAGGCTTCTCCTCTTAAATTGCTTTGTAAGTTTGTATCTGAAGCTATTCTGAGTAATGGTTCTAATGATGCCACATCTTTTATTCTGCCTAGTCCTATCATAGCTGCAGCTCTAATGTCAGCAGTTTCGCTTTTATTTTCAACGACACTTCTTAGTAAGCCTTTAAGCTCTTCATCATGACGAAGTGTGTTTAAGCATGCAATTGTTTGGATGACTTTTGATCTACCTTTTATAGATCTTTCATCAGTTTTACCCTCTAAGGATTTATATGTGCTTGTGAGTATTTCTTTGCCCACATTAGGATTCTCATTAAAGAGTTTAGTAAGAGCTCTTCCTGCTTGTGCTTGTGGAGAGTTCTTTGAAGTGTCATTTCCGCATAAATAAGCGTTGAAAAATAGTTCTGTATTCTTATGTGCAATTTCCTTTAAAAGACCTTTAGTCTTATTTATATCTTTAACATTTCCTAGGCTTTCTAATACTAAGTAGTCTGCATCTTCATCTCTATTTGGATTTATTTTCTGGAAATATTCTTTAGCTGTTTCTATTGCATCGTTTACGGTTTCATCAGAAAGAGACAATATTTCAATTCCTTTTGCTATAAAATTTCTTTCTTTTAATGATAGTGACCCTACTTCTGAGTCCTTGTTATCGTCGCCTCCTCCATTTCCACTTGTTCTAGAGGCAATCAGTTCCATGTCACTTGTTCTTTGATGGATATCTCTTTTTAATTCAGCTGTAAATCTTTCAGAGGAGTTCATGAGATCTGCTTTTGAGTTTACATGTGTAAAAATCTCAATTATTTTAGATCTTACTTCTATACTATCTTGAGCTATAAATTGATCTTGTAATAATTTTATGTCTTCATCATTTGAAAGTTTTGCTATTGCAAATGCAATTACATTACTGGGGGCTTTATTCGTGTCTAAGTACTTTACTAATATTTCATATAACTCTCTCTTTTTGGAGTTAGTTGTTTCATTCTGGGGAAGAGTGCTTAAATATTCTCCACATTTCCCTGAAGAGTAAATTACTTCATGAATTAACCATGGAGGTAGACCATTCATTTCTAACCCTGCTTCTAACAATATTTTTCTTTCATTGTTTGAATCTATTCCTACTTTTCCGCCTGTGCTAAGTGCAACTGAAACTTGATTGAAATAGATAGATTTATCTCTTACAGATTTCAAGCCTACATCATCAAACTTTAAAAGCGCTTCTCGAAGTGGGCTCATAGCTTCATCTAAAAAAGTTTTTAACTCTCTTTCAGAAGAAGGATTTTTTACCATTGATGGTGGAGAAGTTTGAGTGTTAGCTTCAAAAGCATTCGCTGAAAATGGAATCGTTGCAGCAGCTAAAAACCCAGTACCTAAAGTTGCTAAATGTTTTCTTCTAGATTGGACTGGACCAAATTCACTAGAACTTCGTAGTCGTTTTTCCTCAGTATTATCTGCTGGCCATATCCGATTAGGTAATACTCTGGAAACACCATGTATTGCATAATTAAATAATGTTCTTAAAGTCATTAAATCCTTTAAAAATTAACCCTATTAGTATTAGTGACGTATTGTTACATATAAGTATTATCTTAATCAAGTTTTGTAACAAGGGTTAAGAGGGCTTAATAGTTAAGAATAAAAGGTTATTAGATTTCACAAACAGTAGCTTTTAAAAGGTCATCTATTTTTTTCACCAAAGCAGCATCACTTGTTTGTCCTTTTTTTAAGTAGTGAACATTGTCAGGTGATTGTCCTGTGGGAGCATCTCCCTCTCTATATAAAAATATAGGTGCTTCTGTTTGTTCTCTAACTCTGAGGATAAGATCAATTGCTTTAGCATTATTACTTTCTATGATTACTATGTCAAAATCTCCTGGCAGTTTAGCCAAAACATCTTCTGGTGTATTTGAAATTTCTATTTTAGCTCCATTAACTTTGCCAAAAAATCTCTTTGTCTCGTCAGCATCAAACCAGCTGTCATTTGCAAAGTAAAGAATAGACACTCCCTCAAGAGGTTTTTGGGTTGTGGTAGTCATTGCTGGTGGTGAAGCTGGTTTTGCCGCTGTAGTATTAGTCGAAACTGATCTTCGTACAAATTGTTTAAATCTTGTAGCTAAAGCTGATCCGTCTGGTAATTTCACAAAATCTCCTATTAGAATATTTTAATTCTATACTTTTGAAATAAAAAATTCAAATTTATTTAAGAATACTGTCTTTCATTAAACTATCAGCCTGTTCATTGATAAAGCCTTCATAGACTTTACCTGTTTTAGGGTCTTTATTTCTTTCTGCTAATTCTAAAACTGAGTAAGGCACACTGTCTATAAACTCAGCTTTTGAAAATATTTGTCTTAACTTTGAGCCTTTTGGTCCTGTAATAGAACCAGGAAACTCTATACCTTTTTTCTTTAATGCTTCTATCGCTTCTTCTATTTCTATTCCTTGAGGAAGCCTAAGTGCTATATGGTGAAAGTCTTTGTCAGTAAACTTAGCTACCCAGGCTTTAATTATTTTTTTAGCTTCAGGTGCATCATCATAATTCTGATCTATAAACATAGCTCCGTATACAGGATGGCGATAAACCTTGGCATACCAGCCTTCATTTTTATAATCAATTCTTTCTTCCAGCTTAAAACCCATAGCTTCAAATTCTTTTACTGACTTATCTACATTATAAGTTCTAACTGTAAGATGGTCATAAATTATTTCCCAGTTTTTTTCTTCGCATACTTCAGCATATTTTCTTGCAGCTGTATTCTTTTTAAAGTAAGTGACTACTCTGTCGTAAATAGCTTTCTCTGGTTTGAATCTTTCCACTGATTTTTGAAGAAAATTACTTAAAGTCATAAATTACTCCTTACTTATTGATATTATTAATATTATAACAAGGAAAAACAATGACTACAAATCAAACATCGAACTTAAAAGAACTTTTGGCCAAGGATGAAAACTATTTAGCAAATGCTTTGTATAGGGTTTTTCATGTAGTGGCAGAACGTGGAGAAGGTCCATATATTTATACGACTGATGGAGTGAAGTATCTGGATTTAACCTGTGGCATTGGTGTTACTCAGTTAGGACATTGTCATCCTGAAGTTACTAAAGCAGCCAAAGATCAGATAGATAAATTGATGCATATTAGCTGTGTTACTCACCACACAGAAAATATAAAATTAGCAGAAAAATTGGCTGGCATTTTACCCGGTGATATAAATAATACTTTTTTCTGTAATAGTGGTGCTGAAGCAGTAGATGGAGCTATTAAACTTAGTCGTTATGCTAATCCTGGCAGACCAAATATTGTTTCATTTAGAGGGGCATTTCATGGAAGAACTTTAGGAAGTACAGCTATTTCTTCTTCGAAGGTTCTTCATAGAAAAAACTATGATCCTCTTCTTACAGGAGTAAACCTTGTAGACTATCCGAACTGTTATTCATGCCCTGTGTTTAAAGATCCTTCTAGCTGTAACTTAGAGTGTATGGATCTTTTAACCAGAATGTTTAAGCTAAATCTTCCACCTGAATCTATCTCAGCTATTATTATTGAAGCGATTTCTGGAGAAGGTGGCTATATTCCATCCCCACCTAATGCTTTAAATACGAGACTTAATTATTTAAAAGAACTTAGAAAAATCTGTGACCAGTACGGTATCTTACTTATTGCTGATGAGGTTCAGTCAGGAATAGCTAGAACTGGTAAATGGTTTGGTATTGATAATTATGGAGTTGTGCCTGATGTAATTACTATGGCTAAAGGGCTTGGCAGTGGTTTACCTATCGGTGCATTCTCTTCTAAGAAAAAGTTTATGTCACTTATGCCACCGGGCTCTCACGGCAGTACTTTTGGTGGAAATCCAGTGTCATGTGCTGTAGGCTCTAAAACCTTAGAAATAATGGAAAGAGATAATTTGCTTGATCATGTTTCTAAGATAGGTGCAGAGCTTATGAAACATTTAAGTACGGAGTTAAAATCTAAGGCTAAAGTCAGAGGTTTTGGTTTTATGATTGGTATGGATTTAGGTACTAAAGATATAGCTGATAAAGTAATTGCTGAGTGCTTTAAAGAAAATATTTTAATCTTAAGTGCAGGTGCTGATTCTAATGTTATTAGACTGATACCACCTTTAAACATTGATAAGAAATTACTCTTCGATGCTACGGATAAAATTATAGGGATTATAAAGAAGGCTTGACGCAAGTTCTGGATTCCCGCCTTCGCGGGAATGACACTCAAGGAGGGGCTATGGTTACAGCGACTATGACTACATTTAAAAATAATATTGGTGGGACTTTAAAAGACTCATCATCTACTGAATACTTTGAGAAGTATAACCCTGCTGATAAAAATGATTGTTTGGGAAAATTTCCTAAATCTACTGATAAAGATTTAGATGAAGCTGTGGCTGAAGCTAAAAAAGCATTTGAAATCTGGAAAAACACACCAGCTCCTAAACGTGCAGAAGTTTTATATAAAGCAGCTGAAATAACCATTGCTGAAAAAGAATCACTAGCTCAGATATTAACCAGAGAAACAGGTAAATCTCTTGTAGAAGCACGTGGTGAGATCCAGGAAGTTATCGATACTTATATGTTTTTTGCTGGTGAAGGCAGAAGGATTTACGGAATGACTGGACAGAGTGAACTTGCTAATAAGTCTATTATTACTATTCGTCAACCCATAGGTATTTGTGGACTTATTCCAGCTTGGAATTTTCCTGCTGCAGTACCTAGCTGGAAAGCAGCACCAGCGTTGATCACTGGAAATGTTTGTATTATAAAGCCATCTAAAGATGCACCAGTATCTGCTTATAAATTGGTAGAAATTTTATATAGAGCTGGTTTGCCTAAAGGATGTGCCAGTGTGCTTTTTGGCAGTGGTGAGTTTGGCGATAAAATTGTGAGACATCCTGACATAAAAGTTATTAGCATAACTGGATCTACAGAAGTAGGTAGTAAAGTTTATGAAATCTGCGGAAAGATGTTAAAAAAATGTGCATTAGAGCTAGGTGGTAAGAATGCAATTGTTGCTCTTGAAGATGCTAATCAGGACTTACTTTTAGAAGGTGTCTTGTGGGCATCATTTGGTACTGCTGGTCAAAGATGTACTTCATGCAGTAGATTAATTATTCAGAAATCTTCATGGAGCGATGCATTTGTAGAGAAATTAGCAAATGCTGCTAAAAAACTTACAGTAGGAAATGGCTTAAATGAAAAAAATCAGGTAGGTCCAGTAATTACCGAATCTCAAAGAAAAAACATTCATGGCTTTGTAGAGCGTGCTATTAAAGAAGGTGGAAAAGTGGTTTGTGGTGGAAATGTTTTATCAGGCGGAGATTATGATAAAGGTACTTTCTATGCACCTACTGTAGTCTCTGGTATAAAACCAAATATGGAACTAGCTACTCAAGAGGTTTTTGGACCAGTCTTAGCAGTAATTGAAGTGAAAGATTTTGAAGAAGCGATAAAAGTAGCAAATAATACTGAATATGGTTTATCACTTTCTATTTACACAAAAGATGTAAACCTTGCTATGCAGGCATCAAATAGATTAGAGTCAGGAATTGTTTATATAAATGCACCGACTATAGGTGCAGAATGTGGTGGAGCATCAGCTTTCGGCGGGTGGAAACATACAGGAAATGGTTCACGCGAAGGTGGAGTTTTAGCACTCGATACTTATACTCAGTACAAAACGATTTACATAGATTATTCGAATAAATTGCAAAGAGCACAGATAGATTAGGGATGAATATATCTTATAATATATATTATTTTTAATTTATTATATCTTTTAACATATATTTAATGTTTATAATTATAATATATAAGGTATAATTAAATTAAGAATTTATAGTTATATGATTAAATATATAAAACAAGTCTCTAAAAAATTTAAAAGCCAGAAGAGTTCCCCTGTTTGGCTAGTGCAGTTTTTACCTATAGAAGAGCAAATTAAGATTATTAGAAAAGCTCTTGGTATGTCACAGGTGCAGCTGGCTAAGAAGTTAGACTTTAGTAGTAATGTACCCATAGTGAAAATGGAAAAAGGTCAAATAGAGAATCCTACCATTGATACTTTAAAAAAATATGCAGAGGCTCTTGGCTGTGAGCTTCTAGTTCGTTTTGTACCGAAAAAGGAAATTGAAAAAATGGTAGATGAACAGGCAGAAAAAAAAGCTCGTGAAATAGTTTCACTTTCTGTCGGTAATTCTGCTATGGAATTGCAGAAGCCTGATGATGATGTTATTGAAGATGAAATAGAAGAACTTAAATATGATCTGATGCATAAAAAAAGATCACGTATTTGGAATTAAGAAAGGTTTAACTCTCCCTATTGATCTCTGCAAAATTCTTGTAATCTTCTGTAGTGATTGTAATCCACGGCAAATCCAAAAGTTACTAATTCTTCTTCTTTTCTTGCTCTTAAAAGACCCAAATCTATACTTGTACCAAGTAACTTTACTGTTTCGGGTGGTCTAAGTTTTCTATTGTTTAGAAGGGGTAATTTTAATCTTTCCCTGTAAGCTCTAAAACTAAAATCTGATTCATAATTAAACTTTCCAGTTGTTAAGAAATCTAATGATTCTACAAATCTGCATAATTCATTCATTCCAAAAGTATCTTCAATCCCCATCTCTGCTAAAAAATCTTGCAAGTCACCAGTGTCAGTTGCTTGATCTATTAAGTTCTCTAAAATCCTAGGGTCAGGAGGGTCTGTTCTCAATTGTTCTAATACGCTAATTGCAGCTCTTTCATTTAATGCTACATTTGTAGCTACATTTATAGAAGCATCATCAATATATCCATTTTCTTTAAGTTTTAATAAATAATCCACATCAACAAGAGAAAATTCTTCTTCTCTTAGTCTGTCTATAGGTTCTGTTTGAAAAGCACTATTTGCTATTCGAACAAATGCACCAACTAATTGTAATTCCATCATTTGATTTTATGTGTATTTCTTAAATTGCCCTATTTATCTTAAAGTATTAAAAATTATTTTACATTAAATAGATTTAATATAGAAGTCAATTAAAAAAATCTTATTAAATTTAAGAAAGATTTAATCAAGGCTTAGCCACTAAATTAGGTGAAATTAATTCTACTCCTTCAGGTACTGCAGTATCTCTTTTTCTAGCAGAACTTACTGTGCTTAAAGAAATTCCTCCTTTGAAAGTAACTGTTGTGCCAGGGAATTGATCTTCTTCTATAATTCTTTTTAAAGTATGTATATTACGATCAACCCGAAAGAGAAGATCACTAGTTACAAGGGTTTTAATATCAGTTACATCATCGGGTGTTTCTGCTGTTTTTGGGTCGACACCCATTTTCTCAAGAAATTCTCCCATTAAACCTCTTGCTGTTCCTTCAGTTTCATCTTCTACTTGACCCTTAAAAAGAGTGTCTGGATAAGCTAAAGCAGCATTTCTTCTAAGTTTTTGGTAAGCATTTTCTTTAGGCATTTTTTCTGCAAAGTCATGAATTCCTTTAACGTCTTGCCTTACACCTACTATAAACCTATCTATAGATCCGTAATTATAAACACCATTCCCAGTGTATTTTGTTAAAAAATCTTCAATTTCATCCAATGCTTTTTTTTCTACGTCAGTAAGTTCTCTAAGTCTTGGTGTAGAGGGTGTTTCTATTGCATCAATATTTCTAGTAATAGAATGCTTAGGAAGAGTAACTTCTCTATCAGGTTTTATACATGCTGCAGATGTTAATGGAATAAGGAAAAAGACTATTCCTGAAGAAACCCTCATAAATATTCCTTTTTTTTACTAATTGGTAAAAGTTTATCTTACGGGCTTTTAATTTTCAATCTAAAATAACAAATATTAATGAAAGTTTACTGAAGTAGTGTTAAAAGCTTTCAACTAAGCAATTACTGCAGGGAAAATTCTTTTTAACTTAGGATATGAATTTTCATTGAGGTTGAGTTTGAATTTCATAGGTTCAAGTCCTGTGCATTTAATAATTCCTGATTCAAGTGCTGCTGTTAATAACTTTAATGTTTCTTCCATACTTAATTTCCCCATTGAATAACAACTGTTAGGTCTATTTATCCAGACTTTGCCAAATCCAAATTCTTCTCCAGGTGAAAATGGGCGTCGTGATATAGCACAAAGAAAATCTGTAAGCATTTGATCCCCATTTTCACCAAGGAGTATTTCAACTTCTCTTTCAAGCACTATTGAATCTGCTAGTTCTGCATCATTTCTTGCATTGAAAATAATTCTATTTATATCAAGTCCTCTTAATTTTGGTTCTATTTCTTCTCTTTGTCCTTGTAATGCTTCATTTATAGCTTGATCTAAAGAAATTTCTTCAATTTTATAATCATCACCTAGTCTCCATGAATCTCCATCTCTTAAAAATTTTATTTCTCTTTCACGAAGACTCTCTACAGTGAGCCCGGGTTTTAGAGCGCATCCCAATCTTGCTAGCGTTATTTGATTTCTTAAATTCATTTATTTGTATTTTTTCAACAACTTGAATTATTTTAAACTAATCAAATATCTTTTACATTAAATGGATTTAATAAAAGAATTAGTCTTTCAGTTTCTTAATCACACTTACCATCTCTAATGCAGCCATTGCAGCTTCTGCACCTTTATTTCCTACTTTTCCACCAGCTCTATCTAAAGCTTGATCTACATTATCTGTCGTTATAACTCCGAAAATTACAGGGACTCCAGTAAGCACTCCTAAATAATTTATTTCAGTACTAATGGCTGAGCAGATGTAATCGAAATGTGGCGTTTCGCCTTTTATTACTGCACCTATGCAGATTATGGCTGAATATTTATTTAAGTCTAAAAGATTTTTAGCTGCTGTAGGAATTTCAAATGCCCCTGGTACTTTTACTACATCTATGTTTTTATCGCTAGCACCATTTTTAGTAAGGGTTTCAATCGCACCACTTAAAAGTTTTTCAGTAACGAACTCATTAAATTTGCTAACTACTATTGCAAACTTATCATTTGGTTGTGCTGCTAAATTTCCTTCAAAAACGTTTGGCATTCTTGCTTCCAATAAATGGCAATGATGAATAAATATCTATGAAATCACTCTTTGTAATTCTTTTATTTTGCTTATATTTCTTTGCTAACCTGAATAAAATATATAAAAACATTTCTTATTCCTTATTTTTCTGACTTCTATCTTCTAAATTAATCAGGTGACCCATTTTCTCATTCTTTGTTTTTAAGTAACCTTCATTATGTTCATTGGGAAGCTCTATTGGTTCCCTACCTGTAACTTTTAACCCATAACCCTCTATTCCTACAATCTTTCTTGGGTTATTTGTCATTAATCTTATAGAAGTTAAACCTAAATCAGTCAATATTTGAGCACCAACACCATACTCTCTAAGGTCAGCTTTAAATCCCAGCATTTCATTTGCTTCTACTGTGTCATAACCTTTATCCTGAAGTTCATAAGCCTTGATTTTATTTATTAAACCTATTCCGCGTCCTTCTTGTTTTAAATAAACAATTACTCCTCTACCTTCTTTTGCTACTCTTTCAATAGCTGCATTTAACTGTGCATTACAGTCACAGCGTAAGCTATGAAAAACATCTCCAGTTAAGCATTCGCTGTGAACTCTAACTAATACATCATCTTTATCTTTTATATCTCCACAAATAATTGCTATGTGTTCTTTATTGTTCAAAGTATCTTTATAGGCTACTATTTGAAATTCTGTATTATATTTTTTTGCAGTTTCATTAGGTAGTTTTGCCATCGCTTCTCTTACTACAAACCTTTCGCTTTTAAGTCTGTATGAAATTAATTGGGCAACTGTTATAAACTTTAAATTGTATTTTTTTGCAAACTTGACCAAGTCAGGACGCCTAGCCATAGTGCCATCGTCATTTAATATTTCACAAATTACACCTGCTGGCTTTAATCCTGCCATCTTAGCTAAATCTACAGAAGCTTCTGTTTGACCTACTCTTTTTAAGACTCCACCCTTTTTTGCTCTTAGTGGAAAAATATGTCCTGGTCTGACTAGATCAGTAGGTTTAGAATTTTCATCGATAGCTACCTGAATGGTTTTTGCTCTGTCACTTGCTGAAATTCCAGTAGTAACACCAAACTTTTTATCAGCATCAATGCTTACTGTAAAAGCAGTAGTAAATAAACTTGAGTTCTTAGATACCATATCATTTAATTCAAGTTTGTCGGCTAAATCATCTTCAAGGGTAAGACAGATAAGTCCTCTACCTTCTTTTGCCATAAAATTTACAATTTCAGGACTTACTTTTTCTGCTGCACAAACAAGATCACCCTCATTTTCTCTATTCTCATCATCTGCAATAATAACTATTTCACCATTTTTAACAGCTTCAATAGCTTCTTCAACGGTGCTAAAAAGATGATCTTTTAAACTGACTTCTTTTTGACTTTTATTCATTATGCTCTTACTGGTAAGTTAGATGACTCTAAATAATTAACTAAATATCGACTTATTAGATCTATTTCTAAGTTTACAGGATTACCTTTTTTAATCAAGCCAAGATTAGTATTATCTCTGGAAAATGGGATTAATGTAAAAGTAAAAATAAAATTTTCATTAATTTTCGAGCTTATAACAGTAAGACTTGTGCCATTTACGGTTACTGATCCTTTATTTGCTATGTACTTATTTAACTCTTTTGGATATTCAATTTTAACAATTCTATTTTCTTGGTCTTCTTCTATATCATAAACAATTCCTATAGCATCTACATGGCCAGAAACTAAATGACCACTGATTTTATCTCCCATTCTTAGCGAAGATTCTAGGTTTATTAATGAACCTACTTTTAATTCTTTAAAGTTTGTTTTGTCTAGGGTTTCTTGGGTGGCTTGTATGGTGAAGAGTTTATATTGTTTTGCGTCATTGCGAGGAGGCACTTTAGTGCCGACGCGGCAATCCGATACCTCTGGTATCGTCCCGAGCTCAGCGAGGGATCCACTAACGGGATTAGATCCCTTCGTCGTTTTCACTTCTCGGGACAACACTTCGTGTTGGATTGCTTCGTCGCGGAGTTTACCCTGAGCGAAGCGTGAGGGCTTCTCGCAATGACGTGGTGCGATCTCAGTAACTGTCTGGCAGCATCCATCCACAGCAATGCTATCTCCAATCTCAATGTCAGAGATCTTTTCGCAAGATATGGTTAGCTCTAAGAGTCCATTTTTACTCTTAAGGGCTGTAATTGTACCTATTTCTTGAATAATGCCTGAGAACATAGTTTATGGTTGATAGTTGGATGGTTTATGGTTTCCCTATCGTAATAATAGTACCATCAACCATTTAACCATAGACTATTAACCAATTATGGGTTCAACAAATTAACGCCTCTATAAATTGAATCAAGAACTCCTCTGGAATAATTAGTCCCACCAGTGTAAAAATTAACAATTAATATTCTTTCTGCTTTCCTGTAGTCATCCATATGATTTTGTGCTTGTTCTTCCCAGCCTTTTTCTTTTACTGTAAAAAGCTCTTTATTGTCAGATTTGCAGTTAGTAAAAACTGGTGGCTTGGCTTTTTTGCTTATTTCTTGAGGAAGAAGTGTAACGGTTTTATTATAGGTGTATAAACCGGTAGATCCTTTGAATTTTTCTGCCACAACCATGTAATTTCCTCTATTTGGTTTTGCCAAACTGAGGTTAATATATAGAGCTATGTTTAAGGGAAGGTTATGAGGTAGGACCATAAAGGACTATGAGGGACTATGGAGGACTATGGAGGACTATGAAAGGAGATCTATTTGCCTATAGTCCTATATGATCCTATATAGTCCTTTATTGTCCTTGTTCTTTTCAGTCCGTAATAACCATATCTACTTTAATATCCCATTCTTCAGCAGGTATTTTTTCAATCATGCAAGACTTTGGGCAACATCCAATCTTTAAGGCATTAGGATTCAATTTTAAAAATGTATCGTAGAATCCTTTCCCATAGCCAACTCTATATCCATCTTTATTAAAACAAAGTCCAGGGACAAAAATTATATCCAGATCAATTTTTTTATCAGTCTGATCAAAAAAAACATTATCAATTATTTCTGGCTCATATACTCCAAAAATACCATAATTTAATTTTGTGTGGTGTGGCAAATAAGGCACAACAAGTAATGATTTATAATTTGGTAATCCAATCGTAGGTAGAAACCAATTTTTCTCTTTGTCATCAAATAAGTCTTTTAAAGAAACTTCAAGTTCTTTTGCATGATATGACATAACATTCTTTGCTGCTTTATATTCTTTTAGATTTACTATTTTTTTTAATATGTTGGAGCTAATAGTTTTTAAGTCTATATTCAGTCTTACTTCTTTAGCCCACTTTCTTAAGTTTTCTTTTTCTATTTTTGTATCCATGTGTCTAAATTTGTAATCAATTCCTTTCCAAAATCATGTTTTCTACTCTATACTATAACAGGCTTTATTGACTTATGGCTTTACTAACTGGAGATTAAAAATGTCAAATACTTCTGCACAAACCATGGACAAACCGAGAAACCAAAAAAAAGGTGGTAATACTGAAACAAATAACTTTATTTATATAATAGTTTTTAGTTGTTTTTTATTATCAGGTCTTAGTGGTTTGATTTATGAAAATGTTTGGACCAGAATGCTTGGTTATGTCTTTGGTGGAACGACACTTGCAGTTAGTACAGTTTTAACGGCATTTTTAGGTGGGCTTGCTTTAGGTAGTTATTTAGGTGGAAGATATATTGATCATGTTAAAAAGCCATTACTTGCATATGCAATACTTGAATTAACCATTGGTCTTTATGGACTTTTTGTACCTACCTTATTTAGTGATGCTTTCTTAGCACCAATCTGGCAAACAGTTGTACAGATGTTTGAAAATGTTCAGTTTGTTTCATATCTTGTAAGATTCTTTATTTCAGTTTTATTGCTAGCTATTCCTACAGTGTTGATGGGAGCTACACTTCCTATCCTAAGTCGTTATCTAACAAATGTCAGAACTGACATGGCAGCATTTAACGTAGGCGCTCTTTACACCATAAATACTGTTGGTGCAATTTTTGGATGCTTCTTAAGTGGATTTGTTTTTTTACCATATCTTGGCGTGAGTAATACTGTTTATATAGCAGCATTTTTAAATTTAGTATTGGCTACGGCTGTTATTTTCCTTGCTAGAGCAAATCAAACTATTCAGATTGAAACACCTAATGCAGATAAAAAGGAAAATCAAAATCTTGAAGAGCTTATTGCTGCAGAGTCAGATGATATTCCTCTTGAATTAATAAAACTAAGCATGCTTGCTTTTGCTGTTAGTGGATTTGTTGCTCTAGTATTTGAAGTTGTTTGGACAAGAACTTTAACCCTTGTATTTGGCTCTTCTACTTATGCATTTTCTACCATGTTAACTACATTCTTAATTGGAATTGCAATTGGTTCAGCAGTAATGACTAAGATTCAGGAAAAAATAGAAAGACCGGTTTTTTGGATTGGCATGCTTCTTTGTGGTATTGCAGCTAGTGGTTTTTTAACTGCATGTATGTTTAATGAGTTGCCATGGATGTTTTTATCACAGGCACAAAAACTCCCTGATGATCCTGCAACCAGTTGGTTTTTACTTACAATGAATAGGTTCTTAGTTTCAAGTATTGTAATGTTTACACCTACTTTGCTTTCAGGAATGATTTTTCCTCTTGTGATTAGAGTTTATTCAGCGAGACCAGATCACATTGGTGAATCAGTAGGTAAGCTTTATTCATTAAATACATTGGGTTGTATTATTGGATCATTTGCTACAGGCTTTATTTTCATTCCTTTATTTGGAATGTTTGGAAGTGGCATTCAATTTACCACTAAGATTGGCATTCTTGCTGCTCTTGGTACTGGACTCTATATTGTTTATAAAGATCTTCAAAACAATGAGACTTTAAATCAAAAACAAGTAAAAATTTCTACTTCTTGGATTTACATTTCAGGCATTGTTGGATCTATTGCATGTTTATTTTTAATTCCTACATGGGATAAATCCATTATGACTACTGGTGTTGCTATTTATCACTCTCTTTCCTATAAAAATCTCACCAGAAAACAATTCTTTGACTTGTTCAAGTTTGAAAACTCAAGAGAAAAAATAAAATTCTATAAAGAAGGTTTAACTACTGTTGTAACTATTACAGCTGATGAAAATGGAAACACTACACTACTTAAAAATAACGGTAAGGTTGATGCCGGTGTCCCTACTGATGGTGATGGTCCATCACAGGCAGATATGGTTACCCAAGTTCTCCTTGGTCAATTACCACTTCTTTTACATAAAGGTGAGCCAGAAAGTGCTCTTGTTGTTGGTTTAGGAAGTGGATGTACTACAGGCTCTGTAGTTCGTTACCCATCTATAAAAAGTGTTAAAGTGTGTGAACTTGAAAAAGCAGTTATTGATGGAGATAAATTCTTTGAACCACCCATTGATAAAAATCCTTTAGGTGGAAATGGCTCTCCTCTTAATAAACAAAGAAATCCTCTTGCTGAAAGAGTTACAGCTGTGCATACTGATGGAAGAAATTATCTTTTAACTACAAAAGAGAAATTTGATATCATCATTTCTCAGCCTGCTGATCCATGGGTAAGTGGTGCATCTCAGCTCTTTACCAGAGAGTTTTGGAGATTTGGTTCTCAGCACTTAAAGCCAAATGGTTTATTCTGTGAATGGATTCAACTTTATTCTATTACACCAGAATATCTTGGAGTGCTCGTAAATAGCTTTAAGCAATCTTTTGGTAAATATGAAAATGGTAAAAAAGTCTCAGAAGGTTATGTTTATCTTTTCCGTCCTGGACTTGCTGGTGAAATTCTTTTAATTGGTTCTAATGAGCCTATTGAGCTTGATGTAGAAAGAATTAAAAATAGAATTAAAACAAGTTTTGTTGCAAAAGGAAAATCAGGTGCTACTTTAAATGTAAAAACACTTGATGATCTTGGAAGAATTTCAATTCATGATGAAGTTGATATTGTTTCCCAGCTATTACTTGGTGATGATCAGCTTCTTAATTATTCAGAAACTCAAACTTTAAAAGTCCCAAGGCTTAAGGATCTTCCTTTAGCTCAAAGAATTAATACTGATGATAATGTAATCATTGAGTTTGAAGCACCTAAGAAACTCCACTTATTCTATGCACCTATAGGGGATAACTTAGATTCTATTGCACAAGGTACTGATGGTAATGTCGAGAAATATCTTACAAATTATGGAAAGACAAATGCTGAGAAAGCTAGTTTCTTAGCTAGACTTGCAGTTGCTCATGTAAAAAAAGCAAATCTAAATGATCCAAGTAGAAAACTTGTAGATCCAAACTTAAAAATTGCTAAGTATCTTGCAGATAAAGCCGTTGAATTGAATCCTTCTGTAGAATCTTATTCTGCTAAATTCTATGTAGCAAATAGAGAAGGCAATGAAGTGGAATCTGAGAGCTATCTAGCTAAGTCTGAGTCAGCACCTGCTACTTCTGCTAATGACTATATAGCTTTAGGTAGAATACGTGCAGATAAAGGAAATATTGATGGAGCTCAAGCTGCATTTAGATCTGCTACTCAGGCTGATCCTACTAATTCATATGCATGGTCTAAATTGGGTGAAACAGTATTTGTAAAAGCACAACAATCAGGTTCTAAACCATTGTTTGACGAAGCACTTACTTATTACAAAAAAGCTAGAGGAATATTTGATTATAACGTAGAGGCTTGGGCAGGAGAAGGTAATGTTTACTTTAGCTATGCTAGTCGCTTTAAAGATTTTACCTTTATACCTCTAGCTGAACAAGCATATAAAAACTCATTCAATGCAGATATTAACTATTGGCCTGCAAGGTTAAATTATGCAAAGATTTTATATGGTCAAGGACCCAGCAAATTTAGTGAAGCTATAAAACAGTTTAACCATATTATTGGAAGGCTTTATCCTGAAAATCCTGAGGCTAGATACCTAGCTGGTAAAATTTATCAAGCACAAGGAAATCTAGGTGCTGCATATCAGTTATATAGCTCAGCTATTCAGTTAGGGCTTCCTGGTTCACAGCTCACTGATGCTCAAAGTCAATTGCAGTTTGTAACTCAAGAGCTACAAAAACAACAATATGGTGGACAACAACAACCTCAGCAACCCCAACAACAGCAACAAGCTCAACAGGAAGCAAAACAACAGCTTGAACAAAAAATTCAAAATGCTGAAAAGCAACCTGAAAATATCATGAACTCTGAGGCTTTGAAGAGAGTCTTACAGGTCGGAGATGAAATCAAAGAAGTCCCTTCCCAAGATGGTGCTCAGCCTCAAGAAGTTGAAATGAATGCTGATCCTAAAGCTGCTTTAAAGGATTCATTTCAGCCAGTGGGATCTGATAAAAAGAGCGGGAATTAAGAATGTATAGAGCAGGTATCGTAGGGCTTCCAAATGTTGGAAAATCTACACTATTTAATTCACTAATTAAAAACTATCAGGCAGAAGCTGCTAACTATCCTTTTTGTACCATTGAGCCAAATACAGGGATAGTGACTGTTCCTGATGAAAGATTGGGTAAGCTTTTAGATTTAATAAAAGCTGAAAAAATTGTGCCTGCTGTTTTTGAGTTTGTAGATATTGCAGGCTTAGTTAAAGGTGCCAGTAAAGGTGAAGGGCTTGGAAATAAGTTCTTAAACCATATTCGCGAAGTGGATGCTATCGTTCATGTAGTTAGATGTTTTGATGATTCAGATATCATACACGTAGAAGAAAAAGTAGATCCGCTTAGGGATATTGAAATTATAAATATAGAGCTTGCTCTTTGTGATTTAGATTCTATTGAAAGAAAAATAGAAGGTGTTTCTAAAAAACAAAAAAGAAATGAAAAGGAAAGTAAGGCTCAGCTTGAACTCTTAAATAAAATTCAAAAAGAATTAAGTGAGACTGGACACATTACTTCTTCTTTTGTAGATGAAGACTTGGTC
>Ga0105164_10000953_pt1 | contig 18930 bp, 17 predicted proteins | sample VDWuncwatermetaG_FD_89674 | JGI IMG/M metagenome (GOLD analysis project Ga0105164, IMG submission 89674) | Wastewater microbial communities from Netherlands to study Microbial Dark Matter (Phase II) - VDW unchlorinated drinking water | ecosystem: Environmental > Aquatic > Freshwater > Drinking...
CAGCGCCCTTTTTTGGCTGGATAAATATCATGTGGACGGTCTCCGCGTCGATGCAGTGGCTTCTCTTCTCTATCTGGACTATTCTCGGAAAGAAGGAGAATGGATACCGAATATGTACGGAGGTCGGGAGAATCTCGAGGCGGTGACATTCCTCCGTCAGATGAACGAACGTATCTATGGGGAATATCCAAATGTCATAACGATTGCGGAAGAATCAACGGCGTGGCCGATGGTTTCCCGGCCGACCTATATGGGTGGACTTGGGTTCGGGATAAAGTGGGATATGGGGTGGATGCATGACACGCTGGTCTATATCACCAAAGATCCCGTCTTTAGGAAATACCACCACAACCAGTTGACGTTTCGTATGCTGTACGCCTTTACAGAGAATTTTGTCCTTCCTCTTTCTCATGACGAGGTCACCCACGGAAAGGGGTCTCTTTTGGATAAGATGCCAGGAGACCTCTGGCAGAAATTCGCCAACCTCCGACTCTTGTTTGGCTACATGTATACCCAACCCGGGAAAAAACTTCTTTTTATGGGAGGAGAGTTTGGACAGTGGTGGGAATGGAATCATGAGACAAGTATTCAATGGCATCTTCTCGAATATCCATCGCATAAAGGATTGCAACGGTGGGTGCGTGATCTCAATGCCCTCTACCGTTCTGAACGAACCCTTCACCAATCAGACTTTGATCCTTCTGGTTTTGAATGGGTTGACTGTAACGATGCCGACCAAAGCGTCTTAAGCTTCATCCGAAAAGGGAAAGCGGCTGGGGAAACTTTTCTTATTGTGTGCAACTTTACCCCAGTCCCGCGGCACAATTACCGGGTGGGTGTGCCGCAACATGGTCATTGGAAAGAGATTTTGAATAGTGACGCCCATGTTTATGGAGGCAGTGGTCAGGGAAATTTTGGAGGAATTATTGCAGCCGCCACTCCCTGTCATCATCGTCCTTACTCTGTGAACCTGACACTACCCCCCCTCGGGATTGTGATTCTGAACCTTGGAAATTCTCTTGACACCTTTTCAGGGATTCTTTAGGATGGTGACGGAAAGGGAAAATGCATGGACGAACAGGTCAAAAAGAAGGCGCTGAGGATGATCTCCTATGGTTTGTATGTGATTGGGGTAAGAGAGGGTACGACAGTACACGCTTTTACCGGAACCTGGTTCAGCCAGGCCTCTTTCAAACCGCCACTTGTCATGCTGGGGGTCTCGAGTGACGGCCGTTCAGCCCACATGCTTAAAGAGAGTCGGGTCTTTTCTGTCAATATTATAGGACAAGGCCAGAAAGAAATTGCGCAGAATTTCTTCAAATGTCCTGACCCCAAAGACGGGAAATTTGGGGCCGTCGCGTATGAACCGGGCTCGAATGGCTGCCCTCTCTTAAAAGAAACGCCTGCTTTTTTAGAATGCCGTGTCGTGGAACTCATTGAGAAAGGAGATCATTTGGTTGTGATCGGTGAAGTCATGGAGGCGGGGGTCAGAAAAGAGATGGCTCCTCTTGCCCTTTCTGAGACTCCCTGGAAATACGGCGGATAATTTATTTCGAAGACTCAACCTTAATGCCCTATCTCAGAATGGGGTATTTTTTTGCCTGTTAAAGGAATAAATTTTTTTCTAAAATGGAGCTGTAATGGCAAAAAAAGAACTTGCGACACAACTTGTAAAGCGGCTGAGGAGTCATCATTTCGAGGCTTACTTTGCAGGAGGGTCTGTCCGAGATATGCTTTTGGGTCAGGACCCGAAAGATTATGATATCGCCACAAACGCAAAGCCCGAGGACGTAAAGAAAGTTTTTGAAAAAACCATTCCCGTTGGCGAGAAGTTTGGTGTGATGATTGTTGTTTTAGAGGACGAAAACTTTGAGGTGGCAACCTTTCGTACCGAGGGAGACTATTCCGACGGCCGGCGGCCTGACACAGTGACATTTGCAAGTGCGAAGGAAGATGCGCTCCGCCGAGATTTTACAATTAACGGTCTTTTCTATGATCCTCTTTCAGAAAAACTCATTGATTATGTGGGGGGCCGAAAAGATATTGAAGCCGGACGCATTCAGACCATCGGAGACCCTGAAAAGCGTTTCAGGGAAGATAAACTTCGGTTGCTACGCGCCATCCGTTTTGCAAGCACGCTTTCCTTCGAAATAGAAGGGAAGACCTTTCAGACGATCAAGCGACTCGCCCGGGAAATTCAGGGGGTGAGCCCGGAACGGATTCGCGATGAACTCATCAAGATTTTTGTGCGCCCCGGTGCCGGAAGGGGGCTTGAACTTTTAAGCGAAAGTGGGTTGCTGAAAGTTACTCTCCCGGAGGTGGAGGCGACAAAAGGCGTCGCCCAACCGAAAGAATTTCACCCTGAAGGGGATGTGTTTGTCCATACGAAACTTATGCTCGATAAACTTGATCATCCCTCCACAGTGCTCGCTTTTTCTTGTCTTCTTCATGACGTCGGAAAGCCTTTAACGTATCAGGTCACAGACAGAATCCGTTTCAATGAACATGCGGAGGTGGGCGCCAAAGTTGCGGAAAAGATTTTGGAGCGTCTCCGTTTTTCAAACGACGAAAAGGAAAATATCATCACCTGTGTGCAGAATCATATGCGTTTTAAGGAAGTGCAAAATATGCGTCCCGGAAAGCTGAAACGGATGCTGCAAAGTGCTTCATTCTTGGAGGAACTTGAGCTTCACCGAATTGATTGTGCTTCCAGCCATGGCCAATTGGAGAATTGGGAATTTCTAAAAAAGAAATTAGAAGAGTATAGTCAAGAAGATATCAAACCCAAACCTCTTTTAACAGGAGACGATCTTTTGACTCTTGGTTTTTCCCAAGGCCCTCTCATTGGAAAGGTTCTCGAGGAAGTGAAGGATCTTCAACTGGAGGGAGAACTGACTTCCAGGGAAGAAGCGTTCGTTTGGCTTAAAGCCCACTATCCTATTCCTCCTGCCTAGTTTTATTTCAGTTCTTGCTTGAAAATTTCTTCTCCGTGTGATATAATTGTAACTAAATACAGTATCGAAAGTTAGGTTCAATACCAGCTTATTTTTGAAGGAGGTGTTCGTGGCGCATGACATGGGGACCTTGAATGAGAGGATTGAGAAAGAATGTGCTTTCATCCCTCGGCTTTTATCCGAGATAGAAAAGGTCATTGTTGGACAAAAATACTTGATCGAAAGACTCCTGATCGGTCTTTTGGCAAACGGGCATATTTTGATTGAGGGGGTGCCGGGACTTGCCAAAACCGCTTCCGTTAAGACTCTCTCCCAAGCGATCGACACCAAATTTCAGCGAATTCAGTTCACGCCCGATCTTTTGCCCGCCGACCTTATTGGTACTTTGATCTATAATCCCAAAGATGGGGCTTTCCTTACAAAAAAGGGGCCTCTTTTTGCCAATATCATTCTCGCTGATGAAATCAACCGGGCTCCCGCCAAAGTCCAGAGTGCTCTTTTGGAAGCCATGCAAGAACGCCAGGTGACGATTGGAGAAAACACTTTTAAATTGGATGACCCCTTTCTTGTTCTGGCCACTCAAAACCCCATTGAACAGGAGGGAACCTATCCTCTCCCAGAGGCGCAAGTGGACCGTTTTATGTTGAAACTGAAAATTACGTATCCAACGAAGGAGGAGGAAAGGGTGATCATGGATCGCATGACAAGCGGTTCAGTGATTGTTGTCAATAAGGTCGTCTCACCCCAAGAAATCATCCGTGCACGCGAAGTGGTCAGCCAGGTGTATGTGGATGACAGAATCAAGGACTATATTGTAAATATTGTAGCGGCCAGTCGGGATCCTGAGAATTATCATCTCAATTTGAAAGGGTACATTCTTTATGGGGCCTCCCCTCGTGCCACCATCAATCTCAACCTTGCCGCCAAAGCCCACGCTTTTTTGAAGCGAAGAGGCTATGTGACACCGGAGGATATCAAAGCGATTGCGATGGATGTGCTCCGTCACCGTATTTTGGTGACCTATGAGGCCGAGGCGGAAGAAATTTCCTCTGAAGATGTTATTCAGAAAATTTTTGAGGGTCTCCCCATTCCATGATCCCTAAAGAATTCTTTAGACATATCCACCGCCTCGAAATTACGACAAAACGTTTGGTTACAGACCTTTTTGCGGGAGAGTATGAAAGTGTCTTCAAGGGAAGGGGAATCGAATTCAGCGAAGTTCGGGAGTATCAGATTGGGGATGACATTCGAACGATTGACTGGAATGTGACGGCGCGGATGAACCGCGCCTACACCAAACGCTTTGTCGAGGAAAGAGAACTGACGATCATGTTTCTTGTGGACCTGAGCGGGTCCGGTTCCTTCGGAAGCCTCGATAAGACGAAAAGGGAATTTGCAGCTGAAGTGACTGCGCTCCTTGCTTATTCGGCTTTTTCAAACCAGGACAAGATCGGACTCCTCCTTTTCACGGACCGAATCGAAAAATTTCTTGCTCCGAAAAGGGGTCGGATGCATCTTTTAGAATTTCTTCGGGATCTTCTATATTTCCAGCCGAAAGGGAAGGGAACCCAACTCGACCTTGCCTTGGATTTTCTAAACCGCGTGATTCCGAGGCGCTGTGTCGTCTTTATTATTTCTGATTTTGTCTCAAAGAATTTTTGGAAGCTCCTCCGGATTACACACAAGCGGCATGATACGATTTGTGTGGTGATTCAGGACCCCAGAGAGCTAACGCTTCCGCAGGTGGGCCTTATCGAGTTCGAAGATGCAGAAACTGGAAAGACCATCGTTGTAGATACCACCCGGGAAGGAGTCGTTAAAGAATTCGAGAAAAAATCAAGGGAAAGACAGACTGCACTTTTCGAGAATTTCAACGCAATAGGAATTGATGCGATCTCAGTCATGGTGGGGGATCCCTATGTCCAGCCCTTGATGAAATTTTTTAGGGCTCGCCAGAAAAGACAAAAAATGCATGCGGCATGATAAAAAGAGTCCCTCCGTCATTTTTTTGTTGGTAGTTTTTCTATTTCTTCCACGTTCAGCCTTCGCATTATCCCCGCTCTCCGTCTCGGTCCATGTGGATAAAAAAACGGCCACGCTCGGAGACGAGATCGTTTATGAAATAAGCGCCACTCATCCAACTGACGTTTTGGTGAAGTTTCCAGGCGAGGAGATTGATTTCTCTCCTTTCGAACTGAAGCGTTATCGTCCGCTTTCTCGGCGTGAAGCCGGAGAGGAAGTCACGGAAGGGTTTCGTTATTTCTTGACCATTTTCAAATTGGGTGTTTGGAAAATTCCCCCCGTCACCATTTCTTATACCGATTACCGAAAACGTGATTTACCAGAATCTTCTTACGAAAGCGAGCATACCCTAAACAAAACTGCCGGAGTGTGGGGGTCCGTTGTTACGGAACCGGTCGAGATGACCGTTGTCAGCCTACTCGGTGAAGAAGCGCCTCCTGTTTTGGATATTCAAAGACTCAAGATGCCCGAAGAAAATTTGTTTTGGCCAGTTTTTAGGAAGGTGGGAGGAATTCTCTTTTTAATGGGGGTTATCTGTCTAGGCATCTATGGAGCGATTCGCTTTTTCCCAAAACCTGTCCCTCACACGTTGAGAGAGAATCCTGTTGAATCCTCTCTACGTGACCTGAGGGAACTCAAGAAGAAAGTAGATAGAGAGGTCCTGACCGTCGGCCATTACGAAGAACTTTCCAAAATTCTCAGACGCTATCTCGCAAAGCAATTTGATCCACTCACTCTCCATCTCACCACTTTGGAATTACGACAAAAGATATTTTCCTATTCGCCTTGTCGCGACATTGCCGAAAAAGCATGCGAACTCTTAACGATTTTTGATCTTGTCAAGTTTGCAAACCGTAGCGTCTCAAAAGGAGAGTTCGATTCCTTTTTAAATGAAATTGAGGCAATCATCCGTTCGGCTGAGCCCTCTGTGGGCGAGCGAGCGCTGTCTTAACTATGCAAAACCCTTTCAGAATCGCAAATCCCATTTTTTTAATTTTATTCCCAGTTCTTGTGATCCTCATTTCGCTATGTGCAAAAGATAAGATTGGAAAGGAACCGAGACTTCGATTCTCAAGTTTGTCCTTTTTTCAAGGGGCCTCTGAGTCTCTTTTGTCTCCACAACGTCTTCTGCTTCTCATTTTGAGAACTCTTGTGCTGATCCTCTTGGGAATCGCACTCCTTAGGCCGCAACGGGGGGAGGGGGTTGAAGAACTTCGGGATAAGGGGATTGATCTTGTGCTTGCAATGGACGTGTCAGGAAGCATGAAGGCGCTCGACTTTTTACCTCGGAATCGGCTTGAAGGTGCCAAAGAGGCCGCGAAGCAATTTATACGAGGGCGCAAAGGGGACCGGATCGGCCTTGTTGTTTTTGGGGCACAGAGTTATTCCCAGTGTCCCCTAACCCTGGATCATGATCAGTTGATACGTCTTTTGGGTGAAATCAAAATCGGCATGATTGAAGACGGTACTGCGATTGGCCTTGCCATTACAAGTTCTGTGAACCGACTCAAGGATTCGCAGGCCAAGACCAAAGTCATTGTTCTTCTTACGGATGGTATCAATAACGCGGGTGACATTGAACCCTTACAGGCAGCACAGCTCGCGAAATATTTTGGAATTAAAGTCTATACCCTTGGAGCCGGAAAGACAGGGTTGAGTCTTTATCCTGCCGAAGAAGGAACTTCTGGGAAGGATGCCCTTCTTTCCGAAGAAAAATATGTGCGCGTCTTGAATCAGCTTGATGAGCCGACTTTAAAAGCCATCGCGGATGTGACAGGTGGACGTTATTTCAGGGTTGAAGACAAACTTTCACTGGATAAAACGTTTCAAGAAATTGACCGCCTTGAGAAAATAGGAATTATTTCTAGGCGTTACAAGAATTATCTTGATCTTTTTCCGTTTTTTGTATGGCCTGCGTTAAGTCTTATGGCGCTTGAAATTTTGTTACGGAATACGCTTTTTCTGAAGATTCCATAAGAGGTCGCCATCATGAAGTGGCAGCATCCTTATTTTTTTCATCTTTTTTTTGCAATTCCTGTAGTCGCCTTTTTATTCTTTTTTTCCGAAAAAGAAAGAAAAAAAAGACTTCAGCTCTTCGGCTCAAAGGGTTTTCGGGAAAAAGTTAAAAAAAGTATTCACTTCCAACGACACTGGCTTAAAATTTTTCTCGTCACCGCAAGTTGCTCGCTTTTGATCATTACCTTGGCGTCCCCTCAGATTGCAAGCAAAGTGAAGGTAAAGAAGAAATTGGGGTCCGAATTTTACATCGCCTTGGACACTTCTCTGAGTATGTTGGCCGAGGATGAAACTCCCAACCGACTCCTTAAGGCCAAAAATGAGATTCTTCGTCTTTTAGAACGGTTAGAGGGGTATAAAGTAGGCCTCATCGTTTTTGCGGGAACAAGTTTTGTCCAATGTCCCTTGACCATGGATCACGGGGCGATACGCTATTTTTTAGAATCGGTAGATACGAAGACTTTACCGGTGCCGGGAAGTGCTTTAAAAAAGGTGCTTGAAAATGCGCGAAAAAGTTTCGGGGAAGAAAAAGGGACCCAAAAATACCTTGTTCTCTTTACGGATGGGGAAGATCTGGAAGGAGAAGATCCGATCCCCCAGGCGAGGGAAGCAAGCCGGCAAGGAGTTACGATTTTCTGCATCGGTTTCGGTTCTCCTTCTGGATCTCTTATTCCTCTGCATGAGAAAGGGGTTCTCAGTGGCTATAAAAAGGATACGAATGGCGTTACGGTTGTCACCCATTTGGATGAAAAACTGTTGACAGAAATTGCACAGGCCAGCCGGGGGCATTACTTCAAGGCCACCGCCGAAGCTGCAGAATTGGATGACCTTTTAGAAGAAGTGGCCAGGCAGGGAAAAAAAGAGATTACAGAGCAGTCTGAAAGCCAGTATGAAAGCCGTTTTCAGTATCCGCTTTTTGCGGCTGTCTTAATTTTGATGGTTGAGCTGTCGATTTCAGAAGTGAAGAAAAATGTTGAATAATCGCCTTGGCGCGTTATGGAGCGTGGGCGGGATCGTTTTCCTCTTCGCAATGGGAGCGACCGTCTTTGGAGAAGAGAAAACGTCTCAAGAACTTGTTTCCCAGGGGAACGCCCTTTATTTAAAAGGGAACTTTAAAGAGGCTTTGGACGTATACCAGCAGGCCCTTTTACTGCAACCGGAGGATATGACGAAGTCAAAAATTCATTATAATCTCGGGAATACTCACTATCGATTGGGTGAACTCAAAGAGGCGTTCCGAGAGTATCAGGAAGCGCTTCGTCTGAATCCGAATGACAAAGATGCCAAATTTAATCTTGAGGTAGTATTGCGGGCTCTGGAAGGAGAAAAGGGGGCACTGCGGCGAGGCCCCTCTGAGGTCCAAGAAGGACCCAAACAGGATTTCCTGGATGAAGAAGTAAGACTTATTTTGCAGAAGATAGACGAGCAGGAATCTAGAGACACAAAGGGAGTTCCAACTCCCCCCTCGGGTGAGAAAAAACTCAAGGAATATAAAAAGGACTGGTAGATTGAAGAAGACCCTCCTAATCCCTTTGGGTATCCTTACTTTTTTTCTACTCTCTCCACACCCTATTCTTGCCGAAGAGACTTTTGTTGCGACGCTTGATCGTGACGAGATCTCTTTAGAGGAGAGCGCCGTCTTGGTGCTTTCCTTGAAAACGGGGAGCGGCAACGAAGAAGTTTCTCTTCCTGTGGTCCCTCAGGTCCCCGGCCTTTTTATTTTTTATCATAAGACACGTCAAGTTCTTTCCCCGCAGGCGGGGAAAGTGTCACCGGCAAAAGAGTTTGTCTACACCTTATCTCCTGAAACATTAGGCACCAAAACAATTCCACCCATTGGGATTCATGTGAACAGTCGTCTTCTTCTTACAAAGGCACTGACTCTAAAAGTAGTCTCGAAAATTTCAGAACCTTCTCAAAATCGGATTCCCTCTAATATCTCGAAACAACTTTCCGACAATGAAACAAGCTTGTTTTCGGATCAAAGCAGCTCCCAGATGCCGAAGGCTTTCGCCCGCATTGTGGTGGATAACCCGAGACCTTATCTTTATGAACCCGTTAAAGTGACCCTATGGGCTTATGCAACAGTGCCTTTTCAATACCAGGGCCTTAAGGAGGAACCAGACCACCCAGGATTCACACAACTTAAGGAACTCACAGGTGAATTTGTCTCTCAGGAGATTACGGAGATACGGGAGGGTGAGACCTACAGTGGGAGAAGTGTGACGGAAGAGGTTTGGTTTCCGCATCAAAGTGGGACATTGTTTTTGAAACTTGGGGAGCTTACACTCTCACTGAAGACAGAGGCAAAAAATCTTTTTGACAGGTCTTTTCAGGAAGAACGGCCGGCAGGTCATTTTAGAAGTCATGCAGAGCCGGTTGTCCTCAAGGTGGAACCAGTTTCTTTCGAGGTGCAGCCACTTCCCGAAGAAAATCGACCGGAAGATTTTTCAGGAGCCGTAGGCGATTTTACTGTCCTAACTTCTGTGGATAAAACAGAACTAGAAGTAGGTGAATCAGCGACGCTCAAATTTCAGATTCTCGGAAAAGGAAATCTGAAGCAGATGAAAGAACTCTCTTTTGAAAAATTCCCCTTTGCAACATCGTTTCAGCCCCGTCCTTCCGATCGGATCAAACGTGAAAAATTATCCGTTAGTTCCGAAAAAACCTATGAAGTCATTCTCATTACAAATCGAGAGGGAAGTTACACGATCAATCCGTTCTCTTTCTCTTATTTCAGTCCAAAATTTCGAGGATATCGAAAGGCGACAACGCAGCCTATTCCCATTGTGATTCACGAAAAGGCGAAAAGCGCTTTTGCCGCACCGCTGGAACATGAAAAAGTAGAACCGGAGCTTTTGGGAAAAGACATTTACTACCTCAAAAAGGAACTGGGTCCTCTCCACCCTAAAGGTTCCTCTCTTCTCAACAGTCGTTTCTTTTGGGGGTTACAGGGTGTCCCACTTTTAATCTTGGGCCTGTCACTTCTTTGGAGATCCTACCAGCTCTATCTTCTTCGAAACGAAGTCATCATTCGCAGGCGGAAGGCTTTTCAGGTCTCTCAGGGTCACTTTAAAAAGGCAGAACATTACCTTGCCGAGGGGCACATTGAAGATTTTGCCAGAGAAGCCCAAGAAGCCATTTTAGGATACTTGAGCGATAAAACGGGTACCCCTTTAGGAGCGTTGACCCTTGACAAAATTGAGTTGTTTGTCAGAGACGCGGGAGGAGATGAAACGGTTTTGAAAAATTTAAGGGAGTGTCTTGAAAGTTATCAGGCCATACAATTTGCGTCGTCCCAACCCTTCGTCCAAGATCCGAGGGGAGTCTTTGATTTATCGAAAGGAGTTCTCCGTCAACTTGAAAAGATTCCTTTATCCAGCTTCTCCAAAGAAAGTTAAAGCTCTTATCTTTCTGGTTCTCATCATAGGTTTTTCAAATGCATTTGGAAAGGAACCTCTTGACGTTCGAAAAGCTTTCGAAAAAGCCGAGGCTTTTTACCAAAAAAACGACTATGGAAGTACCGCAGAGACTTACGAACAAATTTTGTCAGAGGGTGTTGTCAGCGCTTCGTTATATTACAATCTGGGAAACGCCTATTTTAAGTCTGGAAATCTTGGAAAGGCTGTTTTGAATTACGAACGTGCCCTCCAGTTTTCTCCAGAGGACAAGGAATTAAAGCACAATCTTGATTTTGTACGCGACCTCTTGCAAGATAAGGTGGAGTCTTCGGAGTCTCCCCATTGGTTACAAAAACTTTTGAGAATTCCTCAGCTTCTTACTTTGAACATGGTTACGGCAGCCAGCTCTATTTGCTACATACTACTCCTCCTTCTTTGTGCTTGCGTGGTTGTGCGGCCTCCTATTCGCACAACGATGTTCCGAACCTTTTTTATTCCTTTGATTAGTCTTTTTGCGTTTTTCCTCGGGATAGGCATTTTAAAAGTGGTGGAACTTCGTTCTTCACCCGCCATCGTCACACTCGAACAACTGGATGTATACTACGGTCCTTCTGTTCACGAAACAAAGGCGTTTGTATTGCATGCGGGAACGAAATGTTCTATACGACAAACTTCTGGAGATTGGGTGTTGATTTGGCTGTCTAACGATCGGGGAGGTTGGGTTCAACGAAATGGGCTTGAAAGAATTTAATGGCTGAAGCCCCGCCCTTCAGATCAGGGTTCATTGCCGTTGTGGGTAAGCCGAATGTCGGCAAATCCACTATTTTGAATTCTTTGGTAGGAGCAAAGATTTCTATCATTTCTCGTAAGCCCGAAACCACCCGAGACAAAATTTTGGGGATACGGAATATCCCCAACGGTCAACTTGTCTTTATCGATACTCCAGGACTTCATAGACCGTCCCTTCTTTTGGACCGGAACATGGTCAAAATTGCCAAAGAAAGTCTTTTTTCGGCGGATCTGATTCTTGCGGTGGTTCACGCCTTTGGTCTTCAAAAAGAGGACCGCTATGTGTTTTCACTTTTACCTTCTCCTGAAAACAAAAAGAAGGCCCCCGTTTTTTTGCTGCTTAATAAAGTGGATTGTGTCGAAAAACAGAAACTTCTCCCTCTGATTCAAAAAGCGGCTTCTCTCTACCCTTTTCAGGAAATTATTCCCATATCGGCTTTGGTGGGGGACAACATGTCGGTCTTATTTGAGAAAATTGTAGAGGCCATGCCCCTAGGCCCCTGTTATTATCCCGACCAGAATTTGGGAGATCGCGATGACTCCTTCACAGTAAAGGAATTGATCCGGGAAAAAATCCTGAATCTGACGTATCAGGAAGTTCCCTATTGTGTGGCCGTTCAGATGGAAGAAATGGCGGAAAGGGAGGATGGCTTACTCATCATCCGCGCTATTATTTTCGTGGAACGAGAATCGCAGAAAGCGATTCTCATCGGTCGAAAGGGTCAAATGCTCAGAGAAATCGGGGAGAGGGCGAGGAAGGAGCTGGAAAAGCACTTCGGGAAGAAAATTTTTTTGAGCCTTTGGGTTAAAGTACTTAAAGATTGGCGTCAAAACGAACAATCTCTCAAGCGGTTAGGATATATGGGTGAAAAGGGGTAAAATGAGTAGAGGTTTATTGAGGGAGGTATTGTGATGAAAAAGACAAAAAAAAGCGTTCTCAAAAAACGTATTTCTACGAAGAAACAACCGAGAGCGACCTCGCGAAAGGCCGTTTCTAAAGGAAAGAGAAAGGCCTTAGAAGTCATTGGGAAAATAACCCATTATTTTCCAAAAGCGAAAGCAGGAGTCATGAAGATTACCAAAGGGACCTTGGCACTCGGCGACGTGATTCACATTAAAGGGCATACCACGGATTTCAAACAGAAAGTCTATTCCATCCAGCTGGATCGCGTCCCTCTGGAAAAGGCGAGCAAAGGACAGGAAATCGGATTACGGGTTAAATCTCGCGTACGTCAACATGATGTTGTCTATAAAATTTCGTAGGGGAAGAGTTCTTGGATTGAAGGTGTAAAAGTTTCTTAGAAAGCATGATGACAAAAGCGTACATGACATAGAATTCTACGGCAAAGGGGAAAAAACCGAGGAAGCCGAGTAAAGGCATCTCAAAAATTTTGATGTTTATGGGGACGGGGATATGGTAGATCCATTTTGCCCCTGCCCAAAAATTCCAAAATTCCCATAGAAAGCCCATCACTCCTCCGGAAACAAGGAGCGTGAAGAGCCTTTGTGTCTTGCCTTTCTCGAGTCTTCTGAGCAGTGATTCTCCTCCAAAATAATAATTAAGAGGTTCAAGGAGAAAAATGAATCCGAGCCATACGGGGGTGAAATCACAAGGGGAAGCGGTCAGGAGAGGGTAGATCAAAAATAAGAGTCCCAAAAGAAAAGAAAAGAGGAGGGCCCCTTTCGAAAGATCCTGCGGCTTGAAAGAGGCGTTTTTAAAGAATCCCCAATATTCCAAAAGGGCGTTTGTTTCAAGGAGCGCCGGCAAAATTGTTCCGAATGACCAAGCGTATCCCGCATAGGCGATCAGGGGATGAGAGGGAACGTTGACATACTCCCAGTTCTTCAGGAGAAGATTATATCCTTCGAAAATAAGCCATAGCCCTGTGGAAATGGGGAAAGTAGCGAGGGCGTCTCGGGGTTGATTTTGAATAAGAGAGTAGCCCTTCTTTCTGTAGAGATAACTGTCCACGAGGAGGACGTATCCCGTCCAGCACAGAGGGGTAACCCAGATTTTAAGGAAAGTGATTCTTAAAAGAATCGCGAATTCCCCCATAAGAAGGAGAATCAGTCCTCCACCTATTGTCAAAAAAAGTTTCCGGTTTTTCATCATTAGGATAGCTGTTATGATATGTCATTAAAAGGGAGAATGCAATTTTAAACGTAACCTAAAAGGAGGTTTCACAATGAATATTGTGGCACGACTGAGGGAGTTTAGTACCACCGATTTCGTTTGTAGCTATTTTTTCAAGTTTTGCTTAGGACTTGGAATAGGCCTTCTTTTGCCGCAGAAGTGGAGTTTTTGGGGAGGTCCAATTCTCTTGTTCGGAGCCCTCATCGGATTCCGTGCGGAGGCGAAATTCTGGAAATCACGTAACTGATTGTTGTAATTAAAGTTATAACATATTGACTTTTCAGATTCTTTTTTGTACAATACTCTCTACTCAGTGGAGGGTTCTCATGAAACAGATCGACGTGGCTTCAGTGAATCAAACATATGAATCCCAATCGCCCCAGAAGCTTCTTCAGTGGGCACTTGAGACGTTTCAAGACAAAATCGCCCTGGCTTCAAGTTTTGGTATTGAAGATGTGGCCCTCATCGATATGATGGTCAAAATCTCGCCGAAGGCCCGTGTGTTTACCCTAGATACGGGTCGCTTAAACGAAGAGACCTATGAGGTGATGGACCGGATTCGGGATAAATATGGTATTTCAATCGAATCTTACTTTCCAGACCCTAAGAAGGTGGAGACGCTGGAGCGCACGAAAGGATTCTATTCTTTTCGAAAAAGCATTGAAAACCGTAAAGAGTGTTGTGGTATCCGGAAAGTAGAACCTTTGACAAGAGCCCTTTCCACCGTTTTGGCCTGGGTGACAGGGCTCAGGCGGGCCCAGGCTGTGACGCGGAGCGACGTTTCCAAAGTAGAACGCGACGCCTCGCATAACAATATTATCAAAATTAATCCGTTGGCCGATTGGACGGAAAAACAGGTATGGGATTACGTGAAACAAAACCAGGTTCCCTATAACAAACTGCACGATCAGGGGTATCCCAGTATCGGTTGCTCGCCCTGCACGCGGGCGATTAAGCCTGGTGAGGATATCCGGGCAGGGCGCTGGTGGTGGGAAAATCCTGAACAAAAAGAGTGCGGTTTGCATGTCCACGCCCCGACTAAGGGACGAGAAAAAAACTGATAGAGGTTTATTGAAAAATAGGGGTAACTCGCAGGAGGGTGTCATGCAGCGGACTTTTCTTTTCGTCGTTATGGGATTCATTGCTTTTCAGATGGCAGGGTGTGGGGTTTCTAAGGATCAATACATGAAACTCGAGAGTGCAAAAAATCAGCTCCAACAAAATGTCGACAAACTTTCGAAAGAGATAGACCAACTCACAAGGGAGAAAGAGGAATTGTGGTACGCAAACCAAAATCTCCAGGGTGAGAACCGCCGTCTCCTTCAAGATCAGAAGAGCGCTGAAGCAGGAACGGAATCACAGTCAAAGTCGGAAGACGAATCTCTTTTAAAATAGTGTACCGTTATTCCCCAAAAATAGAGTCATTCCGGATTGTCCAGCGTCTAAAAGAAAAACGACCAGACCTCGTTTTCATCGACTACACAGATTACAAACACCTTTCTGGGAAGTTGAAAGGGAGGAACCTTCTCGCCTGACGTGTTGGATGTCGCTCACATTTTGGGCCCCAAAGGCCCTCTTGCAAAAGCCCTTTCCGACTTTGAATTCCGCAAGATGCAGATTGAGATGGCTCAGGAAGTGGAAGCGTCTCTCGAAGCGGGCAAGCATCTCTTGGTGGAAGCCGGTACAGGAGTGGGGAAGAGTTTCGCCTATTTAATTCCTGCCATCGCATACGCCCTTCGCACCCACAGAAGAGTTGTTATTTCTACCTACACCATCAGTCTTCAAGAACAGCTTGTAGATAAAGATATCCCTTTTTTGAAAACGGTCCTTCCTGTGCCGTTTGAGGCGGTTTTGGTCAAAGGAAGGGGGAATTACCTGTCTTTAAGGCGGCTTCAGAGAGCCGTTGAACATTCCTTAGATCTTTTTGAAAAAGACGTTGCGATTGAGGAATTAGGACGAATTCTGCAATGGTCCCGACTCACCCGTGAAGGGTCTCTTCAGGACCTCCATGAAAATGTTCATGACGAGGTGTGGGATAAAGTCGTTTCGGATACGGACAACTGTCTCGGGAAGAAGTGCCCACCTACAGACAATGCTTCTTTTTTTCTGGCCGGCGGAAAATGGAGGAGGCGAACCTTTTGATTGTCAATCATCATCTTTTCTTTTCGGATCTGGCGCTCCGTCGTTTGGATCGTGCCCTCCTTCCCCCCTATGATGCCGTGATCTTTGATGAAGCGCATACCATGGAGCAGGTGGCTACGGAGCATATGGGGTTTGAAATTTCAAATGGACAAGTCCGTTTCTTATTGGACGGTCTCATGAATGTGGAAGAAACGAAAGGATTTCTTATTTCTATCGAAGACCAGGAAACACAGAAGTGGGTTCGGGCCTCTCGTCGGGAATACCAACATTTTTTTAAAGAACTTGAGCTCTTTCTAGAGGGAAGTGTCGAGTCAAAGAGGGTGCGTACTCCCGAAACTTTTTCCAAAAACTTTATGCTGACACTTGTGGGAATTCGGGATTCCCTCGGGGAGACTTTGAAACACGCTCGTACCAAAGAAGAAGAATTGGATATTCAATTTTACAGGAAACGGAGCGAAGCAGTCGCCTTTTCCCTTGAGAGATTTTTGAAGCAGGACCTAGACAATTTTGTGTACTGGATCAGCCGTTCACGACATCGGTTTAAAAAGATCTCACTACACTCTGCCCCCATTCACTGCGGTGAAATTCTTAACCAGGAATTATTCCAGAAACTTCATAGTGTCGTCATGACCAGCGCAACGCTTGCTACCGAAGGGACCTTTCGTTATTTCAAGGAAAGAAACGGCGTCGTCGATGCCAAGGAAGTGATACTCGGTTCGCCTTTTGATTATCAAAAACAGGTAACACTCTCTATTCCTACTGGCATGCCGGAACCGGATGACTATGAACACTTCAGAGATTACATGTCGTTCCGGATCAGGGAGCAGATTGGGCGTACGGAAGGAGGGATTTTTGTCCTTTTTACAAGCATCCGTTTGATGAAGGATGTTTATTACCTTCTGAAACCCTTTTTCAACGAGAGGGGAATTCGTTCCTTCCGGCAGGGGGAGTCCCTGAGCCGCCATGAGATGCTGAAAGCGTTTAAAGAAGACGAAAATTCCATTCTCTTCGGGACAGACAGTTTCTGGCAAGGAGTGGATGTTCCTGGTAAGGCACTCACGCAGGTGATTATCACGAAACTCCCCTTTGCCGTTCCAGATCATCCGGTGATTGAAGCACGTATCGAAGAGCTGGAAGCGAGAGGGGTGGATCCCTTTTTGACATATACGCTCCCAGAAGCAATTCTAAAACTCAAGCAAGGATTCGGAAGACTCATCCGCACCCAAAAAGATTACGGGCGGGTGGTCATTCTTGACGACCGCATTCTCAGAAAACCTTATGGGCAGCGATTTTTGAATTCGCTTCCGGAATGTAAGGTGACTTTTGAATAAACTTCTTCAAGGTTTAAATGCAGAGCAGCTCGACGCGGTGACCCATGAGGAAGGGCCTCTTTTGATTATTGCAGGGGCAGGTACGGGAAAAACCTCCGTCATCACCCGTCGGATCGCCTATCTGATCGCGACCAAAAAAGCGAAACCCGAAGAAATCCTTGCATTGACCTTCACGGAAAAAGCGGCTTCTGAAATGGAAGAACGGGTCGATCTCCTTGTCCCTTATGGGTATACAGAGACTTGGATTTCAACGTTCCATGCCTTTGGCGATCGGGTCCTTCGCGAATCCGGAATAGAAGTCGGCATTGCTCCCGATTTTCAGGTCCTCACCAGACCGGAGCAGATCATTTTTTTCCGAGAGCATATTTTTGAACTCCCTCTTAATCATTATCGGCCGTTGAGTGATCCCACAAAGTTTATCGAAGCACTCCTTACCCTGGTGAGTCGAGTAAAGGACGAGGACATCAGTCCTGACACATATCTTGCTTATGCGAAATCCCTTAAGAAAAAACTCAAAAAGGGACCTCAAGACCCCGTTCTAAAAGAAGAAAGTCTAAAAACTTCAGAAATTGCCGCTTTGTACGAGGCTTATCAAAAACTTCTTCTTCAAGAGAAAAAAGTTGATTTTGGGGACCAAGTTTACTTGACACTTGAACTTTTCCGAAGGCGCGTCTCCGTGCTGCAAAAATACCGTAGCCGGTTCAAATATATTCTGATTGATGAATTCCAAGATACCAATTTCTCTCAGTTCGAACTGGTGAGGCTCTTAGCGGCCCCAAAAAATAATGTCACTGTCTGCGGGGATGACGACCAATCCATTTATAAATTTCGGGGTGCCGCGATCAGTAATATTTTGAATTTTATCGACTATTATCCCAAAGCAAAGCAGATTGTCCTTACAAAGAACTATCGTTCTACTCAGAGAATTCTGGATCAAGCGTACCGGCTTATCCGCTACAACAACCCCGACCGGCTCGAAGTGAAAAACCATCTGGACAAGCGCCTTCAGGGAAACGTCGGCGGAAGGCCTGTGGAACACCTCCACTTTGACACGGTTTCAACCGAGGCGGACGAGGTGGCCCGCTTGATTGAAAGGCGCCTCCAAGAAGGTATGAAATATGAAGATTTCGCAATTCTTGTCCGCAGCAATAACGATGCGGATCCTTTTCTTCACGCCTTGAATATGCGAGGCATCCCCTGGCGCTTTACGGGGAATCAAGGACTTTACCAAAGGGAAGAGATCAGAGTGGTCATTTCTTTTCTCCGTCTGGTTTCCGACGTGAATGACAGCGTCAGTCTTTTTCATCTGGTTAGTTCCGAAGTGTATGATTTTGACATGTTTGTTCTGAATCAACTTTCTCATAGGGCTCATAAAACAAACCGGCCTCTTTTTTATATATTGAGTGAATTACCGCGTCTCGAACTGGAAGGTGTCACAGCGGATCATCGTTCTAAAGCGGAGGAGGTTGTTCAGAACTTAAAATCCTATCTTGAAAAATCGAGAACCCTTACCACCGGCCAACTTCTTTATCATTTCTTGAAAGAGTCCGGATATCTTTTGAAACTAAGTGAAGCATCATCTCTTTCTGCGGATACGAAGCTTCAGAACCTCGCGCGCTTTTTTGAACTTGTCCGAAATTTTGAGACTCTTTCAAAAGAGGACCGTGTGGGCCGCTTCGTCACCCATTTGAATATGCTGATGGAGGCGGGGGACGATCCCGCAGTTGCAGAGGCCGAACTCGACATTCCTGCGGTCAATATCCTCACTGTTCATAAGGCAAAGGGACTGGAATTTGAAGTCGTTTTTTTGGTGGGACTCGTGATGGGGCGTTTCCCCTGGCCGCACCGGAAGGAGTCTATTGAACTTCCTGATGTTTTGATCAAGGAAATCCTTCCAGTGGGAGACTTTCACATTCAAGAAGAGAGGCGGCTTTTCTACGTGGGAATGACACGTGCGGAAAAAGAACTCTACCTCACCTCTGCTCTCGATTACGGAGGGAAGAGTATGCGAAAGGTCAGTCAGTTTGTTCTGGAAGCGCTTGATTTGTCAAAAGAAAAGGTAGCGCCCCGCAAAAGTTCTCCTTTGGAAATGCTCCATCGTTCTGCGTCCACATCACCTCCTTCCAAAGGAGGACTCCGCA
>Ga0105164_10000954_pt1 | contig 18930 bp, 12 predicted proteins | sample VDWuncwatermetaG_FD_89674 | JGI IMG/M metagenome (GOLD analysis project Ga0105164, IMG submission 89674) | Wastewater microbial communities from Netherlands to study Microbial Dark Matter (Phase II) - VDW unchlorinated drinking water | ecosystem: Environmental > Aquatic > Freshwater > Drinking...
ACAATTAATCCTAAAAATAAAAAAAGAAGCAATCTAAAATATTTCTTTTCCTGAAATAACCTAAATAAACCCATTAGATAAATCTACTTAAATAGTAAGTATTAAAACTTTCCTAAATCTTCGCCTTGACAATGTTTTTTGCACCGCATGCAGTGCACTTCATGTAAGTTAGCTCGCCTTCTTTTTCTATTTTTGTGTCCGGCTTTCCGCATTCAATGCAAAGCACAAACTCATTTGCATATTGTCTTATCTTTTCATTTATCCTTGAAGCGGGAACTTTTGTTCCAAGGATTAAAGCGCTGCTTTTCTTTATTTCGCCTGGCGTAGCCAATTCTTTCAAAACATATTTTAATAAATGGTTGACATCCCTTCTCAAGGCAGAAGCTATCTGAATAAAATTAGATATAACTGTTCTGTTGCCTTGTATGTGCCCAAGAACTTTAGGAATTTCAAATCTCTCTTTAATAAAAACAGCCTCTGGAAGGTTCTTCCTAACTTCCTCAAGCATTTTTTTATATTCCACAAATAACAGGAACTTAGGCTAATTTATAAATTTAATTATTGAATATCCAAATTTCTTACTATTAATTCAAAAAATATATAAACATAATTAAAATTTAAAACTCATGGTACTAGAATCTTTATTATTGCCTATGAAAGCTGAAAAAAAGCCGTGGGAAATGTTTTTTATAGGTTTCCTCTACGCATCGGTTGGGATATTTCTTTCTTTATGGATCTTCCGGAATGAATCAAGTTTGGTCATGGTATTTATGATAACAATGGCAGCTTTGCCGATATTCTATAACACTGCAAAATTTGAAGAAAGCAAAGACCTTATTATGGACAAAGAAACTGAAATACTAAAAGAACACAATAAGGCAATTTCATTTTTTATGTATATGTTTATTGGAATCACCTTAGCATGTGCCATGTGGTATGTTTTGCTGCCTGTTGAGACAATAACTCAACTTTTTGAGAAACAGATTGGAACAATACAAACCATCAATACAAGTGTCTCAGGAAATGTAATGCTTAACTTAAGAACTTTCTGGAAAATATTTTTTAATAATTTCAAAGTGCTTTCATTTTCCATACTATTTGCTTTTGTTTATGGAGCAGGAGCAATATTTATTTTATCGTGGAACGCAACTGTTATAGGCGCCGCTATCGGAAATTTTATTAGATCGAACATAAGCAGCTACACAAACTCGATTGGATTGTTAGAAACTGGAAATTACTTTCATGTTGTGTCTTTAGGATTGCTAAAATATTCTCTGCATGGGCTTCCAGAAATCGCAGCTTATTTTTATGGAGGATTGGCAGGTGCAATACTTTCCGTTTCATTGATAAGAAAGCATTTCAAGACAAATCAATTTTCAAAAATCATGAAAGATTTTTCAGAATTAATACTAATAGCTGCCGGATTTCTTATTATTGCAGCATTCTTAGAAGTTTACGTAACTCCGGCTCTATTCTACTAAAACAACACTCTTTTATTCTAATATCTTAATTTTGCCAGGTTTTACCTCGAATATATCTCCACTCTCTAACATTTTATTTATGATTACTTCTGCCTCTGCATTATCTGAATTCTTAACAACCTCATCAATATACACACCATCGCCGCTATCAAGCCTTTTGATTAATGAAAACATTTCTTCATTCCCTTCTTTTGCAACTTCTTCAGATTTTTCATTATTTGAAAAAAAGTTTTTCTTTATCCACTGTAACTTCCACACATTCATCCATTCTGCATTGTTTACTTTATTCAAGATTTCAGGAACAATATACTTTTCATCGTTGAATTCCCTTAATCTGCCAATTACCATAATCATGTCCCCTACATCAACTTTTGAAAACGCGTTTGTATTTTCAAAACTTCTCAATGAGATTTTTGCAGTTCCGTCATCAATAACCGCACTAGTATAATTCACATCTTCAGACTTATAAACTATGGTAGCGATGATATTGGTCCTAAAAACGTTTATTTTATTGAATTTAATATAACCCGCAGAAAATTCATCTTTTACAAATTCGCCTTTAATTATATCAGCAATGCACAACTTATATGCAACATACCTTTTTTGCATCTTTTTTTGTTCTAGTTCCGGCATTTTCAAATTCCCCCTTATACATAGAGGAAGGTTTAACATTTTATAATTGTTTTGGAAGTAAAAAGGTAAATTAACAAAATCACTTTAAATCTATTAGGCGAACATTCTCTGTGCCTCGATTAATTTTAACTAAGATACTGTTTTTTGATGTATAAACCTACCTTTTTGCTTAAAATGTTGCATTTTCTGTAAAAACCGATAATGCTTCATTAACGAAATCAAAAAATCATAATTTGGCAGTTTTGCGTGTTCTCTTTTTCGATTATTAAAGAAGTCCTTATTTAAATACTTCACGTCGAGAGATGTCCAGTGCACAGTTTTGGTTATAGGAATACAGAAGTACAATCGTTGTCTAGATGCGAGACACGAAGCCGCGCCTAGGCTCGAAAATGTCGCCTGAACGTTTTAACCTCTCTAGGGCTTCTTCAACCTTATCTTCATCTAACCCTCTATTTTTTGCCTCAATAACAACATCATCTATTGGAATTGCTTTTCCAAGTTTTGCCTCTAACTCACTAAGTATTTCCTTTAATACAAATATATGGCTTCTTGAAGAAGCAGTTATACCTGTTGCTATTCTATCTATATCTATCTTACCTGTTTCTTTATCGAATCCAACTTGCATTAAGCAATAATCCAAAAGTTCTATAGCCTTTTTTGAATCTTTTCTTGTAACTCTATCATCAAGCCTGGCTTTTGCAGACGCCTCACTTAATCTAACTAATGCTTCTAACTGCCGTGGAGAAATAGGTATTGCTTTTATTCCTCCCTCATTACCTCCGCTTTTTCTCATTTTTAAGTAAAATTCTTTTATCTCTTCCAATGCACCATCTGTTAGCTTGGGGCTTATTTTTTGTCTTGCATAAGCGATATACTTTCTCAAAATATCTGTAGAAATTTCCGGTTCAGTTGCATCAGGCCTCTGATGCAATGTTAAAATATGCTTCGCCATTCTTTCATCTCTTGCCTCTTCTGGAAGATCTTTTATTGGAAATATTAAATCAAATCTATTAATCAAAGTCGGAGGCAAATCTATCTGGTCAGCAATTATTCCAAATGGGTCAAATCTGCCAAACTTTGGGTTGGCTGCAGCAAGCACTGTCGTCCTTGCTATCAAAGTTGCTTGAATGTTGGCTTTTGATATACTAACAGTTTGGTTCTCAAGCGCTTCATGCATTGCTGCTCTATCCTCCGAGTTCATTTTGTCAAGTTCATCAACGCAAACAAGACCATCGCTGCTTAAAACCATAGCACCTGCTTCTAATGCCCACCCTTTCAAAAACTCGTCTCTTACAACAGCAGCTGTTATACCAGCACCGCTCACACCTTTTCCGCTTACATACCTTCCTTTTGGAGCAATTTGTGTTATTCTTTTGAGTAATGCTGATTTGCCAGAGTTATGGCAAACAATCCCATTGGCAATAAATGTGTGACTAACTGGAACTTCAAAATCATAAACATCCATAACTCCAACAGGTAAAATTTTCACAACTCTTTCATATCTTTGTAGCGATTTTCTTTTCTGAATATTGCTTTTGTTTTTTATTGCTTCCAATACCTTCTCTAGCGCTTTCTTCTTTTTCTCAGAATTAAAACCTATGTATTTGGAGAATAATTCCATATCATAAGATCTTCTTATACATAGATTATTTCCTATAATTCTAGAGTGTATGCCAAAATAGAGAAGCAATAATTGCACGTCATGCAATAGCTCAATAGTTTTAGATTTTAATTGTATTGATGTCATGCCTCTTCCATTTCCAAAAGCACACTCATCAGCCTCAAAAAGCCAACTGATCAATTTTGCTACAACTATTTTCGGGCTTCTAAATATCTGTTGTGGGACTCTTTTATTTGATAAAAATGATAATGATTGTGCAACCTGCCTGCTGTTAATTTCTAAAATATGCATTTGCTGTGTTGAAACAATTTGCCTTAAAAGTCCGCTTCCATCATCAATAGTTTTTATATTTCCATGAATATTTTTGACGTAGATTGAAGGTTCTACACAAAAAGTTTTTTTCCAGAGTTCTGATAGCTGTTTAATCAAATCAGTCTCTTGGTTATTAATATAACAAATTACACTATAACCCCTTTTATGAATGTGTCCATCACCAATTATGTAGCCACATAATGAAGCCAACTCTGGTGTGAACTTATCAGGGAGTGTTGTATCTTTCAAATCCCCAGATTTTTTTTCTACACTCACAAAATTAGTCGGAGTAAATTTCCTGACCATAGAAGGTATCTTTGGCATAACTCTTATTTTAGTTCCTAGTAAAATTTCATCTGCTTTTTTCCAGCCATCTTTTGTCAGAAAAGGCTGGTTATAAGTGCACACCAACTCTTTCCCACTTTCTGTAACAACCTTAAGTACGGGTTGCTGTGGATAATGTTGAAAAAGAGTTGCAAAATCATAATATTTATCTTTTCCATGCTTTCTTATTTTTGTGACAACCTCTCTAATTGGCTGTAAATGGTTGTTTCCAAGATTTTTTATCTGTTCCATCCCTTTATATATTAACGCAACTTGAGAATCACCTGCAATACATCCAGGATCACCAACCAGCAAAATGTGCATATCACCCCTGCTTACTACACTATCCATTCTGACTTTTCTTACACCCCCCATAAGTTGGAGGAGTAAAGATTCTTTTATTTTTTCATAACCATAAATAGAAGGTGCTATGGAATTTATAAGTTTATCATAACCATTTGGATCATTGGCTATAGATAAAATTTCTTTTTCCTCTTCCTCACTTATCATAACCTCATAAAATGTGCCTTCAGTCGGTTTTATGGAGTTTGCATCAATCATTAAATCAAATCTCGTAGATTTTGCACCGCTTCTAGATATGATAGGCACTTCCTTTACAATACCTACAACCTCAACTTTGCTGCCAGGCGAAGTTCTTTTTTCACTCAATGGACTTACTAAATCGTTTGTTAAAAGAATGTTAATGCGTTTAGGTTGCTCTCCTCCCTGTAAATTTTCAGGTGACTCTTCAAGCACAATTCCTTGCGCATCAACTAGCTCTTTATCAAGCATTACAAATTTTCCTTTTCTTCCGCAACCGCATCTGGTAGGTTCTTTGAATGTGCCTTCTAACTGTAAAACATTTATTATATTGCCGCAAGCAGGACATTCGAATCTGGCTGATGTTACCTGAGGTCTAACATCTGATTTCTGTCTTATAAGTCCATCCACAAATAATAATTTGTTTATGTGTTTGCTTCTTATATCTCTGATTGTGATGAATTGACTTTTGGGCAAATTATGAAACCTAATTCTAAAATTAGATAATCCATCAACGTCAAACTGCTCGATAGCTTTTTCAATTGCCTTAATCGTCTCTTCTGGGGTATTTAGAAGTTCCGTAGCTAAATCAGGATCATACTTAGATAGTTCTGAAAAATCTATAAAAAGAAACTTATTGCCTTTTCTTACATTCTCGAGTAATAATTCATAGTAATTGCTATCGATGAAATCTTGGAATCTCTTTATTTGCTCGATAACATTAATTTCCATATTCCCACATTGTTTTTAAGATAATTTTTTAATACCATCTTTCAATTTAAATCCAAAATAAAAATCAAGCCTTGACTTTCTTCAAGTTTTCAATAAGCTTGTCAAGAGCTGCATGAACTTCCTTCTCGCTTTTTGTTCCAGTACATACAACTTTTCCATTACTGAACAACAAAAACGTAGCTTTAGCAGCTGCAAGCTTATAAACCAAGCCAGGAAATTGTTCTGGTTCATACTCTGTATTTTCCAATTTCATAGCCAAGGTATTTAGGTTTAAGTCCATACCCACACTTCCAGAAGCTACAATGTTCTGAATTTTTATTTCTGGCTTTATTGTTATCTTGACATTAATCTTTTCTAAGCTCTTTATAATTTTTTTAATACTCTCCTCTACTTTGTCCATTGAGCGAGCGCCAGTGCATACAACCTTGCCAGAACTAAATATTAAAGCAGATGTTTTAGGCTCTTTAATCCTTATTACAAGCCCAGGAAACTGTTCTGGATTGTATTCCGTATTACTCAACGTTGCTGCCATCTTTTCAAGCGGTATATCATGCATTAAAGACGTAGAGACAACTATATTGACCACTTTTATATCTCTTTTGGTTTCTTTTTTAATCATATTCAATCACACTCCAAAATAGTATCTTTTTAATCAATAAAGCTTTAAAACACCCCCAATTATTTTTCAAAGCTTTAATCAGCCTTATTACTGTATTTTACTTGTATCTATTATAAAAAGCTCTCTTCTTTATAAATACTTTTGTTTAAAACAATAATTTTAAATAAAATCATGAAAATTTGATATTATGTTCAGAGAAATAGTCATACCAAGAGATAACGAAGAAGAATTTATTCAGCTAGGACTAAAGTTAGGGATGAAAAACATATGTTTTCTCTATAGTTTTGATGAAAATAGTAAAGTAAAAATTGAAAAACTCACCGAATTAAATCATAAAAATATAAAAATAGAGAGTGGATTAATAGTTAATGGCAAAAATGTAAATGAAGCCTTGCAACAATCAAAATTTCCCGTTGCAAAAAGTTCTGATCAGGATAGGATACTCATTGAAAGTAAAAAAATAAAATTAATCTATGGATTTGAAGAAGTATCTAAAAAAGACTATTTGCATCAAAGAATATCCGGGTTAAATCACACTATCTGTGAACTTGCAAAAGAAAATAATGTCACAATTGGATTTCCTTACAGTTCGCTTTTTAATAAAAATGAAAATGAGATATCCATGATATTAGGAAGATTTATGCAAAATATTAAACTTTGTCAAAAATACAATGTAAAAACAATGATAGGTGCTTTTTCTGAAAAACCGTATGAGATGAGAGCTCCACATGATGTAATTAGTCTATTTATTTTGCTTGGAATGGATGGTAAAATTGTAAAATATTCATTTGGAAAACTCTAGACAAAAAAAGTCTAACAAGAAACTGATAGTTTTGCTTTAACATTCTCCTTTGGGTAAGGAAGAACAAATCCAATGCTGTATTTTTTATATGGTTCTATATATATGTTTTGATGCATAACCTCCTCTTTCCCATTAATTATTATTTTGGTTGTGCATAATTTATGCTCAGCTACTTGATTTTCCACGCTATAAATTAATAACATTTGTTGCTCCTTATATTCTGATGTGTACTTGCAAGATATTTTTACTCCAGATATTTCATAAGAATTTTGACAATTAAGTGTAGGTAATGTCATTTTGTATGATATATCTGCAATTATTAGACCAAAAGAAAGAATTACGATACTACAAAAAATATAAACAGCAAATACCTTCTGTTTTTTATTGAAATTCAATTTTTTGTGAATTTTTTCAATAAAAAATGCAACAATAGAGGCAAGAAGAATAATGCTGAGAGAATATATCAAAGAATAAACTGGACCTCTCCAATTCTCTAATATAGGAAAACATGATTCTCTAATACAATTTATGTTTTGTTCTTTCGGAAAAAATAGATAAGAAAGCACTAAAATCACTATGCCATATACAATTGTTAACTCTATCGTTTTGTGTTTTGTTTGTTTGAAAAATAAAAGAGCTAAAACTATTGTAGGAATAATAAAAAAATGATAATGGCTAATCAAAAACTCATCTAACGGATAACCTGGTTGATACATGAATTCTATCAATCCAAAAAGATTTTTTTCAGTTGCTATGCGCCAGATATTATCAACAATCCAGAATGATTGTGTGATAATCGCAAAAGATAACCATGCGATTAGCCAACTTGTATTCTTCTTCCAAAGACCATAGGCGACAGCAAACAAAGCCAAATTACAAAACCAAAAATACATACCCTGTTCGATGCCATAGCGCGAAATACCAAAAAATGTATTAACCACTCCCCATAGAAGAAAAATACTTGCTGCTATATCAAACCAATTTTGCTTGATATTTATTATTCCCACTTATCAGCTACACCCCTGAAATAATAATTATTTTGCATATAAACATGAACTATTGGATTTTCATCAGTCGAGATTTGGATGGTGTTATTATCAAAATAATTTTGCAAAAACTTTGGAAATCTGAACAAATAATCATTGTCTGATACGGAGTACCATACTCCAGAAACTTCTTTGTTCCTGACAATTCTTGGGTCTATATTTTTTCCAGATATGATGTATCCGATAGAGCCGTATGCAGAGCCAGGAAAAAGGTAGGGATAGGTATATGGCATAGATGATTTCATTGTTTTGTAGATAGATGTAAATCCCTCCAGAAAGTAATATGGTGAATCAGCTTGTGTTACAACAAAGCCATTTTTGCGTAAAACTCTTCTTAGTTCATCATAGAATTCTTTTGTATAAAGTGGAAGTAATTCTAGTTTTTTTGGGTCTGGAAGATCAACTATTATTATGTCATAAGTTTGATTTTGAGTTAGCTTGATATATTTTCTTCCGTCCATAATAATTCTGTTAACTCTTTTATCGTCTAAGGATCCCTTATGGACATTTTTCAAATATTCTCTTGATACTTCTATAACTTGTTTGTCTAAGTCAACATGATCAATTCTTGTGAGATTAAACTTCAGCAATTGATATAATGCACCCCCATCACCCCCTCCAATAACCAAAGCATTTTTTGGATTGGGATGTGTAGCTATAGCAGGCAAAACAAGATACTCATGGTACCTTATAGATTCTTTTTCTGACACTTGTATTTTTCCATCCAAAAGCAGTTGGTTACCATAATATGGTGATTTTACAATTAGTATGTGTTGAAATGGGCTTATTACAGAATAAACCGGTTTAGTGTAATAAGTCTCAGAAAATAAAGAACCTAAAGAGTAGAATGAGTCTAGAAAATTTAGTTTTTGTTTATCAAACAAAGGCTTAGATGTAAATATAAATACAATACCAATAACAAAAATAAGAAATACTGTTGTTAAAAATACAGGATTTCTTTTTTTGCCAATTCTTGAAGCTAATATAAATGTCAAAAGATTAAGAAATGCACCAAAATACATCGTTCCATGAAAACCAAAAATAGGTATGAATAGTATCCCTGAAAACAATGCTCCTACCACACCTCCAAGAGTGTCAGAAAAGTAAACAAATCCAGTTGCGCTTTTGCTTCCAAGTTGTTCTAATATTTTCACTGCTATTGGAATTTCCATGCCCATAAGTGTTGTAGGTATTAGTAAAGAACCAATGATGATCCAAAAAATATATTTTAGAGATAAATCATAAACAATTATTTTTGTAATTATTGCTAAAAAAAAGAAACCGAAAAACGCAATTAAAATTTCTGTAACCATTATAATTTTTATCAAAGAAAGATTTTTTTTTATTAAAGTACCACCAATTAAAGCTCCAATAGCCAACCCCAGCAAAAAAGATGCAAGTACAATAGCTGAGGATATTTCCGTTGCACCAACCATAGTCACAATAACTGAAAGTAATACTACCTCATAAAGCAAACTAGCCAAACCTGTGGAAAACATAGTAAGAAAGATGATAGAATAGTTAGATGAAAAATACTCTAGTTTTTTCATTTATGCTCAATTCTTCTGATTTCCTTGACTTTACCTTTAAATTCCTTTGATAGCACTCTTACAAGTTTTTCTTCATTTAATTGTTTATTGCATGTAAAAACATCAAAAAAAATCTTAAATTCTTCCGGCCAAGTATGTATAATAAAATGTGACTGTGAGAGAATAAGGCAATATGTAATGCCATAAGGATTTTTGAACGCATGAAAATTTTCTTTAACCATATTAAGTTTCATAAACTTGCATACTTTTAGTATTGTGTACCTTATTTTACTAACTGATTTCAAAGGTTTTTCTTCTTTTGCTTCAATATACCCAATAAGATAGACACCTTTCATAATAATAAGTAATAGTGGAAACTTTTAAATACTTATCTTTAATTTATTAAATCCATATAAAAGAGGTATGAGATGTTTAATTTTACTAAAATACTAAAAATTACAATTCTATTAGTAATTATTTTCTCTTTGTTCTCAAATTTCATTTATTCTGGAGGAGGTAGTTCACCTCCACCACCTCCACCACCATGCCAAATACAAAGTTCTGGCTGCTATAAAACAGGGGATGTAAAAAGTAATTTTGGAGAACTAATCCCAACAGAGTTTAGCTATTTTCTTCTCGAAGACAAATGCAAAAGAACTGATAACTGCGATTGCAAGGGTGTTCCTGACAATATAGCTCAGCAAAATGATCCTGATGCATCAAGCGGAGCTTGCAGTTGTATATCTAAAACTGCATGGGACCCAAAGGGAAAATGTTGCGGCAACAGTCCAAACGACTGCGGGATTATAGTTTCTGGAAATTTGTGCAGCATTAACAGCGAATTATCCAGTTGGATTTCTGCATCGAGCCCAAACTTGGGGGACATAAGATATGTAGAATGCTCTGGAGCAGAATACATTTCAGACGGGAATACATGGATAAAATGTGATGGTACTGTTTGGAAAAAAACAATCAACAAAAATGAATACATTTGTCTTGGCAAAGGCAGGGAGTCAATTGTTGAGTGTTGTGGTGATGGTTCATGCAATTCTAAAGTTGATGGAAAAAAATTAACAACAGGACAATCTATAAGAGATCCTCCTGTTGGGATGGTTATAAGTCCGCCATCGGTTGCTCCACCTAGTTCAAGTCCTCCTTCAACAATTGCTCAAGCTAATTTAGTCATTGATGTACAAGCAATAAGGTCTACAGGGAGTGAATCAAGTTGTAACACTCTTGGTGAAGGCTGGCAGAGGTTTGGGTATGATTCAACATCTTCAATAACTTATTGCCAAAAAAAAGATCAATCAGCTCAGCCACCAGCACAATTCATAAATGGGGTAGCGGCTGTATGGACAGGAGATGGTGGAGGAGAGATAAATTGTGGCAACTTTCCAGGTTTGCCGCCGGTTAACTCTGAAATTTGGCAAAAAATTATATTTGATACTGTTTCGGATATTACGTTCTGCAAGCACTTTGCAACCATTAGTCAAGCTTCTAGATTTGTGAATGATTTAAGGAATGTACAACCATCACCAAATCATGGTGTAGCAGGCCAAACTTGTTCAAGTCTCGGACCTGATTGGACAGAATATGCATACAATGGACAATCAGATATTACTTTTTGTGGTCATTTGACTACAATACAAACGCCCACAACCCCAACAACTTCTCCTTTAGCACCACCATCTACTGTAACACCATTAAACTATGTTAATATAACAAACTACTGCAGATCTGATGGCAAATTTGTCACAGATTTGGATACACCGGATTCCCAGATAGCAGATACTGCACTTAATAACAACAATAAGAAAACATGTGAAGCTGCTGGCTTTAAGTGGACTGGCACGAAATGTTGCAGTGAAGATGACGACAATTTAAGCACAAGCACAATAAGAGAATTTTATAATGATGCAGGTGGCAATGGAGGTTGCTGGAATAGCAGTTTTGTAGTCAGCATAAGCTTTGTTAATGGAACACTAAACTCTACAATAAATTACAATGGAGAGTTTCACGGATGCGCAATCGATAAAAGGAATTTTAATTTAGATAATGATAATCTATTAACATTACTTGACAAACACACAAATGGGGCATTGATAACAAATCATGGCTATTGTTTTAATGACCCAGAAAAAAACTATTTTTGCTCATATAAAGAAAAATGGCTGGCAACTTATGGAGATGATAAAACTCATTTAAGCAGTGCTCCAATAAATAATCCACAATTAGCGTCTGAATGCTGTGCACAGGATCAATGTTGGAATGGGTCATCTTGCACAATCAATCAAAAAAACAATCCTTTAGCACAACCGCTCAACAATAAAAGATGTGTTGATGGAACATGGGCAAGCTCAAACCTTAAATTTACTCCTGATGGCACTAAATCAGGGTACTGCCCAATAGAAACTCAATGCCTTGCTGATCCTTTCGGAAGAAATCAAGAAAGCCAATGCATTGAATCTGCGCAATACATTGATGACAGCTATTGTGATAACGGAATATGGTCATCAAGAACAAAATTGTTAGCATTGGAATTGCTAAAACTCAAGAGTGCAGATTTTACTCTATTTTGTGACAATAGAGATAATGCTTTAAATAATCTGCAATATTTAACTATCTCAGGGGAAATAGTTTCTACTGTTCTAACCAATCTGCAGACCAATAATTTTTGTATTTTGAAAACCACGGACAAAGTCATTGCCGCAACATCAATTAATAAGAATATTGAGGACATACCCAACAGCTTAGATATACTTGGCATCACAAATTGTGATCAAGCATTGATAGATGATGGGCAATATCATGCTTGCGATGATGCAAATAAGGTGTGGTTTAACAAAAGACTTAAAAGTTTTATTTACAGCGCTGCAAGTATATCCGTTCCTGGACAAAATGCTCAAGATTCCAATTTAAACCAATTTAACAACATTATAGATGCTGTAAAGAGGTTGATTACAAACCCACCTGTAGATCAATCCTATGTTAAAGGCATAAGGAAATTTGATAGGCTATATCTTACACAACAAGGAACTAAAGTAGTAATTGGAGCAATAGAAGGTAAAACTTTCAAAAATGCAGTTATAAAATATACAGGATTTAGTACAGATATATGTAATTTTGCTAATCAATTTAATCAAAGCATCAATCCAGTTTTATCTGGGATATCATGCAAAAAAGATAACAATGATTATTATGTGCTTGTGCAAGGAAGTAAATTTACAAATCTTAACCCTGAATCAATATGGCCAGATTTGACGTCAAAGCTAAGGTTAGGATAAAACCAAAGTCTATAAGGTCACAAATTACATTATTAATGATTATTGGCTTGGTTTTATTTGTAATAGTAAGTTTGGTTTTGTATATTTCTAAATCTGTGAGTAAAAAACAAAGTGATCAAAATGTGCACAAAATACAGCAAACTGCACTAGATACTCAGCCAATTAAGGAATTTATAGCAAAGTGTTTGGATAAGGTAACAAAAGATGCTGTTCTTTTGCTTGGTCATCAAGGCGGATATATCTACAGCAGTCAAGGAGGAACAATGCTCGATTACTTAGATACCGATCAAGGGTTATTTTTTGTTGATTATGGTGGATATAAAGTGGCTTACAACATACTGCCGCCTAAATTTACTTTGCAACAATATTATTCTGATGCCCCGGATTATCCATGGCAGACTTTCCCTTACAATACATCGGCTTCAAATGAAGAAATATTTAATGGATATTTTGGTATAAGTAATTTGCCGCCGCTAAACGCTTCTGGAGGTTCCAACTCAATACAAACTCAATTAGAAACTTTCATTGATAAAAACATTTATAATTGTCTGGATTTCAGATTTTTCGAAAATGAAGGGTTTAAAATAGATGTTAATATCAGCAGAACACAAGTTGTCATAGGAAATAATGATATAACGGTAGCATCCAAATTACCAATTAACATTAAAAAAACCGCTACACAAGAAACTTCAGAAATATCAGAATTCTCAACCAATTTGAACATAAGGTTAAAAGATATCTATTTTTTTACAAAGGAATTAATTGACAATGATATCAAAAATATCAAATTTAATATCAAAGACACTAACAACAATAAAAATTTTATAAATGTTAAATTAATTGAAGATGTATTTTCCAGTGATGATATAATAGTTATAAGAGATGATAAATCATTAGTGAATGGAAATCCACTTGAATACATATTTGCAAGAAAGAATAGGGCGCCGGCACTATACTATCTAAAAAAAAATACAATGGAATTTCCACAAGGATACGAAATAACTAAAGAAGATTTATTGCAAAATTCTGAATTAAGAGCAGAGGATGCTGATGAAGATAATTATTCATTTACTATAAGCCCGCCACTTCCTAAAGTATTAAATACGCCGCAAATCAAATTCAAAGTTGAAGTTAGTGATGGTAAACTTTCAGATTATCAGATTATAACTATAAACAGGATATGACTAACATAAAAAAAGAGGCAGTATTGATGTTATTTGTTATCTTAGGAATAGTTAGCTCTATAAGTGTTATTGCTGACGACGTAGGTTGTTGTATTAATCCAGGTGCAGCAGATCGTACCTGCTCATCACAAAGATTGGTATTAAAGAACGCTGATTGTTGCCCGCAGCCAGAATTAAATTTTCCCGGTTATTACAAATCATCTCAAAATCAGGAGCTTCCGGTAGATTATAATGATTGTGCAGCTAACTTCTTTTTTCAAAACAAAGATTGTTCAAGTATCGGAGCTTGTGCCATAGGTTGCTGTTGTTCTGAGTCAGGTGGCACAATTAAGCCTGAACCTCAGTGTAAAGGCACAGGTTTGACATTCTACAAGAGCGGGACTAACTGTGATGAAATCTGCCCGGCTCCTAAGTGCCAAGGCAACTCATGCAATAATCCAAATTCAGGTTGCGCAAATCCTAATTACAATCCAAAGCTAAGTAATTTTGAAGTAATACCTGTAAAAGGACAGAAAAAATTTTCTCTAAAGTGGCAGGATGAATGCAGTGCAACAGCCATCTCTTATGATATTTTGAGATGCAAAGAAAATGGATGCGCTAATTTTGAGCTTGTTGGTACATCATATATAACCTCTTTTGAAGATTCATCTGCAGATATTCTTTTTGATTCAGAATACACCTATCAGGTTAAATCTAAATATCACCTGCAGGGAGCAACCCCGACAATAAACAAAATAGCAAATCTTGGCGATGTAGAGTGTTCATCGCAAGATACCGCAAATAAGTTTTGCGTGCATGCTCCTTATTATAACAGATACAAGGACTACTTGTCAGCGAACTTTCCAGAAATATTTTCATCAAATTTTGCAGATGGAGTTAAAAACAAGTTTGGAGAAAAGTTCAATAGGGCATTTTTCTGCGATTCAACTAACAAGCTAATTCCAGAAGGAACAGTTTGCTCTTCAGATCAAATTTGCGTAGTAGATAATAACCTACCTGCGTGTTTAAATAAAGTTGATTGCAATTATAATAGCGCAAATCCTTTTGGACTTTTCTATACGCTAGAGGGATGCGAAAACAACAGATATTGTTTTTATGACAGATCACATTCAACCGTAGATTCTTGCTTCAGCTGCGATCCATCAATGTCATGCTATGATTACAAAACAAAAGAAGCATGCACTAGAGATAATTGCAAAATCAGGAACTGCAAGTGGAAGAACCTTGCGGATCAAATAGGAATCGGTGCTTGTGTAAGCACTGTTGATTACAATTGTAAATGGTGCGAAAATAAAGGAACAAATTCATTGGAGAATCTAAAATCTTTCAATGATGTTTTTGATTTATGCACCAAAGAAAAATCCGAGATATTATCTGAAGGCGCATTCAAGTGCTATTACCGCAATCAAAAATCAAAGAATTGCAATGAAGTTGTATGCAGAGATTATGATAAAGATCAATGCAGCAATTTACAAATAAGCCATGATGAAAACAACAAAATAAAAAATCCTTCATTAGATGAATGTAATATAAAAGTTTGTCAAAATATTAATAATTTGTGCGTAAAAAATGCAGATGGTGACGATAAATCAGACTGCAGCGATAAATCATGCGAGAGCGACTATTTTGCGCCAAATACCTCGTTGTTGCCTTCAATCAAAAAGGGAGCAGTTGATAAACTTATAATACAGATTTCCGACAAGACAAGCGTAAACAGTTCATATATCTTAAAAACAACTCCGGATTATACTACCTTTTTGTGTGTGGAACCTTGCGGTTCATTAGGGCACCCATTTGATACATTAACTAAAAGTAGAAGCATAATATTAAGTAATCTCAATGCTTATGATGGTGATAATGGATCTAAAATATTCTCTTTAAATGAAGGAATAAATGTTCTTAGGTATTATTCCCAAGATCCAGCTAAAAATATAGAAGATGTTAAAAAAATTACTATAGGGGTTCATAATAATACAGATGGACCAAAAATTTTGAATTTTAATATAACTGATGGCTCAAAAATTCTTGACAAATATTACACAAGCAACCAACAGCCAAAGATAACTGTTCAATTTGTTGAACCAGCAATTGTAACTCAATCATCACTTATAAACACAAAAACCGGTTTAGCAGCACCCTTAGAAGGAAACACAGACTTAAGCACTTTAGTGGAACTTTTAGTTATGCAAACTTTACCTAATGGAGAGTACAACTTTGAATTGAATGCAAAAAACAAGAATAACATTTTCATGGATACTCAGTTTTCAGCGAATATTGTTATTGATAATGATAAACCGACCGTTACCATTACACCGGATAATGGGGCAGTGCTCAATTCGTCATCTGTAAATATAAAACTGGAATTTAATAAAGAAGTAAAATTACAGACAGTAAAAATAAATGAAGATATCATAACTAATTTATTTTCCACAACTGATAATAAGGTTTTTACGGCAAGCAAAAACTTGTCGGATGGAAACAAAAAACTGGAAGTTGCTGCAACTGATTATGCAAAAAATAAAGTTGTCAGCTATGTAAGATTCATAGTTGATGCAAACCCAACAACTATAATCCTTATTAAACCAAGATTTGGAACCGCATCTTCATTTGTTTTTGATATTGGTGTCAGCACAGACAATGATGCTGTTTGCAGGTTCAGCTTCGATAACAATTTTGAATTCGAATTTATGGATTTATTTACAACTACGGGTGGCACCCTGCATACAATATCAAATTTCAACAGAATAAGCAATGGTGATATCAAAACACATAAGTTATTTGTGAAATGCAAAGACAACCGTTATGGGATCACAGCCAACTCCTTTGACATAAATGTTGATAATACGGCTCCACAATTAAAAACTTTATTTGCATATCCAAACCCAGTAGTTGAAAAACCATCAAATACCACTTTGACAGTGGAATCCAATGAGCCGGTGATCTGCAAGTTCAGCATCACCTCAAATCAATTTGAAAATATGGAAAGGAAGTTTGACGGGTTTAATGAAAGTAATTTTAGAATTATCAATAAGGCACAAGTGAATTTTAATAACGAAGGTACATTCTTATTTTTCGTAGCTTGCGAAAATAAAGCAGAAATTCCGTCTGAAAGCAAAGAAATATCTGTCAAAGTTGATTCAACGATACCTCTATCGGTAATCTCGCACACTTTGGCGTATTCCAGCTCAACAGATATTGCATTGGCTATTGAAACAAATAAAAAGTCACAATGCAAATTTTCGGATAATGATCCAACAGTGCAAAATGGCGAACTATTTGGATCACCTGGATATGCGCATACTAAATCATTAACTTTAGGGCAAGGAAAGTACACCTATTATGTTATATGCAAAGATCAATTCTTGCAGAAGTTTTCAGATGTTCTGCCTGTAATATTTGTAATTGACACAACTCCTCCTACTGTACTTTCAGTAGATGATAGCAGTACCTTGTCTTATAATCCGCAATTCACTTGGAACAAGGACAGTTTAAGGGTAAAGTGGAACAGCGTTGATAAAGAGTCAGGAATAAGCTTCAACTCATACTCTTTAATAGAAGATGGCACTTCAAATATTATAGTGCCTTGGGCAAATAGTTACGCGAATAATGAGTGGGTTTTAGTTACAAAAGACAATGGAACTAGTTTAATGCTAAATAATGGGACTAAGTATTTCTTTAAAGTCAAGGCTCAAAATTTTGTTGGATTAACGAGCAATGAAAGTGAAAGTGACGGAATAACAGTTGACACGAACTTAAAACCGACAAATTGCACAAATAAAATACAAGATGAAATTGAAACAGATATTGATTGCGGCGGACAATGTGAGCAGTGCGGTCTAGGAAAAAAATGCATTATCAATAGTGATTGCACAACTAATTTTTGTAATAGCAGTATATGCTATGTAGCAACATGCAATGATAATGTAAAAAATCAAGACGAAGTAGACATTGATTGTGGAGGTAAATGCAAAAAATGTCAAAATACGAGAAAATGTTATACGCACAGCGATTGCGAAAGCAACTTTTGTGGTTTTGGCACTTGTAAATCCCAAGAAAGCTGTTTTGATGGAACACTCACACCTGGCGAAACCGATACCGATTGCGGCGGACCATGTCCCACAAAATGTTCAGAGGGAAAAAACTGCAATTCAGAGCTTGATTGCCAGGATGGTTATGTTTGTGCAGCTTCTATATGCGTAAACAACAAATCACCTGAAGCGCAAAACCAAGGCAATAATACAAGTAAAAGAAATGCTTCTTCCAACACACCAGAAAATAAAAAATCAAATATATTAAAGGTGACTTTATATACAATAGGCGCTATAGTATTGGCAGTTGGGATATTCTATTTTCTTTATAGGATAAGGGCAAATAAAGAAATTGAAAAACTCGAAATGCAAAGACAAAAAATGATACGAAGACCATTACCTCAGCCACAAGTTAAACAATCAGATTTGAGGCATATTCAGCAAGAAAATAAGATAAGGGAAACAATCAAACTCAAAGAAGAGCAAAAAGAAAAAGAAAGGAAAAAACTGTTCGAGACATTTGCAAATGATGAAAAACCCATACAAAAAGAAAAAATAGAGCAAAAAGAAGTTTATAGAGGAGAGCCAAAAGAATTAGCAGTTCAAGCAAAAAAAGAAATTCAGATGGGTAGGAAAATAAAAACAAAAAAACCAAAAGAAGATGCATTTTCCAAGCTAAAAGAGATATCAAAGGAAACAAAAAAACCAAAAGATGTAAAACATAAAAATTCCAAAAAATGAAGAAAAAATCTCAGATTTACAATCAGATATTTATTTATATTCTATCAATTGTGC
>Ga0105164_10000958_pt1 | contig 18846 bp, 18 predicted proteins | sample VDWuncwatermetaG_FD_89674 | JGI IMG/M metagenome (GOLD analysis project Ga0105164, IMG submission 89674) | Wastewater microbial communities from Netherlands to study Microbial Dark Matter (Phase II) - VDW unchlorinated drinking water | ecosystem: Environmental > Aquatic > Freshwater > Drinking...
CATAGGGGTTAATCCTCTTTTCCTCCCGGTACTGGGGGAGGCACACTGGATACCGCATTTTCCAATCCGAGATCGTTTGATGCCATTTCTCAAAACTAGGGATAGAAGTCCGTTGTGCCTCGGTAAGTAACTGTTCAACGAACTCTTTCGCGTCTGAGCAGATAGGAACGTCGATTTCAAGATCGTAGAGTTTAAATTTATTAAGTTCGGCAGCGTCGATATCAACGACAATCTTCTTGGCTCCTCGTGCAAAAGTCCGAGCCGGCGAGCCGGTCGCTTTAGTGTCGAGTCGACTTCCAATCGAAAGAATGAGATCCGCATTTTGAACTGCAAAATTACTGAAACGAGTTCCATGAGTCCCAAAGGTGCCAACGCAATAGGGCGAGTCGCTGGGGAGAACGCTGACCGCCGCCCAGGTTGGTACGACAGGAATTTTCAGTGTTTCAATGAGCTTAAGAATAGATTCGGTGGCGCCTGAGAGCTGAACCCCTGCTCCCATCACGAGAACGGGGCGTTGAGAATCTCGGATTGCTGAGATACATTTTTCAATCGAAGACTTTGGAGTCACGGGATGATTCGGGGGTGCGACGTAGCCTTCGAGTCCATCCGGATCAATGTCCTTGCGCTGGATATCGTCGGGGATATCCACGACAACTGGGCCAGGTCGTCCAGAGGTTGCGACGAAGATCGCTTTTTCTAATTCGTACCTAATCCGAAGGGGATCCGTGACCATGACGGCGTATTTCGTAACGGGGCGAAACATGGCAACCGTTTCTGTTTCCTGAAATCCAATTTGCCGAACGCCAGTATCACCTCTTTGACGAAACGTAGAGACTTGGCCGGTAAGAAGGAGGATGGGGACCGAATCAAAGTAGGAACAACAAACGCCCGTGATCAGATTCGTCGCCCCGGGCCCACTCGTTGCTACGGCGACGCCAATCTTTCCCGTTATTCTAGAATAAGCATCTGCTGCCATGGCTGCGGCCTGTTCGTGCTGTGGGCAAATGAAATCGATTCCATCCGTATCTCCGATAGAATGGATGAGGTGCAAAGACGCACCCCCCGAGAGCACAAAGGCGTGCTTAACTCCTCTTTCAACAAGAAAGGCAGCAACATAATCTGAGAGTTTCACTTAGGTTGACCAGTTCATGCTCGGATTTTGAGAGATAAATAACGACCCCTCTCGGTAATTATTCGGCATGTCTTTGAGCTTTTCGACTTTCTTCCACTGCTGCTTTTGGGCGAATAGCGGAGTGTCTAATTTCATAAAGTGTTCATAGAGGGCTTCTGCGTTCTCAGGGCTGCTGACCTCTAAAATACAGTCGGTATGACGCCAATCCTCTCGGTCCGTAGCGAGCAGAATCGTCTTTTCGTGGCCCTCGGCATCGAGTTTGATAAGGTCTGCCCAGCCGATGTGTTCTTTGATATGGGTCGTTTTAACGCTGAATTTCTCAAGCTCTCCGTAGGGGTTTGCCTTAGATCCGGCAATATGGCTCGAAGTCGTATTGCCAAGAACACGGATAAACTCCTTATCCGTTTCCTCATCCGATACCGCCAGGGCAAACGCCGTTGCCCTCGTGCACCCATTACGAGATAAATTTTCCTGAAGCAGAGCAAAATGGATTGGGTCCGGCTCGAAGGCCCTGACTTCGTAACCAGATTTGGCAAGAAGGATGGAATGCAGGCCAAGATTTGCGCCAATGTCTAGCACTCGTCGATATTGATTTCGGCGTGCCCAATAGTAACTAAAGATAATCAGTTCATCCATGCCAAAGCAGTCCATCGAGGAAATGGCCCCCATTTGATAAAATGGGAAGCTAATTTGGCCAAACGGGCCACAGCTCACGGGAGTTGGGGCGATATCTGAAAAATTTTCAACGACTTCTTTACGAGCTGCCATTTTAAGCAGCCCATAAACCGCGTCGTCGGCGTTATGATGCTGGGGGATGCTGGGTAACGTTAGAAACAGAGAGCTTAAAAATGGCGCGTCCTTCATGGGTTTAACTCCTCTTGATTGCGTCTGAGCTTATAGAGGTCAGGTGAAATTGCAAGTTTCTCGGCCAATTCGGGGCTTCCCCAGGGATCATGGACAATGCTGAAGTTTCGGCCACCGGCTCGAGGCTTTCCTTGGTTGAGGCACCATTCAATGCAATCATAGATATCACTCATGGGGGTGCCCAGGTTTCCGGAATCCATAAATTCTTGGGTCCGACCAAGGTTAGATCCCGCCTGGTCTTCAGCCCGAAGGGTTTCTTCGTGAATCTTAGTTCTCACCCAACCGGGCCCTAAGATAAACGGGTTCAAATCAGAGTATTCGCTATCTAATAGCTCACACATTTTCATGAGGATAATCTTGCTGATGCAGTAGGACGAATAATTGGGAAAAGGGCTGTTGGTGCCTCCGCCGGCAAAGAAGACAGCCGAAACGGGAGGGCCTGCTTGTCGGCGGTATGGGTAAATTCCGTGAAGCAACCTCAATGGGCCCAGTGCGTTGGTTTCAAGGGCCTGATGCCATAAATGATAGTCGAGTTCAAAAAAAGAGCCTATGGGCTCCAAGCTTCCGACAGCCGATATAAAAACATCCCAGGGTCGCTTCAGGGCTTTGAAGGTGTTGACCGCTGATTCAATACTCGGTGGATTGGAAACATCACAGCGGATTAGCGTGGCCCCCGGAGCGTTTCGGAGCTCAGCCACACTCTCGGCTTTTCGGTAGGTGCCAATGACCTGGTGCCCAAGTTCAAGGTACTTCAAAGCTAGAGATTGCCCAATATCGCTTCCGATCCCGAGCATAAGAATAGTTCTTGGTTCGCTATTTGCCATGGTTTTAACCATCCTTTTGTCCCGCGTTTTTGGTTGGGGGTCAAGCGCAGGGTCGCTTCTCATTTTTTCGCACTTGTCGCATCGTTTTATAGTCGTTTACAGCGTGTGTTGGAAGCCTCGCTGGTTTGTGGCAGGACAATTCAATGATTGAGATTGCCATCTAATAAGACCGTAAACCTATGAGCGCGCAAGGATGCTTGGCGATGCTAACTCGCTGGCAAGGCGCGCTCATCCTGCCCCAAAACACCTTCGTTCCCCATTTAGGTCGAGGAAAGAAAGAGCAGGGTCGTCGCTGCTCTTGAATTCGATCATAGTCAGAGAGGCCTAGCGCGAGGAGGGCTTTCAAGGGGCCCCAATTCACTCAAACTATGTTATCGATATTGGAGTGAAATCGAGGATGATTCGGATTTTTGGCCCTCTGTGGCATCGTATGCTCTATTGGGTGTTTTACTTGCGAGTTCGCTTTTCTTCCCCTCAAGTATTCACCTTTGTTTATGACTATAAGTCGTCCGCGATTACGTTTGGCGATTTTATCTACGTATCGATGTTGGCGCGCTTCGTATTAGCAAGTGGTCACCAACTTAAATTGATCTTCATTGAGTCGGGGACTAAGCCCTTCTATTACAAAGTAGACCCGGAGTATCTTAAGCAGAAACAGGATGAAATCGCAGAAATGGGAAGGGTGCTCTGGGATCTCGCCCCTGAGATGTTAGAAAGGCTGAGTTGGGAAGAATTTAAGCGTCGGTACCATGACGATCGGAGTCTGATTTTTCCACCTAGAAGCTACATCATGGGGCGAAAGCGCTACATCCTTCGTGTCTTCAACCTGATTAACTTCTGCATCCGGCGTAGCTCTCAAGATATTGTTGATAAATTCTTAATTTCCGAAGGCTCATTGCAGTCGCTGGCCAAGCAAGCTAGTTGTCATTTTCCTTTTAAGGACTATATCAGCTGGGGGGTTCGCGCTAACCCCCATTATCATGAGTACCGAAACACCACCCAATCCGAATTTTACGAAATCCATAATCTTTTGAGCCAGTCATTTCCTGGCCTTCCGATTGTCGTGATATCGGATCCGGGAGAAGTTGAGATTATTCGGGATTGGGCTGGCGAACGGAATTTAGAGGTCTATTTTTCTAAGGATTCAACGACGAGCTTTTTGGGTGATCTCTTAGTTGCGGCTCAGAGTCAGTTTTATTTTCAGTTCAAGGGTGGCGGCGTGATGCTACCATTTCTAGCGAGGCGGCCATACTTGTATCTGACAAAAAATGGAAACGAAGATCGGGTGGATGTGTACCGACTTTGTTACTGGGCAGAACCCTATCAGATATTTTTTCCTGATTTTGAAAAATGGGATCGAGGTCTCGCGGATCGTCTTCTTAAGCGGATTAAGGCCCACTGGCCTTTGCTCCCATCAACGGACGGGACTTAGAGGATGCCCGAGCAGATCAAGATAGACGCTGTCGTCGTGGGTGCCGGTGTTATCGGTCTAGCCATTGCGGCGGAGTTATCCCAATCCGTTCAAGTTGTCGTCATAGAACGTCATGACCAATGTGGTCAGGAGACATCCTCTCGCAATAGCGAGGTTATCCATAGTGGGATCTACTACCCAGAGGCATCTTTAAAAACGAGTCTCTGCATTGAGGGGCGCGATCGGCTCTATCAGCTCTGTCAAGCGCGCGACATTGCTCATTCTCGTATTGGAAAACATTTGGTGATCGTCAACGATGTTGACGAAGGTTATGCCGAACGCCTCTGGGAACATTGCCGAAAGATTGGGATGGAATGTCAGCGAAAGACCGGGGCTCAAGTGACCAAGGAGGAGCCGTCGCTTGTGGTGCGAGAATCGCTATTCTTTCCTAACTCTGGGATCGTTGATTCCCATAGTTTGATGGTTGAACTTCGGGCAGAGATTGAGCGCAATGGGGGAATTTTCTGTTTCAACCATAGGATCGAGCGCATTGAGCGCTTATCTGGCGAGTGGTTACTTACTGTGAGGCCTAATCGTGGCGAAGTGTTTTCGGTTCTGTCTTGCCTTGTTGTGAACGCGGCTGGACTTGGCGCGGCCGAGCTTAGTAATGAGGCTCTGGGAGTTGAGGATTACGAGCACCGCTACTGCCGGGGGCGCTACTTTCAGATGGTGGAATCGTCCAGATCTTGCTTCCGGCATTTAATTTACCCGGTGCCTGATAAAGATGGCGTGGGAGTCCATGTGACCATCGATATGGGAGGAGGCGTTCGGCTCGGCCCAGATGTCGATTGGGTTCTGGGACAGAAGTATGACGGCATTGAAAAACTATATGAAGTTGATTGGAGCCGACTTCGTCCCGTGTTTGCTGAATCTGTCCGAAAGTACTGCCCCGGAGTCGAGGACGAGGATCTAATTCCGGGGTTTGTGGGGGTGCGTCCTAAACTTTTTATCAAAGGGGAGGCCTACCAAGATTTTTTAATTGAAAACCATCATGGATGGATTCATGCGTTAGGGATTGAGTCTCCTGGGTTAACAGCGAGTCTCGCTATTGCGAGCTATGTGAAAGAAAAACTTTTATGATAAGATGCCAAAATCCATGACTGAAGTCGCCGCAGTATTTCTAGACCGAGATGGGACGATCATTGAAGATCGGCATTATCTTAATGATCCAGAAAAAGTCCTGTTAATCGCTGGGGTGGGTGCGGCCCTAAGGCAACTCCAGGAAAAGGGATTTCTGCTTTTTATCGTCAGTAACCAATCGGGTATCTCTAGGGGGTATATTAATGACCAACAGTTCAAGGCGGTCCATCAGAAGGTCTGTGAAGTGTTGCAGGCCGAAGGGGTTAAAATTTCCGAATTCGCTTATTGTTTCCACCACCCCGATGAACGGTGCCAATGCCGAAAGCCGGCGCCCGGACTTATTCCGAAGGCCTTTGAGGGGCAGAAAATTCAGTTGGACCGCAGCTTTGTCGTAGGTGATAGCCTATGCGATTTGAAATTGGCGGACGCTGTCGGTGCCCAGGGATGTCTTGTGAAAACTGGTAAGGGGATGAAGACCTTAGGAGAAATTGAGGCGGAGCAATCTAAGGACCGGTATTGGATCGGAGACGATCTTACTGAAATTGCGGCTGCGATTATTTCTTAATCCGCTAAGATTGATCGCTCAATAATCTACGGCCGAATTTGGACTAAGCTTACGATGCAAATATTGCATCGCGCGTGTTTTAAATGAGTTGTCGCGCTGTATTTCGAAAAGACCCTTGGGAAGGGTTGGGAGTTCCCCAATAATATTTACAAGTCGTCGGCAGTGCGGGGTAGCGTGTCGCTCAGATACCGCATGGATAGAGTGGATTGTGTTAATGAAAAAAACCATGGTATTAGCGGCGTAGGGAACCGAAGCAACTAATTCGACATCGCGGTCTTTGATTTCTGCTTTTGAATAAAATAAAAACTTTGGATTTCTCACCTTGTAAACCTCAAGGGCTCCTCCCACCGAATCGTCCTTCTCATCGCGAAGGTAGAGTAGTGCTGCGAAAAGCTCTCTTGGGTTGTCGACATGGGGCCCCCGGACTCGAGAGCTCTTGGTAGAGGGGCTGTTAATTCCCGGTTGGCAATCCAAGACGATTTCCGCGTCGCTGCTGATCCCTCGAATTCCGCAACTGAGGTCCTCAAGCTTTTTACCGTAGAAGTTTTCAAGCCAAGGGTAAGTCTCGCGTATGATTCCGCCAAATATCTGCAGCATTTGCAAGTAGAACGCCCGAGAGGTGTGCGCCTCGACAAACTGCTTCCAAATTGGCGATAGAAGGTTGGACGACAGGATTTGGGGTGCTGAAACCTGATAGCGGTGATTGGCTTTAATTTCTCTGCCTTTGCAAATTTCTTCCATTGAAGGGTACTGGGCTGTTAAGGCATTGAAGGTATCGGATGATAGGGCGTTTGGGACGACAAGATAAGGGAATGGCTCAGTCTGAAGGTTTGTCGCGGACACTTGAGTTAGGATTGTCTCCAAGTTTAAACGCCTTTCGATTTCCCGCCATCCACCAAAATCTCAGCACCTGTTATGAAAGAAGCTGAAGGTGATGCTAAGAATAAAATGGTTGAGGCAACTTCATGCATCTGTCCAAGCCGTCCAATTGGGGCGGACCCGGCGGCTCGCTGATTTTCTCTCTCCGAAACTTCGTCAATCGGCCTGTTTTCGTGGGCGGCCTTATCTCGGATATATCGGTCCCATCCTTCCGTATGGACAATACCGGGCACAACACAATTGACTAGAATTCCATCCTCGCTCAGGACTTGCGATAAGTGTTTCGTTAGCGCAATAAGCGCCATTTTGGCGGTGGAATAATGGGGATTATAAGCACCCGGTTGCCGAGCAACCACCGATGAAACATTGATGATACGCGGAGAATCGCTCTGCTTTAGGTAGGGAATGGCCTCGCGGCAGAATCGGACGACCGAAAGGAAGTTGAAATTCCACGCATTCTCCCAATCATAATCACTGAGCTCCGAAAATCTGCCGGTGCTGATCAGGCCCCCGGCATTATTAACCAGAATATCCAATCCAGAACCAAACTCTGCTGCCTGCTTAATCACCGTCCTGGCTGCTTCGGGGTGGGTAACGTCCGCTTGAATTGCGAGAAAAGAAATGCCGTGGTCACGTAGATGAGCTTCGGCCGATTTAAGGTTCGAAGGATTGCGGGAGCAGAAGGCAACCTTGGCCCCGGCTTTTCCCAGAAGGATCGTGGTGGCAAGTCCGATACCTTGAGTTGCCCCAGTAACGAGAGCAGTCTTTCCCTTTAGGGTGAAAAGAGATTCATTATTAAGCACGGGAGAGTCTTTCCAACGTTGAGCGAAGAAGGTGGACCGGTTCCTGGATCGTAAGGCCTCCATCCACGCAGATGACTTGTCCAGTGATAAATCGAGATCCCGTCGACCCTAAAAACCTAATCGCATGGGTAATATCTTCGGACGTGCCCACTTCTCCGAGCGGATGCAAGGCGACCACGGAACGTTGAAATTCTGGTTCCTCTAAGATGGGATGGGATTTCTGATAATTTCCCTTAAGGGCGATCCCAATCTGTAAAGCATTAGCGCGAATACCCAGAGGACCGAGTTTAACGGCCAGGAAACGAGTCAGTTGCTCAAGGCCTGCTTTAGCAGAGTGATATCCCACGCTCTCCACCCCCACCATTTCACTCAGAACCGAGGAAACAAAAATGACGCTTGGATTCCTTGAACGGCGTAATTCCAAAAAAGGGGTCGCAGCTTGAACTGCGAAATGGGCACCTTTCAGTCCGATGTTAAGGTCTCGGTCCCATTGGGCCGAAGTGGCTTGAAGTCCGTCTTTTGGTTCGCGCGCTCGTGGAAAATATACAATAGCATCGATCCCGTCAGTCGGAAGGGTGCGCTTTAGGGTTGAGAGAAGATTAACAATATCCTCGACGTCAATAACATGCCCTTCAGCCCTAAAGTCGGGCTGGGAGAGCGTAGAAGCCAGTTGCTGAACTTCCGGCAATTTATCATAGAGAACAAGTTCGGTTCCAAGTTGGGCGAGCTGTTCTGCGACGGCTCGGCCGTGACCAACGGCGCACCCGATTACGGCATATCTGCGTCTTCCCATGACTGAAGGGGTACCACAGCCTGGATCTATTGAAAATGAAATCGGGTATGGTACTGTAGCTTCGGTGGCCACTTCACCTACACTAGTCTACCTTGCGGATTTAACTCATACCGGACAGATCGTTGCGTCGAACGTTGCCCCCTTGGGCATTGGATTGTTGGCGTCGTACCTTAAGCAGCATCACGATGGCGTTTCCGTTGAGTTATTTAAGTACCCCAGTGATTTAAGCGCAGCCTTGGATAGAAGGATTCCTGAGCTAATAGGGTTTGCGAATTACTCATGGAATTTTGAATTGGCATATCAGTACGCTGAACGAATTAAAGCAGTCTCCCCTAAGACGCCGGTCGTATTCGGTGGCCCGAATTATGGAATAACGGATGAGGAAGTTGAACACTTCTGGAAGTATCATCCCGCCATTGATTTCTACGTTGTGTTTGAAGGTGAGGTCGCGTTTTCTGATTTGCTGAAAAAGCTCGTTGAATTTAAGTTTGATGTGGAGCGTCTCAAGCAATCTGGTCAGGATATCGGAAATAGCCATTACTTATCCGGTGGTCTTGTGAAAAAGGGAACCACACTTCCTAGAATCAAAGATTTGAAGGTCCTGGGTTCTCCCTACCTCCAGGGGTTAATGGATAAATTTTTTGATGGTGTGCTGATCCCGATGATCCACACCACGAGAGGTTGTCCTTTTACGTGCACATTCTGTTCGGAAGGCAATGCCTACTACGCCAAGGTATCCCAACAAACTGATTTGAGGGACGAATTGATTTATATCGCTGAAAAGCGAGCGACGATCCAGGATCTGGTGATTACCGATGCTAATTTTGGAATGTTTAAAGAGGACACTGAGAAGGCAAAAGTCCTAGCGGAGATCCAGGAAGAATACCAGTGGCCAAAGCGTATTTTTGTGTCGACGGGAAAGAATAATAAAGAACGCATTATTGAGACAGTGTCGTTACTCAATGGGGCTGTTAGCGTTGCGGCTTCATTGCAATCCACGAATGAAGCGGTTCTAAAGAATATTAAGCGTTCAAATATTTCAGCCGAGGCTCTCAATGTCATTGTGAAGCACAGCTCTGAGGTTGATGCGCCTACTTACACAGAAATTATTCTCGGATTGCCCGGCGACTCCGTTGAAGCACACACGAAAAGTTTGAGGGATGTGACTAATTCTGGGTTTGGTATCGTGCGAATGTATCAGCTCATTTTACTCCCTCAGACCGAGTTGAATACGCCTGCGACAAGACGTCAGTATTCCATGAAGACTAAATTTCGGATTAACCCACGTTCTTTTGGGCGTTATCAGATTCTTGGTAAAACAGTGACTGCGGTTGAGACTGAAGAGATCTGCGTTGCGAATAGTACGATGACCGAAGCGGATTACTATGAGTGCCGTGAGTTAGATCTGAGTGTGGAAATCCTTCATAACACAGGCATGTTTGTTGAATTGCTTGGATTATGTAAGGCGTTAAACGAGCCGTGGTTTGATTTCTTATTGCGATTTCATTCTCGTCGTCATGATATGAGCCCTAGAATGAAGGCCCTATATGATGATTTTACGGCGAGTACAAAGTCGCGATTATGGGACTCTCATCACGATGTTGTCGCCGACGTATCGGCTAATATTGAAAAATACCTCGATGATCCGGCTGGCACCAATGAGATGGCGACGTCCAAGGCCGTTGCCTTTTTTGAATTGCAGGATGAATTTCACTCGGCGCTCTTCAGTGATATGGAGAATTTATTGAAGGCGAAGGGGCTGTATTCGCCGACATACGCGCTCTACCTGAGGGAGCTCGCGCAATTTAGTCAGCTCCGGAAGGGAAATTTGGTCAAAGTGAATGAAGCGTTTGAAGGAGATTTTCATTTTGATTTTGATGCCATTCGAAATCTTGTGTTTCAGGTTGAGCCAGCGAAATTCCTTCTTGATAAGCCCATTCAGTACCAGTTTCGCCATAGTTCTCAGCAGCGAGCGATGATGGAGTCGTATATTAATCAATACGGCACAACCTTAGATGGCTTAGGACGTATCTTAATGCGCGCGCCTGTTAAGAGCCTTTTTCGTGATATTCGCGTGGGCAGGTCTGAAGGTGGTGGGCTGACGATGGCGAGTTTTGGTTGATTTGAATGGATTTTCAGATTTTCATGAAGGTCACGACGGTTCGGATAGTTTCCCTGTGTTTAACGCTTCTTCTGGTGAGCTGTGCCCGGCGCACCACGGGCGATAAAGATATTCCGCTAGTTTGGATCTCTCATGGGCCATCCTATAATTTTGGAACGGCGAGTTTAATTAATACCTACATTATTCCCGTTGCGGTGACCAATGTGGGAAGAACTAACGCGACTGCTTTAGAGGCTCAGTTTGCAAGTTCAAATGATATTGGCTTTCTAGGTGGAACGTATCCTGGCACTGCGGGGACGTGCGGCGATACGATCACCCCGGTATCGGCTTGTGTTCTGGTGCTTGCTTATTCGCCGACAGCAAGTGGAAGCGTCAATAATACTCTTCGAATTTCCTTTAATGACGGTCAAAAGGACTGGAACGTGGAGAGAGTGTTTTCTGGCACTGCTCAAGCGCCTCAGTGGACTTGGGTTTCAGGTTCTAATGGCCCAAGTGAGGTCGGCAGTTATGGAACTCAAGGCACGGCCTCTGGGACCAATGTCCCCGGAGCACGGCAGGGATCGATTGGTTGGGCGGACATCGATAGCAATCTTTGGTTATTCGGTGGTTTTGGATTTCATACAGGTGGGCCTGCCGCGTACCTCAATGATCTATGGAAATTTGATGGAACTAACTGGACCTGGATGGGTGGAACTCAACTTGGCAATCAACTTGGAATCTATGGAGAGCAGTCGGTGTCAGCGGGCACCAATCAACCGGGTGCTCGCTCTGAGAGTGCGGCAGCGTCGAGTGTCATGGGGGCAGCCTACCTATTTGGCGGTACCGGTTATGGCGAAGTGGGAGCTGGAGTTCTGAATGATCTGTGGAGTTGGAATGGGAGTCAGTGGACCTGGCTCGATGGGACAAAGGTAGCAAATGGATCAGGGGTCTATGGGAGTCTAGGTGTTGCCAATGCGGTGAATGTCCCAGGTGGGCGTTCCCAGTCTTCCGCGTTTTTAGATGTGTCTGGCAGACCGTGGGTTTTGGCAGGGACTGGGTACGATAAGGATGGGGTTTCTGGATATCTTAACGATCTTTGGAAATGGGACGGCACAGATTGGACTTGGATGTCAGGAGATAATGTCGTCCTTATCGACGGAATCTACGGCAGCCTGGGAGTTTCCAACCCTGCAAATAAGCCAGGTGCGCATTCTCTGCACAGGAGTTGGGTGGATGTCTTAGGTAATTTTTGGATCTTTGGTGGGTATGGACGGGATAAAGACGGGGCAACTGGGTTTTTAAATCATCTCTTCAAATGGGACGGCAACAACTGGACTTGGATGTCTGGCGGTAACACCGTTGATCAAAATGGCGTCTACGGAACCCTTGGGGTTGCTTCCGCCGCTAATACTCCGGGGGCTCACGCGCGCTCCTGTTCCTTTCGAGATCCCAGGGGCCGTCTCTGGTTTTTTGGCGGCGAGGGTCGAGGAAGCGTAGGTGTCGAGGGATTTACGAATGATCTTTGGATGTACGATGGCCAGTGGAGGTGGGTCTCAGGGGCGTCTTCAACTGGTGCCGCGGGCAGTTATGGCACCAAAGGGCAAGCCAACGATACTAATATTCCGCCGGCACGAAAATCTCATCAATGCTGGGTAGATTTCCGAGGGAACCTTTGGGTCTTTGGTGGAACCGGAGCGGGTGGCTCGCTCAATGATCTTTGGAAGTACGGGGGCTAATCGTTAGCCTGAAAGATACAGATTCGAGAGGCAATGATCTTAATTTTCCAATCAAATTTCGTAGCGATCCAGCGCATTGTGTTCGCATGATAAAAACTCACATGGGTGGGGTCTTTAATATAGTACCAATGGGGGAAATCCTCAGCACTTGACCACATCTCAGTCATAATCCCGACATAGCCTCCCGGTCGGATGAGTTTTGAAATGAGCTCAAACTCTCTGCGGGGCGAATGGAAATGTTCCACGACCTCAGTCGCCGCTATAAAATCATACTTCTTTTCCAAGACGCTAGCGTCGTTTAAAAAAAAAGGATCAAATCCAGACATCTCAAAACCCAATTCCTGAAACATCTTGATCAGAAGGGGGCCGGGGCCACAGCCGAAATCAAGGCCTTGACTCTGGGGCGGTAAAATATCTTTCATGGGGTTTAAGATCCGAGAAAGATGCTGCCGGTATCCCGTCGACTCCATATCATTCTCGTGCGTTTCGTACCTGGCCTTCTCGGTTGCAGCGTCGAGAAACTGGCGGGAATCTCCGGCGATCAAGAAACACTCAAGACAAATCCAGAATTTCCTAAGGCCAGAATCCAGCGAGCTTAAATTACGATCATGACAGAGGGGGCAGAAACCCACGCTACGGCTTGAGCTCGGCCCAGAAAAAACCTCTGAGCTCGCCTAGGTTGAAGCCTATGGCTGAGTCCTTGGGATAGATCTGATTCAGCTCAGTTTTTACTGGCTTGGAAACGGATTTCCCATGACAACTAAGGCAGGTTTCTTTGATGAAAATGGGCTCCATATATCCGTAGTGGTTTCTGCCGAGTTTTAAAAGTATTTCGGGTTCGATTGCCTCGCCGGGTTTCCAATTCTCGTACTTTTTGAGAACGCTCTGCATCCAGGGTCTTGCTGCATTTTTGGGGTTGCGCAATTTGAGGCTGGTCCGACCCACTTCGATCTTTGAATTGGTTGAGTGAGTGATTTGTGGAGCCTCAGTCTTGCAACTGCCAATCGCTCCCTCAGGCCCGGTCTTGGCCATTGCGGCTTGGATCGCTTTCATCAAATTCTGCTTAATCGGATTCACCGCGACATGCGCTGCTTCAATCGCATCAACCTTCTCTTGCAGAGAAATCTCATCGGCGAAAGAGCTAGAGGTAACTGCTAAAGCTAATATGAGCGTGATAACCATAAGGGAAATATCAAAGGCTAATTTGATGTCAGAGTCAAACCAAACGCTATTTGGGTTACTTGATCGAGTTGATAAGGATAGGGGTTTGAGTTTTCCGCCCAAACCATGAAGAGGGGAGTATAGTCTCGAGAGACTTTTGGGCGAGAAATCGTTTTAATTCAGGCCGATGCTCTGACCATTCCATCAAACGTTGGTTGGTAAGTCGAGCCACCCTAGGGTCATCTGAGAGATCTGCCAAGAGCGAGTTCGCAGCTCTTAATTCCAGTTCCTTCTCTTCTTGCGCACTCACTCCGTTGACTTTTGCGTCGTGTGCCGCATTCCACAGAAGATTGTATCTAAAAATCAAACTCACCTCTCCAAAATCATGGAGATCCTTTTTGTATCGGGTCCGCAACTCATCGGTATTAAGTTTTGTTTCCGCCTTGTCCTCGAGCCAATGAGCCCACTCGCGGTGTAAGTCGTCGGAAAGTCGGGTTGCTTCTCTCATTTGGGTATCTAGTGCCTCATCAGTGGTTCCTATTGCAAGCATGGTTTCGATTTCCCAAAGGGAGTGGTTTAAATCATTTCGAATTCGCGTGTATTGGCCTGATAATCCGATCGGGAAATAGTCAACGTTCTTTGGCTCGGGAACTTCCCTAATTCTTCGAATATAGGCAGAGATCTGATTTGCCTTGTTACCTACCCAGCTTGGTCGTTGGCTAACTGGTCTTGTATTTTGGTTAAGCGAGTCGCGGATCGTTGCGTGATTAGAGCTTGTCCCAGGAATACTATTTTGGTTCTGGTTCTTGGGGTTTGAGGGATTCACCTGTTTCGCGATCAGGTTCACAGAAGGTCGTGGAGTCTTGGTGGGTTGGTTTTCTGGATGATTTGTAATTTTGTCAAACGAGGCCTGTTTAGCACCCCGGTATTTTGCCACAAGATCATCGCGTACGTTCGCGTTAAGCGCACGATAGACTGTCACCGGGCGCCCATTTTCTATGAATTTTTCCTCAATAGCTAGCTTTCCATCTGCCAAAGAAACGATCGGTTTCTTTTCCCCTGTGAGAACATTTTTCTGAAAGACTGAGCCATTCTCGATGACGAGGATAGTCTCAGAAAGTTTGTTGGGCTCGAGAGTGAGGGTTTGGTAAAAGCTATTATTTAAAAACAGTTTTCGATGAAAGGATAAATTAGCGCCTTGTTTTCTTTCTTCGTTTCGTCTGCGATAGATTTCTTGGATCACAGCATGAGGGGGTTCTCGCAGACTTCCATCTTGATGCGAGTAGTAGATTGTTCCATTAGCGAGTAATGAGAGTGTGTAGCGCTGACTGCCTATTTCGTAGATGGGTGAGACTCCAGAACTATCTGAGACCCACTCCAATTTGCCCTCGCTCAGGGCAGGTTGACCCAGCGATAGAATCAAAAGCAGGAATGTGGTACGTGCCACTACCATGCTATGAGATATTGCAAAGATTAAGCCAACACTATTTCCAGAGTTATCGACGCTGTATTCTACGAGTTGAAGCTGTCAAAGTTATGATCAGTCTCGCGCTGGTCGCAGCATTATTCCACTTTAAGGGCGAGGGCAAACTCTTAGCCCCGTTTTGAAGTTGTCGAAACCAAAACCAAATAACCTGATGTTCTTTTTTCCCACAAAGCGAAGTTTACGAATGGAACGTTCGGGCACTGACATCGAGATGTTCGTTGCGGCGTTATTTCCAGTTCCCTTGCCATATCCTGCACTACTAGATACTGCGATCGGCGTAATGGTGTTATCAAATTCGTCGTACGCCGAAAAGACCCAGCGTTCCTGCCCATCAAGATCGAGAATATCAAAGCTTAGATCCTGGACTGGCTCAATATAATAAATTTCAAATGAGATATCCTTAGTGCTCAAGGAATGGTCCGTTGATAGGGCCCGTCGGCCAACAGCGGCTGGATCACTATTACAAATGCGATTGTGGTTTGGCGCCTTAGGGCACAGAATCGAAAGCCACGCAGAAAACAGAGGATCCGGCTCACCTTCCCTGACGATTTTAGCCACTCGCAGATCTCCGCCGTCGCCTGAGTTGAAAGTCACCCCGTACTCGCGTGCTAGCTGAGAATTCATGGAGGAGTCGACATAGGCGCCCTCATTGAAGTCTTCAAACGTTAAAAGGTTTTTAGTGATGCCAGGCGTACAAGGTTCGACCGTTGGTGTCGGTACTGGGACATTTGGGGGAGTTACCGGTGGTGTTGGAGGAACAACGGGGGGCGTACTAGGAGTTTTTGAACATACGAGTGGAACTTGAAAGAGCGAAGCCCATTGGTATGTTTTTTTATTAAAGGGATCTAAATAAAAGCTAGGTTTTGGAGGGGTCGCTGTGGACAATTGATAATCAACCGCAAATTCTGGGACTACCTCATAGAAACTTGAATCATGGGGGAAGGTGCGGCAAAGCATGCGGACCGAATAACGGCTTTCGGTTACGGCAAGTGGATCAAAGTGGGGAATAATTTCTGTGCCATCCTTTTTTTTTCCAGAAATAAAGTTTCCTCCGGGAGCGTTACACTTCGCTTTATTTGAAGGATCTTCCAAGGTCTTTTCACATGAGAGGACCCCTCGGAATTTCTGGCGCAGCGCCTCAATATTGCCCTCAATAGCCCGGTGAGTTTGAAACTTGGTATAGGCCTGAATCCCTGTCCCCGCGGCGATGATCAGAACGCCCAAGACCATTGTGCCAACGAGCGGTTCCAAGACACCGAACCCTCGGTTATTCGAAATGACATGCTCAGGCTTCACGCGCATGGCGGAAGGTCCGGAAAGAGAACTGTCCAAGGTAATTTCCCTAAGACATCTCGGCTTGGGATCACTTCAATTTGATAGCGAGTCGGTGCCGTCGGATCTGTATTGCAAATGGCGCGCATATTAAAAGGAAGGCCTAGAAGTGGAGTAGATGGTGGAGCTGGGTAAACAGGGATTAAAACACCTCCAGCAGTATCGAGTACTTGCAGAACATCTCCATGGTTGCAGCCTTTATAATTGAGGTCCAGTGGCGTACAGTCGATGCGTTGGCGTAAATACATCCGAAGATCTTCCTTAGCCCCCATTTCATTAGTCCGCACTATCGAAGCACTGGTTCCCTTCACGAAGCTTCCAAACGCGGCCATCATGATGAACGAAAGCATGATGGCGACCATCAAGCTGATGAGGCTAAACCCGGCCTGCGAACGGCCTATGTAGAGATAGGACTTCATATTCCCTTAGTGGATTACAGTGCAATCTAAGTGCCAGTTGTATACAGCCTGTGTGCGAAGAGTCGTGCGAAAGAGGCATAGACAACCCACCCATTGTCTAAGAACGAATCAAATTTTAATTAATGATTTTAATAACCTAATAATAATGTCAATTTTATTGTCAAATTCGCAGGCCTAGACAACACAGTCGAAGCGGCTCCGTCTTTCGAATCCTCCGTCAGTGTCGAAACCAATATCCTGGAACGCTACTTATGAATCAATGCGCGATTGATTTTGTACCACATTGTGGTACAATAGTAAACGAATGGATATCACTTGGGATCCCGTTAAAGCTGAGAGCAATTTTAAGAAACATGGGATTTCATTTGAAGAGGCAGCTACGGTCTTCAGTCTTCAATGACCGTTACCGTTGAGGATCGCAGTACCGATGAGCAGCGATTCGCCACGATCGGGGTATCCATTAAGTTGAGAGTGCTTTTGGTTGTCCATACCTACAGGGACGAGTCGGAAGTTCGCATTATCTCGGCTCGCAAGGCCACAAAAAAGGAGCAGCAGGAATATGAAAAAAGAATACGACTTTAGTAAGGGAACGTTAAATAAACGACCCCTGGCGGATCCCAAAAAGTCCAAGGTGCTCACCAGTATTCGACTAGACGGAACGGTTTTCCAATGGTTTATGGCGGAGGCCCAAAGAACGGGTGTTCCGTATCAGACATTAATTAACTCCTCCCTCAAGCAAGCCATTGAGACTCCTTCGACCAAAGAATTGGAAGAACGACTTAAGTCCGTAGAGAAGGTTGTATTCGGAAAAGCCGCTGGAAGATGAATGAGAATGCCTTCGGCATATGCGGGACCGGTTCTCTTCTGGTCGAATGGAATGCGCCAAGAAGATCAAAGAGCTTGGCAACGTCCGTATCGGCTCAATTCGTGACTGACCCCTATTTCATAGTGGTCCCACTTGTTCAACGGACAGTGGTTCGAAAATCGTGTTGAATAGTGGAGGGGGGAGGATTTCGCCTTCCGGTCGGCCCATGGGGCCGCCTGCAGGCCGGACTCGCCGCCAAAGAAAGCGGCAGATGAATTTCAAATTTGAGTGCGGCTCCGTCTTTCGAATCCTCCCTCAAAGTCGAAACGCTCACGCGTTTCCTATCTCAGACTCCAAATAAAGAACCCGACGTTTCCGTCGGGTTCTTTATCTGGAGGGGGGAGGATTCGAACCTCCGAAGGCAGAGCCGTCAGATTTACAGTCTGATCCCTTTGGCCACTCGGGTACCCCTCCGTATTGAAATGTTGGAGCCGGCGATGGGACTCGAACCCGCGACCTACTGATTACAAATCAGTTGCTCTACCAACTGAGCTACGCCGGCGGCACCTGTCAAAAGACCAAAATATCAGTAGGTTGTAAAGGAGTTTGAGGCCTATTTGGCCCCAAACCAAACCCTAACTCAGATGAGGTTGATCTACCGGTGCGTCCATGTTAATCCCTGGCCACCTAAAAGGGAGGAAAAAAGTATGAAATCTGGATTGTGTTTATTAGCGGTAATGACCTTAAATTCAGCTTGGGCTAGCAAAGATATTAAATTGAAATGTGGAGATGATTGGGTGGGAGTGACTGCGACGGTTCAAGCGGCCGGCTCAACCGTTGAGTTCTCAGGGGATAACTACTACGGCTTTGAGGATTCTGAAGCGACCACTAAGGTGATTACTCGTGGAGGCTACTCGATGTATCAGCTTGCTCTAAAAGATGGCAAGGGGCTGCTTAGGATCGTTTTGGATCAGGGGAACGACGTCGGGGCGGTTTTATTCTACGACCAGGCTAGTTTTGAGATGGATTGCTCAGTATCCCGCATCACAAAATAAGCTTCTGTTCATTTTCCGGTTCGGATTGGATGGGCCCATCAAGCATCATCCGGTCCTTTAATGCCTTAACGACGGAATCGGGTTTGCCGTCAGCCACAATCTGGCCGTCTTCGAGCAGAATGGCTCGGGTGGCAAGTTTTTCGACTAAGTGTAGGTCATGAGAGACGAAGACGAGTGTCTTTCCAAATTTGCTTAGGTCATCAATTTTCTGAAGGCATTTTTCTCTAAAATGAATATCGCCGACGACCATCACTTCGTCGAGCAATACCGTATCGGTATTCATGTGGACGGCAACCGAGAAGGCAAGGCGTAAGTACATTCCCTTCGAGTAGTGCTTGAC
>Ga0105164_10000959_pt1 | contig 18833 bp, 15 predicted proteins | sample VDWuncwatermetaG_FD_89674 | JGI IMG/M metagenome (GOLD analysis project Ga0105164, IMG submission 89674) | Wastewater microbial communities from Netherlands to study Microbial Dark Matter (Phase II) - VDW unchlorinated drinking water | ecosystem: Environmental > Aquatic > Freshwater > Drinking...
TGGAGGGACTTCGGTGGGTGACGGTTCGGCTGCCGCACCAAGTCGTCAGGGTGCTGTCGTGGGCGGCGGCAGCGATCGAATGGGGCTGTTACATTGGACCGTACCGGGCCCTGTCGCGCGACCAGACCATCGGCGCCTGGTGTGAGCGGTGGCTGGTGCCTCGCGTGAAAATGTATGCGGCCTACCCGTTCCACGTCAGCTACGCGGATTGGTTCGATCGCTTGGCCGCGCCCATCCGCTGTTACTACGAGGCACGTGACCTGCAGGATTGGTTCGACCGCGCGGGGTTGCAGCAGGTGCAGCTTTCGCCGACCGGCAACTACGGGTGGCGGGCGTTAGGGATGAAACCCACGACTTCCGCGCCGTCGGTTATAGAACAGCAGCCGAATGCTGAGTACGAACACAGTCTACCGGAAGCATAACAGCTTCGTCGAGATCCGCCAGCGCGGCGCCCCGCAGCATGTGGGGGAGCGGATCCAGCGCCTCCAGGCGCATCTCGGGGAACTCGAACTCCGTCCGTCGGCTCAGGCGCTGGTCCGGCGCGCCTGCGAGGAGCTCTTGGGGCTTTCGGACCCTGGCGAGGGGCATCGTCCGTTTACGCTCCTCCCGTTCGTGGCGGAGGAGATCAGCCGGCTGAGTGATGCGGAGCTGCCACGGTATCTCTGGTACCGGTATCGATATGACACGTTCCCGGAGCGCAAGATTGTGGATGACTCCCCACCGTGCCTCCAGGTGGAGCCCACATCGGCCTGTAACTATCGCTGCGTGTTCTGCTACCAAACCGACCGTGACTTCACAAACCGACGCAACAGCTACATGGGTGTGATGCCCCTGGAGACGTTCAAGCGGATTGTCGACCAGGCGGAGGGAGCCTGTGAAGCGGTCACGCTGGCCTCGCGCGGCGAACCGCTCCTTTCCCCGCACCTGAAGGAGATGCTCGCGTACGCGCGCGGGAAGTTCCTGGCGCTCAAGCTCAACACGAACGCCTCGCTGCTGGATGAGGCGATGGGTCACGCCATTCTCGAGGCCGAGGTGAACACGGTGGTGTTTTCCGTCGACGCGGCCGCGGAGCCCGCCTACAGTCGGCTCCGTGTCGGCGGCCATCTGGAACGGGTGGTACGCAACATCGAACGGTTCCAGGACATCCGGACGAAGCAGTATCCTCGATCACGGACCATGACCCGCGTCTCCGGCGTCAAGGTGAACGGCTCCTCCGACATGAAAGAGATGGTCGCGGTGTGGGGGGAGCTGGTCGACCAAGTGGCTTTCGTGCAGTACAATCCATGGGAGAACACCTACGAGCGACCGATCAATGAGATCACGACCCCCTGCTCGGATCTCTGGCGGCGGATGTTCGTCTGGTGGGACGGGACGGTGAACCCCTGCGATGTCGACTACAAGTCCTGGCTGGCGGTCGGGAATGTGGCCGACCATACCCTGCGTGAGCTCTGGCGATCGGAGGCGTATGAACGCCTTCGAGAGCGCCACCTTTCCCGGGAGCGGTCGCAGTGCTCACCGTGCAACCGCTGTACCGTCGTCTAAGATGATCGCGGCGTTAGTGCTCGGTCGGGAAGGCAGCGTGGGGTTTCCGAGGAAGAACACGGCCCTGGTGCTCGGCCGGCCGATGATGGTCTATCCGTTGCTGGCGGCCAAGCATGCTCGGTACGTCGATGAGGTCTACGTCTCCACCGACTCGGAGCGCATCAAGGTGATCGCGTGCTCCTACGGCGCAACGGTCATCGATCGTCCCCCAGAGCTTGCGACCAAAACGGCGTTGGGGGAGGAGGCCTACGCCCACGGATTCCGCTACATTCGAGACGTCCTGAAGAAGCCGGTGGAGCTCATGGTGCTGCTCTTCTGCAACGCTCCGACGATCCTCGCCAGCACGATCGATGAGGGGATCGAGGCCCTCCGGAAGAATCCCACCCTCGACTCCGCGGTGACGGTCTCCTGCTACAATATGTGGAGCCCGCTGCGGGCGCGCCGTATTGGTGACGACGGATTGCTCCATCCATTCGTGCCCTTCGAGGCGTTCGGTGATCCTTCGACGCTGAACTGCGACCGAGACTCCCAGGGCGACGTCTACTTCGCGGACATGTCGGTCTCCATCGTGCGCCCCAGGTGTCTGGAGGATCTCACCTCCGGTCTCCTCCCACAGCGGTGGATGGGACAGCGCATCGACCCCCTGAAGCAGTGGGGTGGCTGCGATGTCGATTTCGCCTGGCAAATACCCGGTGTGGAATACTGGTTGCGGCACCAGGGGTTTTCTGAAGACACGACACCGTATGTCGGTGCGACACCTCGTGGGGTGGCATGTTCGAAGGGTTGAGGGACAAGCGGGTGCTGATCACTGGAGCGAGCGGCGGGATCGGAGCCTCGATGGTCCGGCTCTTCGCCTCGTACGGGGCACGGATCGGCATCCACTACCATGACAACCGCTGGCAGGCCTCGCTCCTGCGCGAGGCCATCACGCGCTCGGGAGGGGAGGCGGAGTGTTTCCAGGGGGATCTCTTGGAGCAGGCCACGCGCCGCCATCTCGTCCGCGCGTTCCTCGCGCGGTTTCGGGGTCTCGACGTGCTGATCAATAACGCCGGCGCGGTGTTCGGCCCGCGCCACTTCCTCAAGCTCGATGAGCGATCATGGGATCGGACGCTCGCCCTGAACGCCAAGGCCCCCTTCTTCCTCGCCCAGCAGGTCTTCGCGCACATGAAAGGCCACAGGGGAGGGAAGATCATCAACATCAGCTCCATTGCCGCCACATACGGGGGCTCACCGCAGACCACTCATTACGGTGCCGCCAAGGCCGCCTTGGAGGCGATCACCGTGGGGATGGCGCGGGCGGGCGCGCCACACCGGATCCTCGTCAATGCGATCCGCGCCGGGTTCATCGAGACACCCTTCCATCGCACGATGGGGCGGCGGGGGATCCGTGAGCGCATCCGTCTCATCCCGCTCAAACGAGCCGGGCAGCCGTTGGATGTGGCACGCGCGGCGCTGTTCCTTGCATCCGAAGCCGGGGATTTCATCACCGGGGAGATCCTGACAGTCGCTGGAGGGGACTGAACCATGGGGGACGCGACGGCAGCGGTGAGGTTGACAGACCGCGTGAAGGCGCTGGTTAAAGCGGGGCTGCGGGCGAGCGGGGTGGAGATCCCGCAGCTCTTCGCTGGCGTCCGCCTCAGCCTCTCGCAGCGCCGCTTCGTTCGGCTCGGATATGCGCCACTCGACGGCTATGACGCGGTGCACCATTTCGGCGATCGGGTGCTGGATCCGAGCTTTCAGTACGTCCTGGAAGGCTTCATGATCGCCCGACTCAGATATATCCGAGCGCAGTTGGACAAGCCTGAGATCCAGCGGTCCAGCTTCGCCGACATCGGGGACTCCAACGGGGTCTTCCTGAAGGCGTTGGGGAAGCCGGGGACGAGCATCAACCTGAGCCAGGATGTCCTCCACAACATCCCAGGTCTTGCAACGCTCCAGGGGGCGTTGCCGAACCTTCCGGTGCCTGACCGGGCGTTCGACTACGTCCTGTGTTTTGAGACCGTTGAGCACCTGCACGACCCGATTGGCGGACTCAGGGAGCTCGCTCGGGTTGCCCGGAAAGGGGTGTTCGTCTCCATCCCATTCGTGAGCCCGACGAGGGTCCACCCCTATTGGCCGGATCGGTCCGTTCCGGCGGCGGAACAACACGTCATCGAGTGCTCGGACGAGGATTTCCGCACGCTGCTCACCTACACAGACCTCCAGGTCTCGGCCATGGCGGTCCATCACGTGTTTGACCCTCCGAGGACGCCACGAGAGCTCGCCGTCGCCCTGATGTGTCGCGCGAGGGGGAAGGATGTGCTCTGCGGCGTCTTCAAGCGGTTTTCCGTCTACTTCTTACAGCATGGCGAGGAAGGAGGGCAAGCTGTCTGAGGTCAACGTCGAACGGATGGGAAGGCCTGCCTCGATGAGAGTCCTCGTCGTTGGTGGATCAGGGTTCATCGGCAGCCATGTGGCCGACGTGTTGCTGGAGCGGGGCTACCAGGTCAGGATTTTTGACCGGCGCCCCTCACCCTACCTCCGGCCGGGTCAGGAGATGGTCGTTGGGGACGCGCTCAATGAGCAGCAGGTTCGGCAGGCCGTCGCCGGCTGTGACTACGTCTACAACTTCGCCGGCCTCGCTGACATCGAGGCGGCGAACACACGACCCGTCGATACCGTCCGACTCAACGTGCTCTCGAACGCGATCCTCCTCGAGGCCTGCCGGCAGGAAGGCATCAAGCGGTTCATGTACGCGAGCACGATCTATGTGCACGGCGAAGCGGGCGGGTTCTACCGGTGCAGCAAGCAGGCGGCCGAGCTCTACATCGAGACGTTCCAGCGGGAACACGGCCTTGCCTTCACCATGCTCCGCTACGGCAGCCTCTACGGCCCTCGGGCCGATCAGACGAACGCGGTCCACCGGTACCTCGCTCAGGCGCTCCGCTCCGGGAAGATCGAGTGCCTCGGGGATGGGGAAGAGACTCGGGAATACATCCACGTCCTGGATGCGGCGAGGAACAGCGTCGAGGTGCTCACGGCGGACTTCGAGAACCAGTACGTCATCCTCACCGGACACCAACCCATCAAGGTGCGCGTGCTGCTCGAGATGATCCAGGAGATCCTCAGCAAGAAGATCGAGATCGCCTTCACGACCCCCAATGAAACGGTGCACTATCGGATGACCCCGTATACCTTCAACCCGAGGATCGGGAAAAAGTTCATCGGGACGTACTACCTGGACATCGGACAGGGGCTGTTAGCCTGCCTGCACGAAATCGACGAACACGAACGGAGCCAGCCCGCACATTCAGTGGAGCCTCACAACGTGGTGGTCAATGGCTGACAGGCGGGCGATTGAAACAGGCGACCGTCTCACAGAGACGCGCAGCGATGGCTGACGATCGTGGAGTGGCAGACGACGCAAGACCTCTGAGCGCCGCGCCGGCTCGTTCCGGAAAGGCCACGCGAGACTTCCGGGTGCTCTTTCTCTATCCGAATCTGTACATGATGAACATGATGCCGCCCTCGATCGCGATCTTCTCCGCCCTGCTCAAGCAGAAAGGGATCGAGGCCGCCCTCTTCGACACGACCTACTACCCGTGGGATCATGCCAACATGGCGGTCGCCGGGCAGGGGGTGGGCCGCTTCGAGCTCAGTTCCGATAAGCGCAAGGAGTTTTCCCTCCAGGTCAGACCCTTTGATCTCGCGGAGCGAGGCATCTCCCCGAAGGAGACAGACATGGCCGGGGATTTCCTCGACCTCGTTGAGACCTTCCATCCTGATTTGATCGCCGTCTCTGTCGTTGAGGACACCTACCCGCAGGGGCTGTACCTGTTGAATCGGATCAAGGACCGGAAGATCCCGACGCTGGTGGGGGGTGTGTTTCCAACGTTTGCCCCGCACATTGCGATTGAGGAAGCCGCCATCGACATGGTGTGTGTGGGGGAAGGGGAAGGCGCACTCGTCGAACTCTGTGAAAAGATGGCGCTCGGCCAAGACTACTCTGATGTGAAAAACCTCTGGGTGAAGAATCGGAACGGACAGGTGAAGATCAACCCGCAGCGCTCCGTCCTCGACCTGGACACCCTGCCGATCATGGACTTCGAGATCTTTGAGGAGAACCGCATCTACCGGCCCATGGCGGGCACGGTCTACCGGATGATCCCCATGGAGACCCACCGGGGCTGTCCATTTACATGCACCTACTGCAACTCCCCATCCCAGAACACCCTCCACAAGGAGAATCGCGCAGGCAAATTTTTCCGAAAGAAGAGCCTCGACAAGGTTCGGGAGGAGTTGGCCACCCTCATCACGCGGTGGAAGGCCGAGTACGTGTACTTCACCGCCGACACGTTCCTCGCGTGGTCCGAAGAGGAGTTCCGCAGCTTCATCGAGATGTACCGGGAGTTCCAGCTTCCCTTCTGGATACAGACGCGCCCCGAAACCATTACCGAGGAGAATGTCGAGCGCTTGAAGGGCGTGGGTTGCCATCGGGTGTCCCTCGGGATCGAGCACGGCAACGAGCGGTTCCGACGAGAGGTCGTGGACCGGCGCATCTCCAACGAGGAGCTGATCAAACGGACGAACCTCATCGGGCGGAGGATCCCGGTCTCCGTCAACAACATCACGGGCTTCCCGACCGAGACGCGGGAGCTGGCGTTTGATACGATCCGGCTGAACCGGGAACTCGTCGTCGACACGATGAACTGTTACACCTTCATGCCGTACCATGGCACGCCGCTGCGGAACCTTGCGGTCAGCCTCGGGCTGCTCGATCCGAACGCGGTGACGTGTTCCCTCACCGGGCAATCCATCCTCAACATGCCCCAGTATCCGCTCGCGGACATCAAGGGAATCGCCAAGTGTTTTTCTCTCTACGCCCGTCTGCCCGAGTCGATGTGGCCCGTCATCCGTCGGGCTGAAGCCGACGGCGAGGAAGGACACACCACCTTCGCAGCGCTCCGAGAGCAGTATATCGTCAAGCATTTCAACGATGGAAAGATCACCTTCAGCTAGCCGGTCGGTGTTCCCCGTGCAGGCCATTGTGTTTGACTTTGACGGCGTGCTGGTGGAATCCGTGGAGGTGAAGACGCGGGCCTTCGCCCACCTCTTCGCCCAGGAGCCGCCTGTACTCGTTCAAGAGTTCCTGGCGTTCCATCTGAAGCACGGAGGGCTCTCGCGGGTGGAGAAGCTCACGGTCATGTATCGAGACATCCTCAAGCGGCCGCTCTCGGAGGATCGCCTGCGCGCGCTGTGCGAGGCCTTCGCCGGCCTGGTGGTCGATGAAGTCGTGGCCGCGCCCTGGGTAGAGGGCGCGGAGGAGTTTCTCCTGCGGCATCGCGGGCGCTACCGGTTCTTCGTGGTGTCCGGGACCCCCCAAGAGGAGCTCAGGGAGATCATCCGCCGCCGCGGGATCGAAGCGCTGTTCGACGGAATCCTCGGCTCTCCGCGGATGAAGACGGAGCTCCTCCGCGAGGTCGTGCGGTGCTCCAGCCTTGGGCCGGCAGCGATGGTGTTCATCGGGGATTCGTCGACCGATTGGGATGCGGCCCGCGCGACGGGGATGCCGTTCGTCTGGCGTCAATCACCCGGCTCAGCGGTCTTGGACGGCTGCAGGGGTCCGCGGATCACCTCTCTCGCGCAGCTCGATGACGCCCTCGCTGCGTTGGAGCAACTGGGAACCATTCCCCGATGACCCCTGCGGCTTCACGGGTGAAGGTGTGGGTGACCAACCCACGACACGCGGCGCGCGTGCCAGGTTGGCGGTCGAGCGAAGGTGCAAAGTGGTGTTATCTCGGTACCGATGTCGCTCGGAAGGCACGAGTGGCAACGCAGCTGAGCTTCGCAACACCCGTTCCCGTCGGCGAGACGTTGACCAGGCTCGCCTACGAGCTGAAGCAGCCGTTCCTCGATTGGCTGGCGGTCATGGGCAGGGCACAGCCGGACCCAGTGATCTGGTGGGGCTCAACGCTGGCCTCGAGGAGTCCCTTACAGACGGACATCTTCCTCCTGGTCTGCTACGCCGAATTGGTCCATCGATGGATTGAGCAAGCCGCGCCCTCATCTTCTCGCCTCGTCGTCATCGAAGACCCCTGGCTCGCCGTGGTCTTGAAGCGTCGGTATGGGCATGATAGACGGGTTGGCTTCTCCGGATCCCCGCTCCGCTCCTGCCTGCTGGATGCGGCCGTGTGGCTCCTCAGAACGCCGCTGACGACCGTCCGAACGCTACTCGGGTCCATCAAGCTGATGCTCGTGGCTCGGGTCGTGTGTGGTCGACGTGACAGGTTGGGGACAACAGGAACGCAGCGAGCGGTCCTCCTCTATACGTGGATCGAAGCACGGTGTTTCCCATCACCAGGGACGTTCGCGGACCCTTGGACGGGCCGGCTCGAGGAGATCCTATCCGCGCGGGGCCACCAGGTCTGGCGGCTGACGGCGCTGGACATCCCCGCCCGGTTGCTGATGCGACTGAGACCGTTCGCCGAACGGCTCGTTGTCACGCCACGGTACGTGCGGTTCCGGGACATCGTTCGCTCGATCAGCTGCCAGTTCCGGATCCACCGCCGTGATCAGGTGTCACGCTTTGGTGAATGGAATCTTGCGCCGTTGCTCTGCCGAGCACAGCTCCAGGAATGGGGGCTGGGTCGGTTTGCGCACTACCAGCTGCTCTATTTCTCGATGTGCCGGATCGCCGAACGCCTCGGCCACAAGGTGCAGTGCCTGGTCTATCCCTTCGAGAACCAACCATGGGAGAAAGTCAGCTGCCTGGCCTGGCGCCAAGAGGCTCCGCAGGTCAGGCTGGTTGGCTACCAACACGCCTGGGCGCCGCCGCTGCTATTGTCCTACTTCCTGGGCGCACACGAACATGAGATCCTGCCGTTGCCGGATCGCATCGTGGCCAACAGCGAGTTCAACCTCCGGCTGCTGAGGGCGGGCGGATATCCTCCTGAGCGGCTCGTGAACGGCGGAGCGCTTCGTCATGAGTATCTCCACTCCGCAGCCGAACGACACCCAAATCGGCTGATCGAGCGCGGGCTGACTCGCCAGAGTCGTGGTTGGGTCGTCCTTGTGACCCTTCCCTTGCTCGCCCCACAAGCGGGGAGTCTCTTCGCGGACCTCGTGGAGGAGTTCCAGCAGCCGCTCGTTCTGGGAGGCGATGAGCCGCCGGTCATGTTCATCATGAAGTGCCACCCGAGGCTCCCGGCGGAGCTCTTCTATCACGGGAAGGTCAGACTGCCGGCGTGGATGAGCTTTTCGCAGGAACCGATGCGCACGGTCTTGCCCCGAACGGACCTCCTGCTCTACATCGGACCCACATCGAGCTGGTGGGAGGCATGGTTGAGCGGGGTCCCGGTGCTCAAGTATCAGGCCGACCTGCTCGATATCGACTCCGGTCCGACGATCGATGGGGGAGCGGTGCACACCTGCTCCCGTGACACGCTCCGTTTTGCGATCACGTCGCTCTTAGGCGCTGCAGCCCCGCGGCAGCGGCCGGGCCCCCAGCGCATTGAGGAGTTCTTCGGCCGGGTCGACGAAGAGGTATGGACTGCGGTGGTCACTGGGGAGGAGCCGACGCTGGAGTCCCACGCGGTGACGGCCGGATGAGTGCTCGACGCATCCTCATTACCGGCGGGACCGGGCTCTTGGGGGGAGCGCTGCTTGATGCCGCGACGGAGGGCGAGGAGGTTTTCGCGACGTACTATCACAACCTCCCGCCAGCCGAGTGGCGCCACCGCTTTTATCCGCTCGATGTCCGGGACGAGGCGGCCGTGATGCAGCTGCTCGAGTCGGTGCGTCCCCACATCGTCATCCACACCGCCTCACGTGGGAGTGTGGACGAGGCCGAGCGCGACCCGGATGGGGTGCGACGGGTGAACGTGGACGGCACGCTCGCCGTGGCGCGGGTCTGTGCCCGTCTTGGGGCGCGCGTCGTCTTCATCTCGTCCAACGCAGTCTTTGACGGCGCACACCCGCCGTACGCGGAAGATTCACCGGTTCGGGCCATGAACCGCTACGGGGCGTTGAAGATCGAGGCCGAAGCGCGCCTGCGCGAGCTGAGGCAGCCGCACCTCGTCATCCGGCCGATCCTGATGTACGGCTGGCCATGGCCAGGAGGGCGTGAGAACGTGGTGACGCGATGGCTCAGTCAGTTGGAGCAGGGACAGCCCGTCGAGGTCGCGGCGGATGTCACGAGCATGCCGCTCCTTTCGACGAACTGCGCCCAGGCGGTGTGGGCCGCGGCGCGGCTGGGACGGTGTGAGATCTATCATGTCGCCGGCGCAGACCGAGTGAGCCTCGTGGAGTTCGCGAGGGCGACGGCGCGCGAGTTCGATGCGGATGAACGACTCGTCGTGGCGGTCCCGAGCGCGCAGTTGTCTGGGTTGGCGCCTCGGCCGCTGGACACCTCATTCGTCACGGCCCGGATGGAGCGAGAACTCGGGGTGCGTCCCGTCGGCATCGCCGAGGGTTTGGCGAGCCTCCATCGGACGCGCATCCTGGCGTCTTGACGAACCGCCATGCACGTGCTGCTTATTGGGTCGAGCCCGCGCGTCTTCAGCACGGGGAACTTTGAGTGGCTGAGCTACACGGCGCGCGCGCTGAGGCGCCTGGGACACGCGGTGACCGTGTTTCCGTGGCGGGAGTCGTGGGCGGCGTCACCCTCGTTGGTCGGGGGGCTGGGTTGGATTCCAGGAGTCACGGGATCACTGGGCAGGTACCAGCAGGCACGGGTCCGTTGGAGGGATCGAGCCGTCATCAAGCTCACGGAGGAGCTGCGGCCTGACCTCGTCCTGGTGCTGAAGGGAGAGCACGTTTCCGGCGAGGTCCTCTCGGAGGTCAAGCGACGTGCACGCGGTCCGCTCGTCACATGGTGGGTGGATGATCCGTGGCGGTTTCCCTGGCACATTGAGCGGTTTGCGATCTTCGACCATGTGTTCATCTTCGACCGTGCCTACCTGTCTCGTGTGATGGACGCGGGTGCCCAGCAGGCCCACTTCCTGCCATGCGCGTGTGACGAGACGGTGTACCGTCCGATGCGCGTGCGCCCTCCGGAGCGGCGGCGCTTCGCCTGCGACGTCGCGTTTGTCGCCTGGGGCTATCCTGAGCGAGAGGCGATGGTCCGCGCCCTCGCAGATGCGGTGGACGTTGGGGTCTGGGGTCGAGGGTGGGAAGCGCTCAAGGATGTTCGGACGCCATCGGGAGTCCCCGTCATCCGTGGACCGGCGGTGAGCAGCCGCATGAGCGCGATGATCTATAACGTGGCGACGATCGGCTTGAACATCCATGCCGCTCAGACTCGCCTCGCCGGCGTGAACACGCGGACCTTCGAACTGCTGGCGAGCGGGCTCTTCGAACTGGTGGATCAGATCCCTGGGTTGGAGGAACTCTTGGAGCCCGAGGTCGAGGTGGTCTGTTACCGCTCACCTGAGGAGGCGCGCCGGCTCCTCCGGTACTATCTGCGGGATGCGGGTGCGAGGGCCGCCGTGGCGAGGCGGGGCCGCGCCCGTGTGCTCGACGAGCACACGTACGTCTGTCGCATGCGGACCTTGTGCGACATCAGCCAGAGGTCGACTCGTCGGGACGTGGTACCGGTGCATTCATGAGCGTCGCGCTTGTGACGGGATCGTCCGGTTTCGTCGGGACCCGCCTGGTCACTGCCCTCCTCGCGGAAGGAGCGAAGGTGGCGGGGGTGGACCGGGTGATTCCAGGCGCATCGGGCCAGGAGCGACGAACGCCCAGCCTCTTCTTCCAGGGGGATGTGGGCAACCCCGCGCTCATCGCCGACGTGCTCGCGAGGGTCCAGCCGACCGACATCTTCCACTTCGCGGGAATGCTCAGCCAGACGGCGGGGGACTCCACGACGCAATACGAAGCGCATGTGCGCAGCACGGTCTGCTTGTTGGATGCGATCCGCGCGGCCAAGCAGGATCCCTGGATCCTGGTGGCCAGTTCCAGCGCCGTGTACGGAGCGACGAGCCCACCGGAGAACCCGCTGGGTGAAGATCGGCCCCTCCGTCCGCTCAACCACTACGCGGCCAGCAAAATCGCCCAGGAGATGGTGGCGCTGCAGTACTTCCTGGCCCATCAGCTGCGGACCGTTCGTGTGCGCTCGTTCAATCTCATCGGCCCGGGCCAGCCGAGTCACCTGCTCGTGTCGGATGTGGTGCGCCAGGTGGCGGTCGTTGAGCGAGCCGGCGGTCCCATGACCGTGCGGATCGGGAACCTCTTCCCTCGACGGGACTACACCGACGTTCGTGACGCGGTGCGGGCGTACCTCGTGCTCGCCAGATCCGGCCAGCCCGGCGAGGTCTACAACGTATGCACGGGGCGCTCGTACTCGGTGCAGGACTGTGTCGACACCCTCGCGCGCCTCATCGGCAAGCCGGTGCGCGTGGAGGTGGATCAGGCTCGCGTCCGGCAGTGTGAGATCACCGATCAGGTGGGAGCAGCCGATCGCCTCCGAACGGCGACCGGGTGGCAGCCCACGATCCCCCTCGAGACCAGCGTTCTGGACCTGTTGGCCTATTGGCGCAAGCGACTCACGTCGATACCACCACCGGCAGCTGACCGACGGGAGATCGCCCACGGCTCGAGGGCGTTGGGGCGATCAGCAGCCGCAACACGTCCGTGATCCGGCCATGCGGCGCGTGATGAGAGATCCGTCGAGCACCATCAAGGTGTTATTCGTCATTGCCTCCGCTCAGATCGGAGGCGCGGAGAAGGTCATCCTCTCGTTGATCCAAGGTCTTCCCCGAGACCAGGTTGAACCCTACGTCGTCTGCCCTCCGGGAGGTCCGATGGTGGATCGATACCGACGTGTCGCAGCCGGCGTGATCACGGTCGCGCACCGTAACTTTATGAGCGTCTCGGCGATTCTCGAGATCGCCGCGCTCATCAGGCGGTGGGACATCGACCTCGTGCACACCTGTCTCTACACGAGCGACGTCGCAGGAATTGTGGCATCCCGGATCGCCCGTACGCCACGCGTCGTCTCGCACGTCGTCGGGCACAACTTCTTCGTGACAGATGAGCGAGGCCTCCGTCGCGTGTGCAAGCAAGCCCTCTCGTTCCTCTACCGGGGGGTCTACGCCTGGTCCGACCGGGTGATTGCGGTGTCCGAGGCGCTCAAGGATGACCTCGCGTCCAGACGGGGGCTTCGGGTCTCACCCAGCAAGATCGTCGTCATCCGACACACGGTTCGACCCGAGGAGCTGACGCCGACGGCGGACGACCGAACTCGTGCGAGGGTGTTGTGCGGGGTGAGCGGGGAGTCGGCCGTCATCGCCATGGTGGCGACGTTCGATCCCATCAAGGGCCACCGTCACCTCGTGCAGGCCATGGGGAGGATCAAGCGGCTCCTCCCGCAGGTCACGTGCGTCCTCGTGGGCGACGGGCCCTGCCGACGGCCGTTGGAGACGCTGGCGAACCGCATGGGGCTCACCGGCCATCTCGTGTTCACAGGACTGCTCGAGGACGGTGTCAAAAACGCCATCATGGAGCTGAGTCGAGTGATCGTCCTCCCGTCACTGACCGAAGGATTACCGCTCGTCCTCTTGGAGGCCATGGCGCTCGGGAAGCCGGTCGTGGCATCAGATACGATCGGGGTGAGGGAACTTGTCACTGACCGCGTCACAGGATTCCTCGTTCGCCCAGGCGATCCGGCAGCGCTCGCCGAGGCGATCGTGGGACTCGTGCCCCATCAGGATCTCGTGGATGCCATGGGCCGGGCGGGCCGACAGCGCCTTGAAGCGACCTTGTCTGCCCAGGACGCGGCCGCGCGGATGGCGATCTTCTACCGCACGCTCGTCGAGGGCGATGGCGCGATCCACGAGCCCACCCCGCGCGGCGAGGCACTGGTGACGGCCGCTCGATGACGATGAAGAGCCCCGCGAAGCCCGCATGGATTTTGGGTATCAACACGGGGTTTGCCCACGACGCCTCGGCTGCGTTAATCGGGCAAGGGCGGATCGTCATGGCCGTCGAGGAGGAGCGGCTCGACCGGGTGAAATTTGGCAAGGGGTTCCCGCGGAAGGCGATTGACCAGTGCCTCGAGGCTGCGGGGATTCGCCTGGCCGATGTGGACGCGGTGGGGTTCAACTTCCAGCCGTGGCGCATGTTTCGGACGAACCTTCTCTTCAACCTCCGCTCGCTGATGAAGCCTCGGGCGTTTCAGTACGCCGCCTTTTACCTCGGCTGGTCCGTGTATCCTCTCCTGTCCGATCTCCGAGAGGCAGAACGGATCACGCGTGCCTCGGGCGGGAAGCTCAGACCCCAGTTTCTCGACCATCACCTCTGCCACGCGGCAAGCAGCTTCTACCTCTCGCCGTTCGACGAGGCGGCTATCCTCACGCTGGACAACCGCGGGGAGGACATCACCACGACGACGAGCATCGGGCGGGGGACGACGATCGAGCGTCTCAGAGCGATCCGGCTGCCTGACTCGCTCGGGTTGCTCTACCTCAGTGTGACCTTGTTCCTCGGGTTCGAGATCGGGGATGAGTACAAGGTCATGGGGCTGGCGGCCTACGGCGAGCCCACCTACCAGGACCTCTTCGAGGACGTGGTGCAGGAGGACGCCCACGGTGGGTTCCGGCTCAATCGGTCCTACTTCGACTACCTGGGCGCTGAGCGCTGTTTCTCGAAGAAGTTTTACGACGCGACCGGGCCACGCCGGCAGCGGGGGGAACCGATCACGAAGCGGCACATGGACATCGCCTGCAGCCTTCAGACGCGAGTGGAGGACGTTGTGGTGCGGATGGCAGAGGCCCTGCACCGGAGCAGCGGCCTGACCGACCTCTGCCTGGCGGGAGGGGTGGCCTACAACAGCGTCATGAATGGGGCGCTGTTGAGGCGAACGCCATTTACGCGCATCTTCGTGCCGCCAGCCGCAGGGGACGCCGGGACCGCACTGGGGGCAGCGCTCCTCATTGCGCATCAACAGCTGAGCCTCCCCCGACTTGCGCCGCTGACGCAGGCGTTCCTCGGGCCGGCGTTTACAGACGCGCAGATTGAGGACGCCTTACGGTCCTGTCAGTTGTCCTACACCCGGGAACCACAGGTGACCTGTCGGGTTGCGGAGCTGTTGGCCGAGGGGCATATCGTCGGCTGGTTCCAGGGGCCGATGGAGTGGGGGCCGCGGGCGCTCGGCAACCGCAGCATCCTGGCAGACCCGCGGCAGCTGGACACGAAAGATCGCGTGAACCGGTGTATTAAGCACCGCGAAGCATTTCGTCCGTTCGCTCCGGCGGTGCTGGCGGAGCGGGCGGCCGAGTACTTCGAGTGTACGCACCCTTCGCCGTTCATGCTGTTCGTGCATCCCGTCCGGCCTGAGAAGCGCCACGAGATCCCCGCGGTCACGCATGTGGACGGCAGCGCCAGAATCCAGACCGTCCGCCGGGAGGAGAACCCGTTGTTCTGGGAGCTGATCAAGGAGTTCGAGCGCCTCACCGGCGTGCCGGTGATCCTGAACACGTCCTTCAACGTGAACGGGGAGCCGATCGTCTGTACCCCCACGGATGCGATCCGATGCTTCTTCGGGTCGGGGATCGATGACCTCGCGATGGGGCCCTTCCTCGTCACGAAACCCGCCGTCGGCCGCGCCACACGGGAAACCGGCCGGCTGGCGGCGCAACATCCAGCGTAACGACATGATGGCCGGTGTCGGTCGCGCGAGCACCCTGACGAGAGGCCTGAAGAGCAGCCTCGCCTGTGGGCTGGCCCTCTCTGGTCTTGCTGCCAGAGCGCGCCGGCGGTGCGGCCCGCGCCTTCGCATCCTGATGTACCACGGGATCCTCCACGCGGTGCGGGGGCCAGCCGCCTTTGGGGACCTCTTCATCAGCGCGGACGCGTTCACGCGTCACATGCGGCATCTTGCGCGCGCCTTTCGCGTCGTCTCGCTCACCGAGGTACTTGAGACGTTTGAGAGGGGGAGGGAACTGCCGGAGCGGGCGGTTCTCATCACGTTTGACGACGGGTATCGCAATACGATCTCAGTCGCGTTGCCGATCCTCCGCGCGCTGCGGTTTCCAGCCACGGTGTTCGTCGTCTCTGACATGGCGGGCAGGACGGAGGTGTTCTGGTACGACGCCCTCCGGATGCTGCTCCCAACCTGCGTGGCCCAGCGTCGGCTCGTCGAGCTTGGTTGCGGGATCTCCATTGATGGGCGGGTGATGAAGGACCATGCGCACACCTTCTTCAGCCTCATCCAGCGAGTCATGGATCTTCGTCCGGAGCATCACGTCATGCTGATCCAGCGACTCATGGGCCTGTGTCGCGAGCACCGCTTGCTTCAGCGGTACCCGGAGTTTCACCTAGCCGGATGGGAGGAGTGGCGGTGCGCCGTGGCCGGTGGGCTGATCACCGTCGGCTCGCACGGCTGTTCGCACCGGGATCTCGCGCGTCTGTCTCCTGCGGAACGTCTCCATGATCTGCAAGAGTCGAAGCAGCGGATCGAACGGGAACTCGCCACATCGTGTCGCGCGGTGGCGTACCCCTACGGGGCGTGGAACGAGGAGGTGACAGCCGCCGCCCGTCAGGCCGGGTACGCGTGTGGGCTCACCACAGACGAAGGAACGACTGACATCACGAGCGACCCGTTTGCGCTTCACCGGACGATGGTCGGTGATCGAGGAGCATTCTCCATCTTCTGCGCGAGGGTCTCCGGGGTCTGGGAGGGGCTCCGCGCGATGGCCCTGCCGCGCCAACGGGTTGCTCAGTCCGCAGCAATGTTGCTGCAACGATGAAACTTCGGCTGCTGGAATCTGTGCGGTGCGTGGGATGCCGTGCTCGGCTGAAGCTTGAAGGCCCCACCCTGCGGCGGGTTGAGCGGGCCATGGGTGGGGCATTGGCCAGTTGTGCTGGGGTGTGTCCCTTCCCGGAGCTCATGGGGACAACCCGTGATTGTCTTGCGTGCAGCGAGCACGAGGTCACGGAAGGCTGCCTCGTCTGCGTCTCGTGCGGCCGGCGCTACCCGATTCGAGGAGGGGTTCCGCGGTTCTGGGATCCGGAACGCTCCTGGATGAACGACGCGACCGCCAGGACCGCGTCCAGCTTTGGCTACCTGTGGAACCGGACCTCGGTCATGGAACCGTCCCACGGGCCACAGCCCTATCACGTTGACCGCATGGCACAAGCCTTGTCGCTCGAACCACCGCATGGCCTCGTGCTGGACGCTGGCTGCGGCGAAGGGATTGATCTGGCGAATCAAGCCCACCGCGGCGTGGAGATCATCGGGGTGGAGCTCAGCGAAGGTGGCTGCCGAGTCAGCGTGGAACGCTCTCTGCCATTTCGAACCGCTTCCGTCCTCCAAGGAGACCTGTGTCAGCTTCCGTTTGATGACGATTGGTTTGACGTCATCTTTTCCTACGGGGTGCTCCACCACCTCGTTTCACCCGCGCGTGGGTTGCGGGAGCTCGTGAGGGTGCTGAAGCCGGGAGGCCGCATCACCGTCTACCTCTATGAGGACTTCCGGGAGCGGGCCAGGGGCTGGCGGTGGCTCCTCCGCGTGGTGAGCGCGATGCGCCGGGTGACGACGCGCCTGTCCCCAACGCTCCTCTATCGCCTCTGTCAGCTAGGCTCCCCAGTCGTCTTCCTCACTTTCACGGTGCCGTTCAAGGTGTCGAGGTGGCTTGCGGTACGGTCGTGCGGATCGGTGCTCAATCTACCGTTTCGGCACGCAACCGGCCCGTTCAGCCTAGCCCGGGATCTCTTTGATCGGTTTTCCGCCCCGATTGAACGGCGCTATAGCCGAGAAGCGGCCGTGGCCCTGCTCCAAGGGACAGGCCTTCAGGACGTGAAGGTTGTGTGGGACCGGGGCTGGATGGTGGCCGGCCTGAAGCCGACGCGAGCCGCGACGAAGCCGTGCGAGAAGGATTGGCCCGACGCGGCACCCGAGGTGCGAGAGGGCAGGGAGGCCGCATGCTGACCGATCGGGTCGTCATCTGCTTCTCCTCGATTGACTGGGACTTCATCTGGCAGGGTCACCAGGAGATCATGTCGGCGTTTGCGGGGCAGGGCAATCGGGTGCTCTTCGTGGAGAACACGGGGGTCCGTGCGCCAGGTCTGCAGGACCTTTCCCGGCTCCGGCGTCGTCTCCTGAACTGGTTGAGAGGGACCAAGGGGTTTCGCCAGGTGCAGCCGAACCTGTTTGTCTACTCGCCGCTCATCCTCCCATTTCCGTATTCCTGGATCGCCCGTTGGATGAACCGCGGCCTCCTCCTCGGGGCGCTCCAACGGTGGATGCACGCGACAGGCTTCCGCCGCCCCCTCATCTGGACGTTCCTCCCCACGCCGCTTGTGCGTGACGTGATCCACGCACTCAACCCTGAGCTCACCATCTACTACTGCATCGATGATCTCGCCTCGAGCTCCCCGCACGCGCGGCGCATCAGCCGCAGTGAAACCCAACTCTTCCGGGAGGCCGACCTCGTCTTCGTCACGTCTGAGAAGCTCCGTGAGCGGGCCGCCTGCTTCACCAGCCACGTGCACTTCTTTCCGTTCGGGGTGGATTTTGAGGAGTTTGAGCGGGTTCGGACCAGCCCGGATGACATTCCGCAGGATCTCCTGATGCTGCTGCGCCCGGTGGTCGGATACGTCGGCGGTATCCACAAGTGGGTGGATCAGGAGCTGCTTGCTGCCGTGGCGAGCCGGATGCCCCACGCGAGCTTCGTCTTGGTGGGGCCGCCGCAGACTGACGTGTCAAAACTCGTGAAGCACCCGAACATCCACCTGCTCCAAGCCAAGCCGCATGCGGAGGTCCCGCGGTACATCAAGGGCTTCGATGTCGCGATCATCGCCTACCGCCTCAGCGAGTACACGGCCCATGTCTACCCGACCAAACTGAACGAGTATCTGGCCATGGGGATCCCTGTCGTGGCGACTGACCTGCCCGAAATCCGCCGGTTTAACGTCCGGCATGGCGACACGGTGGCCATCGCCCGGCACGCCGAGGGATTTGCGCGAGCAGTCCAAGATGCCCTGGTGCCGGGAGAGCCGGAGATCGTCAGGCGACGGATCGAAGTGGCGAAGTCGAATAGTTGGACCACACGCATCGAACAGATGTCCGCGTTGATTGCACAGCGACTGGACAGCCGCCAGGCGGAAGGGGAACGGTGGGAGGTGTCTTTGCGACGGCTCTATCGGACGGCCAGGCGACGCACCACCCGACTGACGCTGGGGTTGGCGGCCGCCTCTCTCTTGCTCTTCCACAGCCCCTTGATCTGGTGGATCGCTGAGCCGCTGCGGGTTGCGGAGCCCCCGCGGTCTGCGGACGCCATTGTCGTGTTCGCCGGCGGGGCTGGGGAGTCGGGGAA
>Ga0105164_10000960_pt1 | contig 18832 bp, 18 predicted proteins | sample VDWuncwatermetaG_FD_89674 | JGI IMG/M metagenome (GOLD analysis project Ga0105164, IMG submission 89674) | Wastewater microbial communities from Netherlands to study Microbial Dark Matter (Phase II) - VDW unchlorinated drinking water | ecosystem: Environmental > Aquatic > Freshwater > Drinking...
ATATTATCTTTCACTTCAAAATCTTCTACCCCTATCTTAACCGCCCGGCTAAAAAGAAGTCCCCGTGAATTAACTACGCCGATTTTAGTATAAATAGTATCTATATCGATAAACAAAACTGCGGCGGAAATCTGCGGATAGCTATAGAGGAACCACTGGTAGGAGGAAAGGGCATTAAAACTGACTCTTTCGGGATCAAGATTGCAGGCCTTAAGCAAATTGAGGTGATGCATGACGGTGTCCTGATGCACAATCGCTAAAAGGACGTCCGCATACCCGTTGGCATCTACGCCCAGCATAGAATAAGAATATACCGTCTCTTCTTTGGGGTAAGGCAGCTGTTTGGTAATCTGGAAATCCAGGATTGACTCCAGTTCCTTAGGGTTTGTGGAAGGCAGTTTAAGATAGCGCACCGTCACCTGATGCCGGGCAAGACAGCTCAAAATTCGGCCTTTGTCTTTTATCTCGGCTAAAACTAAGCGCAGGGTTTTCGCCACCGCATCATCCTCGGGAGAAGGAATCTTGCGGGTAAATAAATACACCAGCTTCTTACCTTCGGCCGTAGCTTCAAACTGGGCTAATTTTATATGCTCCTCGGAGATTTCTAAACAGGTAGCGACCTTAGGCCCGGAGAATACCCCCTTAGCCAAGCCGGTCTGCTTAGCCAGTCCTTCTTTAAAACCTCTAAATTTCGGAAATTTAATCTTCATGCCAGTAGAGAACCTGACTTTGGCTCCGGTCGAAAACTACAGTCGCGTTCTTTTTTATACTGCCTCTAATCTCAGCTTCTACGCTAATTTGAAAAACACTTGAATTTACTTTAAGCCAGTCTTTAATGATCGGTCTAACAATCGAATCAATAATAGGAATAGCTATAGCTGTTTTTTCTGGGGGGATATATTTTGAAAAATGCGTCAAAATAAAATTTCTTATTGACTCTACCAAAGCCTCCTGTGTCTTAAATATACGCCCCGCAATTAACCAATCTGCTAAGGCTGAGGCATCGTTTGGGCTTATTGGTATCACTATATCACCTATTCCTATACTTCCGGGGTTCATAGCCAACACTACAGCTTTCAAGACCTCTTCTTCTGCTGTGTTTACATTTATTCTACCGTCATCTAAGGGATAAGAGGTAAAATATTTTCTGAGTTTCTCAAATCTGTTCGTGTCTATTAAATCATTCCCCTCTACTCCTTTAAGTAATAGCAACTCCTCCCAGACTCTAAACTTTCCATTGCGCGAGGGAGCTGGCTCTGGCTTGGAGGCTTCTATCCAAGATGACTTATTGGAATCCCGCCAATCAAGGATAGCGCCGATTATTTCATCTGTCAGAATCCCTTTCTGAGTATCACCCGCATCGAGGATTTCCTTTAAATTGTTCAAGAGGGGAGCCAATTTAGCAGCTATCTCTTGATCATTATTACCTAAATTTAGATTGACCTTTCTTTCTTCATCCTGAATATTATTTATAGCGAAATTAGCATCGCCTACCTCTTTAGAAAAATCCTGAACCTTTGCCCAAACATCGTCTAAGGCATCATAGCCAGTTTTATCCCTCTTCTGAAGTAAATCCATCGCATACATCACCCCGGCCTTTGCCGCATATAAATCCTTCAACTGGGAAACAAAATAATTGGACAATTTCAGCTCCAGAGACATCCGCCAGGCCATGGCAAAAGCTAATAAAGAAAGGATGACCAGAATCCAGAGCGTGTTGACCAGAATGCTTGCTTTATCTTTAGTTTTTGCTAACCGTTTTGCTAACCGTAATAATATCCACATATTTGTCTACCGTTACATCCTGATATTCGTTTTCCCTGCCGGTCGGAACCATAAAGGTAATCCTTATCCACACTTGCAGGGGACGGGGAGGCACATTGGAAACCTTATCTTCCTTCCAGGTATCTTGCCACTCCCGTTTAATCTCATTACCCTCTTTTATCAGTTTGAGGTACTTAAATTTTACACCTTCTACACCTCTTACTAAATCTAAGGCCAAATCGCCCGGCTTATCTTGCTCCGGAAGTCGGGGAATAAAATCCTCCTGCCTGCGCTCAAGTTTAAACACCTCTCCTTCATAAGCATCATTTTTTCTATTCTGGTAACCAACCCATTTCACTCCGTTTCCCTTTAGAGTAAGAAAAAATAGTCTGTCTTTCTCACCATAAAAATCATATTTTTCTTCAGGGTTTCCAAAATCTTCTATCTGCATATCGACGCAGTTACGCAATTCTACGCCCATTCTATCCAGTAAGAGCCTCACCTCCTGATAGCGCTCCAGGAGCCCATCCATTTTCCTCCAGGCATTGACTCCCATGCTAAAGGTAGAATAAATCGCCATGGCTATAATTGAAAAAATGCCTATCGCTAAAAGTAATTCTACTAAGGTAAACCCCGTTAGAGATAGGTCGCCTTTAGGCAACCGTAAATTTGCTTTATCTTTTTTTATCTCTAACGGGGTAAATCCCTTTCTCATTGGATAATTTAACTAATTTTTCTGCGCATATAAGTCGTGGCGCTTAATTCGCGCTTTCCCGATACCTCTGGCCATTCAACTGTAACCGTTACGGCAACAATATCCAATAACTGATTCCCTAACTCATCCTTTAACCAATCTATGCCTCTAATATCTACCGCCCAGTGAAAGTTTTTCCTGTCCGGATAGGAATCAGGTATATCCGTAAAATAGCCATCTTCGCCATTCTTCTTTAAATCAATCTCGCCTTCCTTTTCCAATTCACAAAATTTCTCCTCCAAAAGCAGGCTGGCGTGGGTGTAATTTTTAGAAATACGTAAGGCGTTTATTTCCGCACTAAAGGCATTGAGCACTAAGGTAAGGCCAAAAGCCAGGATCGTCACCGAGACCAGGGTTTCGACTAAGATATAGCCAAAATTATTTCTGGATTTCTTCAATGGAGATACGGCCAATACCGCCTTGAGTAGTAACAATTTTAAATTTTTGCACCTCATTGGAAATAATTATCTTGGCTCCCTGAATGGTGCTATCAGGGCTGAAAGCACTCACGGCGTCCTTAGGTAGATTATCAGGTGGACCGGGCGGATTTTCTTTGTTTATATTTATTGTTATAGCGGAGGGCACAACCAGATTATATCGTTCATCGACCGGCGAGAGCTTTTTTTCTTGGGGCGGAGGTGGAGAATCATATTTAGCTAAATAAAAGACCATTTCTTTTTCTGTCTGCCCCCTTTCTTTGTAAATCAGATAAATCATCTCTCTTTCAGCAATGGCTTTAGACTGGGCATAACGCATTAAGGCCGCGGTTTTCTTAGCAAAGCCAGCCACTTCTAATCCGGAAAATGTAGAACGCATGCGCGGAGCAGCCAAAACAATCATCACGCCAATAAGCACGATAACCAGCATCAACTCCACGAAGGTGAAACCCCTTGACGCAAATTTACACAAACTCCTGCCCAAGCTACACAAATTTCTTTCTTCTCTAATTCGTGGAGATTCGGCTTTTAATTCGTGGAAATTCGCGTTAGAAGATATTTCCATAGAGTTATTATGGATTCGCTTCCTTATCTTCCTTTTTGGGCACATTTGAGATATCGTCACCTTCTCTGCTATTATCCTGCCCATCAGGACCACAAGACCAGAGCTCATACATTTTCTTATTTTTATCATAAGTATATTTATATTCTTGACCCCAAGGATCCTTAGGCACAGGGTTATCTTCAGAGCACTTTTTCAAATATGGACCTTTCCAACGATTCTTCTTTTTATCATCCGTTGGCTGAGTGCAAAGTTCGTCAAGTTTTTCCGGAAAAGAACCCACATCCATCTCATAAATATCCAGGGCCGTGGCAATGCTCCCGTTGATATCGGCCTTGGCCGCAGTTTTCCGCGCCTCTTCGGAACGGCCAACCAACCGTGGCACCACCATACCCACCAGAATCCCGATAATAATGACCACTAACATCAACTCGACCAAGGTAAATGCTTTTTTCATATTCCCCCCCCCCTGTTTAGTCCATAGTCCACATACCACAGTTATTGGATAGAATTACGCAATCCTTGGAGCATCTTGATAATCTCTTCTGCTTGATTATAAAATTTTTTAAATTCAGATTCGCTGATTATGTTTCTTTTTCTGCCAATATAAAGACAGGCTACAACTTCTATGGCTGACCTTATCGCATAGCTGATAAACTGTCTAAACTCAGCATTGGTTTGACCTGTTGAACCTTCGGCAACATTTAAAGCTATAGAATCGGATGCTCTCTTTATTTGGGTTGTTAGAATATAAAGTTCCTCTTTGGGAAATTCTCGAGTTAAGTTATGAATCCCAGTAGAAAAATCTATTGCTTTTTGCCATACTTTTAATCTTTCGAATTTAAAAGCCATAAATTACCACTTTAAACTTAACTGTGGACTATCGACTATGGACTGTGGACTAACCTACCACGACACCAGATTCAACTGGAATATCGGCAATAGCATCGATATCACAATAAAACCTACTATGGAGCCCATCACCAAAATCATTATCGGCTCAATTAATGAAGTTATTACCTTGATTACCCGTTCTACTTCGCGCTCATAGGATTGGGCCACCTTCAATAAAGAACGCTCGATCATCCCTCCTTCTTCACCTACCGCAATCATATTAGCTACTAAAGGCGGAAAGTAGGGACTCTTAGTAATAGTTTTGGACAGACTTACTCCATCCCGCACCTCGGTAAACATCCTTTCTACTTCTTTCTGAATCAGGGCATTATTCATTACCGGAATGACCGTATCCAAGGAAACCAGCATCGGAACTCCATTACCCAAAAGCGTAGAAAGCGTTCTGCCAAAACGGCCGATCTCCGATTTCTTGATCAGCAGACCAAAAAGAGGAAGCCTTAATTTCATCCGGTCAAATACAAGTTTTCCCTCTTTTGTCCTGGCAAATCTCTGCAGGCCGAAAAAGATTGCCACCAGCATGGATAGAATAAGCCACCAGAACTGATGTAAAAAACTGCTTATATTAATCAGGATTAAAGTCGGAAGAGGCAGGCTCTGCCCCATACCCTTAAACATCGCAACCAGGCGCGGGATGACAAAACTCATCAGAATAAAAACCGTCGCCACGCCTACGCTCGCCATCAGAATAGGATAAGCCAGGGCCGACTGCACCCGGGAACGCAGTTCCCCTTCTTTTTCCAAGTAATCGGCCAGGCCCAATAAAACCTTATCCAGCATCCCACCTACTTCTCCTGCGCGCACCAGGGCCACATAAAGGCTGGAAAAAACCTGCGGAAACTTGGCCAAGATCTCGGAGAATCTTTTCCCCTCCTTTATCTCGCTTGCCAGCGAAGAAACCAGTTGGCGCATGAGCAGATTATCTGTCTGCTCTTCAATAAGGTTTAAAGCCTTGAATAAAGTAATCCCAGAGTCAAGAAGGTCGGATAACTGGCGGGTAAATACGATAAGATCGCTCAGGCGAATTTTTGCCTCTCCAACGATAGAAAAAGTCCTTTCTTTCGCCTTTAAGGCAGTCTCATCCTGTATGCTAACCGGAAAATACCCCATTGCCTGGAGTCGGTCTACCACCTGCTCACGGTTCTCCGCCTCCATCACTCCTTCGACAAGTCTATCCGGCCCCTCTTTGGCTTTATAGACAAATTTCGGCATTCTTATGCATGGAGAATCAAGGATTATCAGGGATTATCAAGGAGAATAAAGGAAATCTTCTTTATATTTCTTTCTCCATGTCCCATTTTTACGTTTCTTATACAACGCAATAAGTAATCTATTCAATAAATAATCTGTCTTCCCACATAGAGAATCGCATCTATTGAACTCCTCTTTATTTATTAATTTATCATCATAGCAATCTTCAACATCACCCATCAATTCCCCTAACGAACCTTTGCTGATTTCAATAGCTCGGATATAGTCACCGAGCGAATTCCTTTGATATCCTTCTTGCATATTCTGTTTAACACTCCTTGCCGTTTCTCTCATGTGACTAATTCTCCGAAGTTCTATGTTCGGAAAATGGGCTGTTATATCATATATCAGTTTACGTAAGTTATAGGCATTTTGCCAGACAATTAACTTCTTATACCCCTGATACTCCCTGATATTCCCTATTTACCTCAGTTTCCACAGCAGAAAAAACAGACTAAAGAAAAGCAACGCCGTCGCCAGTTTAATCTTGGCTAAGTGACGCTGGGCAAATTTTCCGAAACGTTCGGAGGTAAGTCCGAACAGGGCTAAGACAAAGATTATTACCAGCGGTATGATAAACATCAGGTTATACAGGAAAAGATAGAAAATTGCCTTAACCTTCAATTGCGGCACTTTGGTAATAAAGGTAATCGTGGGAAGATAAACCTGTCCGGTGCAGACCGACTCCAGAATGGAAACGATAAAGCCGATAACCAGGCTTAAGAAGATTAACTTTATGGGGTGGGCCTGACTTCCCTCTACTTTGCCTTCTCTACGATAACCTTTACCGATTATGGACTGAATCCGCCACTTAACCGATTGGGGCAGTTTCAGTTTTATGTCCTCGGTTCTTCCGGTTTTTTTGAAACGATAAAAATCATATAGGCTGATTATCCCCAGAACCAATACCAATACACCCACCGCATAATAAAAAATCTCGGCAAACTTGCTATAAAATTTAAGCTGTAAGATAAATTTAAATGCGCCCAGCCCGAGGGAGAAATAGGTAAGGAAAACGGCAATTATAAAAAACGTCCCCAAATATAGGACTTGACGTTTTTTATAGCCGGCAAAACTCAGGAAAGAAAGAAAAAATATCAGGGTGGTAAAGGCGCAGGGGTTTATCCCGTCCGTAAATCCGGCCCAGCAAATCGTTCCTACCGTAAAGCCCTTGAAGAGATTAAGTACTCTTTCCGGCAACCTCCTCTCTTTGACCTTTCCGTGAAAAAGCCCGGTCTTGCCCCGGGAAATGTTGGCCATAATATTTTTTTCTAATTTTGCCTTAATCTGCCTCGAACCCACCAGGGCAACGTCCCCGATAAACATCTTGGGGATAGAGCCCCGGTCTAAAATCCCGTATTTCGCTTCTAATTCCAGGAGCTCATTAAAATTTTCCGGCTGGTTAATATCATAATAAACTATTTCTATTCTTCCTCGGTATTTCTCCATAATCGCAGGAAGGACTGTCTCTTTGACCTCGCGGCAGGCGTGACAGCGGGGAGAATGGAAAAAAAGTATCTTTAGCGGTTCGCTCTGCCCGGATTTAGTCCCCTGAGGCTGGAGTGCCTCAGAGGCTACCTGTCCCCGGGCAAGGTGAGCATCCGCGTTAAAAGGGGGAAGGTCTGCCAGCTGCTCGAGTCTCGAGATAAGGTATCTATTCTGCCAGAGAAAAGTCGGTGAAGCCGAAATCCCCAACTCCTGCGCCAGATGATAATCTTCGAAAAGAGCTGTTTGGGCTTCGGGAAGCTTTGCCTCAATGCCATATGGCGCAACCCTCAGTTCTTTAAGAGTATTTAAATAAGAATTTTTTTGCCTCATCAAGAGATAATCCGAAAAAATCTTCGGCCAGTATTTCTGGATGATGAGCTGGCGCTTATCTTCTCTTAATTCCCTGTCTCCGTGTAGAGAAGTAAAAATATTGCTTTCTACATTTACCAGGTAATGCAATTTCAACACGATGTCCAGTTTATGATTCTTTAGGTAATTAATAAGGCGGGTTTCTGCCTCCAGGGCAAATGGGCATAGACTCATCACGAATAAATCCAATTGTCCCGGAATAGTTTTACGTTTAACTAGTTCTAAAACCGCCGTCTCCTCTATAACCTTCCTGGGTATAGCCGCCCGGTTTTGCGTTATGGATACATTAAATTTGTCTTTTAAGCGACTGGACTCCTCCTGCGAAGGGGTTCCGGTAAAGATAACTGCGGGAATAAAATCTAAATTCAGGGAGGATAAAACTTCTTGGGCTTCTTTATGCTCAAAATCCAGGCGGGTCAGATTTATTGCCGGTAAAGTTTGCTTTATCCAGCTTTCTAATATCCCAACCTGCGTATCATCGGAGCGGGAAACGATGGTTGCGGAAATTTCGGCATAGAGAACGGAATGAATGCCGATAAGTACAGTCAGGAGAAAGGATAAAACAACTCTCTTCATTGGTTAGGCATTATACCACAAAAACAGAGATAAAAGAACCAATTTCTTTGGCATTCAGGCCGGAGTTTATCTGAAATTGATACTGAGCGGCCGTGTCCATTCATACCCTTTAAGGTAAGGTTTGGTGGCCGCGAATGTATAAAAAACGGCCTCTTGTACAAAAGGCCGTTTTAAAAACAGATTAACTCTAAAATCTTCCTACACCGTATAATTTATTAGTTGCAAGTACCTATGCATACACCAACAGCATTAACTACACAGTTACACTGCTTAGAAGCACACATATTATTATTCATACAAGTAGCTCCAGCAGGAAGTCCAGCAGTAGCAGACGGGCTCGCCGCTGGACTAGGTGAACCTCCTCCACCACCACAACCACCCGGAGCCGGACTGGCACCTGGAGACGGACTGGCACCCGGAGACGGACCGCCTGGAACTCCTGGACAGCGGTCAACCGAAGACGAGCAGGTTTTACCATCGGGACATAAGAATTGGCCACCAGGGCATGTCTTCGGAGGTGTCGGACTGACACCTGGAGATGGGCCACCTGGAACTCCTGGACAACGGTCAACCGAAGACGAACAGGTTTTACCATCGGGACATAAGAATTGGCCACCAGGGCATGTCTTCGGAGGTGTCGGACTGGTCGGAGGCGGACTGGTCTTACAAGCATCCACACAAGTATGCGTAGTCCATTCATCAGGAGTTACGCATCTTTTTTCACATTCACACCATTGAGTTGCATCTGGAGGCCCCCCTGGAGGAGGACAAGTACCCACTGTAACTCTCCGTAGTCCTTCTTCCGCAACCACACTCACTACTTTCTCAGCATTAACTCTTCCTGCACCAATAGGCTTATCCGGCTCAGTGGTGACCGGGTCAACATTTAACTTAATTAAATCCGTTATCGTTTCCCGGGTAAGTTTATTGTCCGCCGCTAAGATTAATCCGGCGAGCCCCGAAACAATTGCCGCCGAAGCCGAAGTTCCGGAAATATATCCGTAGTCTTGTCCCTTGGCCGTGGTATAAATATCCTTGGCCGGAGCCGCCACATCCACTTCCTCCCCGTAAGCTGACTCAAAATTCTCACCTTTTTCATTCACATAAACCCAGCGTTTATCTTCTCTGTCGGTTCCCGCCACGGCCAAAACTTGGGGATACTTAGCCGGATAAAGGAGACTGCCCTGGTCACCTCCTGCGGCGACTAAAATTTTCTCCTGGTTATAGGCTTTCTCGACTGCCTCTTTCAAGGCCTGGGAGTCGTTTTCTCCGCCCCAAGACATATTAATCACCTTCGCGCCCGCTCCCATCGCAGCATAAATGGCACGCACTAGCTTGTCGGCAGAGCCGTATCCCTGGCTATCGAGAACCTTATAAACCATCAAACCTGCTTTCCAATTTAATCCGGCAACGCCAATACCATTATTACCCCCGGCGGCGATTATCCCGGCGATGTTTGTCCCGTGGCCGTTATCATCTGAAACGGAAGCTTTTTCATCCAGGAAATTTTTGCTTTTGCCGAGGAGTAAATTATTTACCAGGTCCGGATGTTCAAACTCCACTCCCGTATCGAGGATAGCTATCTTCACATCGCTCGAGCCGGTCTGAATACTCCAAGCCTGAGGTGCCTTAATCTGGGTCAAATACCACTGCGCGCTAAACTCCGGGTCATTGGGAATATTAGGTTTGGTTTCCGTCTCTTTACCAATTACAATATGCTGTATTTTAACGGCTGTAGCCCGATAAAGATAATTTGGCTCCACCGCATCAAACATCTCCCCCAAACTATCCACAAGCTCCAGGGTATCCTCTTTTTCTGAAAACACCAGGTCAAACCAGCCACCGCCGATATAATCTGACTTCAACAGGCCGTATTTTTCTTTCAGTTCTTTCTCTAAATCGGTTGGCAAAACCGGCTTAACAATCGAAGGATAAATTTCATTAAATGGCAAAGCCATCAGGGGCGGCTCATCGAGGTAAGCCAGTTGGGCTAAGACTTCATGGCTTTTAAAGCCATTGGCTATCTCGGCTTCGGTAAATGAACCGTTAGTCTGGGCTTGAGAAAATACCGGCCTAAGAGAAGCTAAGAATAATATCATTCCCACGAAACAGAAAAATATAAATATCTTGCCTTTATTTGTCTTATGAACTTTTTTCATTTTTCCCTCCTTTTCTTTTTTATATTTGTCCAAAGAGGACAGGTATAAAATTAAAAACCCCACCTCCAACCCGTTTGGCCTTGTGGGGTCATATTTTCCCTAAACCTCGCTTTCCCTGCAAATTCATCGTACAATTATATCTTTTTTCTCTCTTCATTTCTACTATAAGTATACCATATAATCTGCCTTTTGTCAAGGGGTATTCTCGTCTGGGTGTGTTTCCGGAATTTTTCAGCTTCACTTCGAAATCAAGGACACGCCAAGCGAGATAAGTACCACCCCTAACCAACGCCAGAGGCTCACGTTTTCCTTAAATATAATCCAGGAAAGAAAAACCACTAATGCATAGCCAATGCTCAACATCGGATAGGCGTAACTCAGGTTAACCTTGGAAAGAATATTCAGCCAGATAAGGGTGCTAATGAAATAACAGCCCAGGCCCAGAATAATTACTGGCGTCTTTAATACATGCGCAAAAAGACCGAAGTAATTCCCCTCGAAACCCCGCATCCCCGTCTTAAAGCAAATCTGCCCGGTAACACCCAGACTTACCGAAATCAAAATCATCACAAACGGTCGCATCATTTACCTCCATATTCGTTTAGGTTAGACGAGAATCTCTATCCCGTAACCTTAGGGAACTTTATGGAACATTATGTAACCTAACCATTTTTGAGCTTCCACCAGAACCTAATCAACTCTTTAAAGAACCGCAAGATTACCTTAATATTTGCCCCGGTCTGCTTACCGGCAACTCTGGGATAATGATGCACACCGACCTCTTTAATCTTGAATCCTCTCTTCTTTATTTTCACCAAAAACTCGGTGCTGATTAATGCTCCTTTCGAACTCAATTTAAGATCCTTTACCGCTTCTCTTTTAAATAATTTGAAGCCGCAGTCAACATCCCTGATACCAAGTCCGAATAAGATATTCACCAGCCGGTTAAAAAGCCAGGCATTAACCTTGCGCTGAAAGTAGTCCTGACGTTTAATACGATAACCCACAATTACATCCGCCTGTTCAAGAAAAGGAATAAAATTATTCAATTCTTGGATATCAAACTGGTTATCAGAGTCCATGAAGAAAACTAAATCCTTGGTTGCATTCTTAAAACCAGAAGTCAGGGCCGCCCCATAGCCTAAATTCGTTTTGTGATGCACCACTTTAATATCGGGCAATCTTCTGGACAAATCTTCGGCAATTTCTCCTGTCCTGTCTTTGCTGCCATCGTTGACGATAATTATCTCGTATTCGTAGGCAATTTTTTGCAATACGGCCTGAACTGATAAAACCCCCTTCTCAATATTTGCCTCTTCATTGTAGGCGGGGAAAAATACAGAGATACTTACTCCAACAGTTTTATTAGCCATCTATTTAGACCCTTTATGAATATAGATTGTTCCCCAACTATTTGAGAATGCTTTCTCGAAATGGCCATCTATATATCGTCTGACTTCCCGTGGGAAAAACCAGTTAGCGAAATCTTCTATGAGTACAAGAGAAGATTCATCAATTAATTTCTTATATTCCTCGTAAGATAAATTTCTACCCAAGACTCTCAAAACCCGTGGTTCGCCTATAAAATAATGATAAGGTATGTTTTTGCCTGCGTCTAAAGCGTAGATAGGTTCTACGGTAAATAGTTTCCCCGGCTGAGATTTCATAAACCTGATTAGTTCGTAGTATTCAGGGGAACGCCGCACCAGCAGTTCGTATTTTAATTTAGAAATAAACTGAAATTTAAATAGCAGGAACACAATCAAAAAGCAGACGATTCTGAGAACCTTCCTTTTCTTTAAACATGAAACAAATAGGATACCCGCGCTTATTGCCAAAGTCGGACCTAAGATAACATAATAATGCGGATACAAGGAATTAGGAAGAAATGTAATAAAAAACAGGGCTAATATATTAATTGTGGCCGCAATACGATTTAAGGCTGTGTCTAAAAATAAACTGCCGATTAATCCAAAGGCAAAGATAAAGGGATCGTTTATTATTACACCAGACAAAATAGAAATACGGCCTCCCAAGTTAATTCTCGGCCTTATCTGTTGAACTTCTATGAGGCAATTCCAAGCACCCGGTATAAGAAATGTCAGCATCAAAGGAATTAACGAAGCAAAAAAACCTAAAAGCAGGTAACGATGTTGAAAAATTATTTCTCTGAACTTACTATCTTTATGTAAAGTATATACTGCGATAAAGAATGGCAGGAGCACAAAAATATGAGCCAAGGTAACCATAAGACCTAATCCCAGCAAAAGCCCACATATAAATTGAGAAACCCTGCCTTTAGATATCAGAAGAAAGAATATGGCGTAAGCAAGCAGGATTAGCTCACACTGTCTCAAAGCAAAAAAACGAGCATCGTGATGTATGAATTCTACAAAAGTAGAAATCAGAGCTACAGAAATAATTGCTGGCCATATTGATTTGGTACAGTTTCTTACTAAAATATAAATCGGTAAAATTATGCTTTGAACGAATAAGGCATATAACGTGCGAAGTAAGAATAAATTTATCCCAAAGAGCTTAAAGAATATGGCAATCAAAAACATTGTCAGCGGTGGGTGGCTTAACATAAAATCCCTGTAGGGCAAATAACCTTGGCTGATTAACTTGGCGTGATATAGATAGTTTCCTTCATCTGTATATGGGGAAGCAACATATCTTAAATTAACCAATTGAAGAAAGGAATTAAACAAAAAAAATCCTAATATCAAAACCAGGTCAGACCTTGATAGATTAAGTTTAGAGAATAATTTCATAACTTCCTCAAACGAAATATGAATTGACAATATACATTATATATTTTATATTAAAATCTAATGGATAACAACGATTTCTTCGCAAAACAACGTTTGAAATTTCTGTTGTGTTTGACCATCTTAGCATTAATTACCCGCCTCTGGAATTTAGGTTATGTCCATAAGGTCATCTTTGACGAAGTCCACTACGGTAAATACATCTCCCATTACCTGAGCCGCCAGCATTTTTTCGACGACCACCCCCCGCTGGCTAAGCTGGTTGTCGCGGCTGTAGCCAAGGCATCCCGACTTAATCCGCAGGCAAGTTTTGAGTCTATCGGCCTGGAATATCCTCAAGACACACCTCTGGCAGCCCTAAGATTTATTACCGCCTTATTCGGAGCGTTATTAATGCCGCTCATATTCTTATTCACCGAGAAAGTTACAAATTCAACTCGGGCGGCAGTTATTACCTCAACGGCTTTACTTTTTGACAACGCCCTCATTGCACATTCCCGGTTCATCTCACCGGATACCTTTATAATATTCTTCATCATCCTTACTATATATGCCTTTTTAAGAAGCGAGAACGGCGAGAGAAGATTCTGGCTAATTCTCTCGGGAATAAGCGCAGGATTTGCAATCTCTACCAAATGGATTGGGTTAATTGGGCTGGCAGTGGTATTTTGTTCAATCCTATACAAGGAACGCTTTAAACTATTCTCCCGAAGAATATTTCTATATTCTTTCATATTTATCGTAACCCCTTTTCTGATTTACTATGCCGCCATTTCAATCCATTTTAAGTTATTAAACCAGCCCCAGGGATTCAAAGAATTCATCGGATTAAATCTAAGCATGCTTTACAGCCACTCCCGCCACCTCACCCATACCTATGCCAGCAAGTGGTTCTCCTGGCCGATAATGGCCCGACCGGTAAGCTACCTTCATTCTTCACTTGGAAATAACCTCATCCAAAACGTTACCTTTGTAGGCAACCCGTTTGTCTGGTGGCTGTCTTCTCTGGGAATGTTTACCTTTATTATCCTAGTTTTACTTACCAAAATCCGGCCTTCAAAATTTAAGAATCTACCCCAATTACCCGGTCAAGGCATTATTCTATCTGGCTATATTATTTCTTATCTACCTTTCATGTCTATTTCGCGCTGTCTGTTTCTCTATCATTATCTCACTGCTCTTATCTTTGCCATTATAGGAACATCGGTTCTATTAGACAAATTACTCCTGCCTCAACCCAATGAAGAGCGAGAAATTTCTGCCCCCACGCCCGGCATCATCACTTTTATTGCCGGAATATCCTTGATTGTCTTAGCAGGGCGCGCAGTCTATCTCTGGTATTTTCCCAAAGAAATTTCATTTCTAATCGGTTCATTCCTTACTGTCGGCGTTAGTTTATTTACCCTGTTTCTCTATTTTAAAGCCGAAAATATTTATAAAATTTCCCGTCTCTGGCTCCTGGCATTGTTTTTGCTCTTACTCGGCGGATTCTTTAGCTTTATGCCTTTAACCTACGGCCTGCCTATCCGGCAGAAAACATTCGATTTCTTTATGTGGATTCGGTCCTGGATTTGATAAAACACAAATGGGCACGAATTCCACACAAATTTGCACAAATAATTTAAAAACAATTCGTGATTATTCGTGTGTAATTTGTGATAATTAGTGTGAGTAAAAATGGTCGGAATACTTTATTGCCTGGCTAGCATCGCGATAGGAACAAGCATCGCCCTCTATTTCCCCAGATTCGAGCGCATTGAGGAAAAACTGACCCTGGGATTAATCCTTGGTTTTACCTTAACTACATGGGCAACATTTATATATTCTCTTTTACTTAAGACATTTAACGTTCAATTGATTGGCTGCGTAAGCATCATTGCTATTTTAGCATCTTCATTGCTTATACTCCACTACCCCAAGACTAAATATCGTTTAATCCTCAAACCTTCAAGAACATATCTTATTAGCCTTATTATTTTCGCTTTTCTTCTCTCTATTGCCAACTTCAATACCATAAAATTTGACTCCCAAGGTAACCTCGTGGCAATGCAACACTGCTGGGGAGACTATGCCATGCATATTTCTTACATTATGCATTTTTCTAAGGATTCGACATTAGCCCTGAATCACCCTCTTCTCGCAAATCACAACCTTGCCTATCCTTTCTTTGTCGATTTCCTCTCGGCAATAATGCATAAAAGCGGACTGGATTATGTTAGCTCTATAGTTCTGATTAACATTGTCCTAAGCATTGGGCTTGTTTCAATAATATATTTATTCGCCAGGGAATTTAGCGGACTTGAGATTTGCGGCCTATTTGTTTTATTGCTTTTTCTTTTCAACGGCAATTTCGGATTCATTTTTGCCCTGGGCAAGGATATAAAAGAGATTATTTTACCCACGACTTTTTACACCAAAATCGACCCCAAGGGTTTGGTCTGGGGAAATACCCTGTCTGCGCTTTTTCTCTCCCAGCGCAGTCTTCTCTGGGGCATGCCCATAGCGGTATTAGTTTATTTTATTTTATCGAAAGAATTTTCTGCGCTACAGAATAACGGCCCTCTCTCGAGACGAAATTTTCTCTTAGCCGGAATACTGCTGGGGTCTTTACCGTTAATCCACACACCTTCATTCTTAGTTGTAGGTTTTGTTGCGCTATTTTTATTGACTTGCAAATTCAGAAGAAACTGGTTTTATTTCGGCATCCCGGCGGCGCTGCTGGCTCTACCACAGGCATTATACCTTTTGCAAGAACATGCCTTGAGCCGGGCTCATTGGTTTTATCCCGGCTGGATGCTCAAATCGGCTAACCCACTCTTCATTCTACTCTTCTGGATATATAATCTGGGAATGATTTTCTTCCTGCTTATTGCCGGAATATCATTAATCGAGAAAAGGAAACTTTTCTTTTATATTCCGTTCTTCGCGATATTTTTACTGGCTAATTTTATTTTAATCCATCCCTCAGACTGGGACAATGCCAAATATTTCCTGCACTGGTTTTTCTTAAGTTGCGTTATCGCCGGTTTTGCTTTAGCCAACATATTAAATTATACCCAACGGTGGAAGAAACCCGATCGCATCTTTCTGGTAACCATATTGGTATCTTTGTCTATATTCTCGGGGGTGATTGACTATATCTATCTCAATACAGTAAGTTTCGTCCTGGCGGATAAAAAATCTCAAAACATAGCCGAATGGGTAAGAAAAAACATTTCCTCCACCAGTCTCATCTTAACCTCTGACACCCACAATCACCCGGTATCCATGCTTAGCGGAAGAAATATCGTCTTGGGATATAGAGGCTGGTTATGGTCACACGGTTACGACTATAGGGGGCTCGAAGAAGATGTGGAGAAAATTTATCGCAGTGCGGATTTAGGACTTATCAAAAAATATGAGATTACCCACATCGTAATCAGTCCTTACGAAAAAGAGCTTCGCCCCAATCTTAATCTCTTTCTTAAATCCGAGTACTTCAGGGAAATTTATAAAACCAAACTCGACCAGCAATTATTCCGGATATTTGAGGTGGTTTATTAAAAACGAATATAACGAATGACAGCGAATAAAATGAATATTCGGCTCATTCGGTATTCGGCCCATTCGCTATCATTCGCCTAATTCGCTTCTATTCGGATTATTCGCTACCATTCGGGCAATTCGTTCTCATAAACCGCAGTTTCCAGACCAACCACAGTGCTTCCCAGATTATCTTCCGGCTCAACTTGGATTTGCCTAATCGTCTTTCATGAAACACAATGGGAACTTCTTTAATCCGAAAACCCTTCTTCCAAGCAAGATAATTCATCTCTATCTGAAAGCCATAGCCCTCGGAATCAATCTCATCTAAGTCGATGCTTTCTAAGACTTCCCTTCTAAAACACTTAAAACCACTGGTAGAATCATAAACAGGCATCCCGGTAACTGTCTTAACATAAAGATTGGCCAACCGGCTTAAAAGATAGCGTGTAAAATCCCAATTCTCTACACCCCCGCCGTGTATGTATCGCGAGCCTATCACCAAATCGCAAGTATTAATTACCTCGAGCATGCGGGAAAGATATTGGAGGTCGTGCGATAAATCCGCATCCATCTCAAAGATAAAATCGGCTTTCTCTTTAAGGACAAGCTTAAATCCTTCGATATAAGCGGTCCCTAAGCCGAGTTTTTCGGGACGATGTATTACTTTGAGCTGCGGATATTTCCGGGCGAGCGTGTCTAAAATTTCTCCCGTACCATCTGGGGAGTTATCATCGACAACGATTATCTGAAAACCTTTAGCCAAATCCAGGATTCCCTTGACCAATCGTTCAATATTTTCGTTCTCATTGTAGGTCGGGATAACAATGATTGGTTTCATTTGTAATAATTATAAATCCGGACAGGTTTAATTTCAAACAAATTCCCATTGACAAATTTGCACTCATAAACGAAATTTTGTTGTAAATATGAGCATACTTCAGTATAATAAAAATATGATGAAGGAAAATCTGCATTGGGAAATTCTGGATAAAAAACGCCTGACCCTTCTGCCAAAGTTAAATTTTCTAAAAGAGATGGGGTTTTATCTGGCGGGCGGAACTGCCCTGGCTTTACAAATAAAACACCGGCTGTCAGTGGATTTTGATTTTTATAACCAGAAAAAATTTGATTCAGCAGGAATATACCAAAAATTCCAGACACAAAAACCGAAGAAATTGCTACTTGATACTATGGCCGAAAATACTTTAATTTTAGAAATCAATGCTGTTGGCATAAGCCTCTTCAGTTATAATTATCCTCTTCTGAAACCATTTATAACCAGTGAATATTTAAATATTGCTTCATTAGAAGATATTGCTGCAATGAAACTAATCGCAATTATCCAAAGGGGCATCAAAAGAGATTTTATTGACCTTTATTTTTTATGCGGACTCTTGGGTTTAGAGAAGATTATGGATTTAACTAAGCATAAATATACCGGGTTCAATAAATACCTCGCCTGTCAGGCATTAGTGTATTTTAGAGATGCTGAAGAAAAACAGACAAGAGAAATAAATCTACTTAGACCACTTGAATGGGAAAATGTAAAAAAATACTTTGTAACCGAAGTTGCTCAACTAAAAAGAAAATGGTATTAATATGAGGAAACAGCAAAAGATTCCTAGCTTTGTTGCACGCTGTCTATGGTCATATGATATAAGAAGGATAGACCTTCAACAAGATAAAGAATTAATTATTACTCAGGTATTAAACTATGGGGATGAAAAAAGAATAAAATGGCTTTATTCGGTTTACCCTGAAAAGGAGATTAAAAAAGTGGTAGCGCACCCCGGAAGAGGTCTATGGTTTGAAAAGGTCTTAAATTTCTGGGAAATTATGTTCGGGATACGTCTCCCCGCAAAGGTAAAACAAAAAGCCATCTTCTCTATCCAACCCCAATCCCTATCTCTTAAATAATCTCAACACAGATTTGAAATCAGAATCCAAAATTTGGGATTATTCTAGGGGAATACTAAAAATGCGGGGGTTGTCCCTACATTTGAAAAAGATTGATCTTCGGGAAATAGGTGTGTACCTTATTTCAAACTAATTCAGCCTGCAAGACAGATATTTTATACTTTCCCTCCGGCCCCGAAGGGCCGGGGGGAGATTTTCTCTTTAAATTGGGACGAGCCCCTAATTTCTAATATTATGTCCAGTTGTATTATTTCTCTAATGGCTTTCGTCTGCTTTATTATGCACCAATAACCCCTCTGCAAAAAAGGTGTGGTTATTAATAATCTTTTTGAGATTATAAGTCTGCA
>Ga0105164_10000961_pt1 | contig 18809 bp, 18 predicted proteins | sample VDWuncwatermetaG_FD_89674 | JGI IMG/M metagenome (GOLD analysis project Ga0105164, IMG submission 89674) | Wastewater microbial communities from Netherlands to study Microbial Dark Matter (Phase II) - VDW unchlorinated drinking water | ecosystem: Environmental > Aquatic > Freshwater > Drinking...
CTATTAGGTAAACTTTCTGCACCCGTCCTTCAAATTCTTCCTGATAGTAATCAAAAGAGCGCTTGATCTCGCTGGCGAGTCGCTCCAAAAGAGGACGCATCAACGATACGATTTGAGAGGCGTTCACCTTTTCAGCCGAAATCTGCCCTTCTACAGGAAAACCGTACGAACGCTTCAGTTGTTCCGCTTCCTCATATCCCAGCCTCAGCTCGCCCTTCTCTGTGGCGAGGGGCCGGGTGAGGGCTTGGGTGATCGCTTCGCCCCCAATGTCGAGCTCCCGCATAAAACTGAGTTTCCCATGGACGGAAATATAGAGGGAGGTACGGAGGGTTCCGATATCCAATAAGGCGATCGGGTCGGTCCCGGAAAGAATTTCCCCTTTTCTCATCCATGTTAAAAGAGAAAGAGAATTTGAGGTAATGCTCGCGACCTGATAGCCCGCTTCCTGAATCGCAAGAACCCATTCCGACAGAAGTCCCTCGCGAGCGGCCGCCACCACAACCTCTTGTTTCTTCGCCACCGTACTGAGAATCTCAAATTCAAAGAGAGCCCGCTCTACATCAAAAGGGAGCTGGGAACGGACCGCCCATCGGAGGGCCTGAGGAAGTTCTTCCTTCGGCATCTCTGGAACGGTCACCTTTTTGGTATAAATCACATCCCCTCCAAAACCGAGATGGATTCTCCTGGCTGAGATCGGACACTCCTTCAAAAAGGAGAGTGCATTTTTTTGAAGTTCTTTCTGTCTCAGCTCTTCTGCGAGGTCTTCTTTGATGGAAATTTCTTTGAACCAATACCCTAAGACTTCCCGTTTTCCCTCCTCGACCAGAACTTCAACCAATTTTAGAGAACGGTGCCCGATCGAAAGGGCTGCGAAGGGACCCGGTTTCTCCGTGACACCCAAGGCGTAACTTAAGAAAGAGAGGGTCTCTTTCTTGCTGATCTTGATCTTTTCCAATTTTATCTTTTCCAATGGAATCTTGACAGCTGGCAGTTTCATTTCTTACACCCTATAACACAACAAGTTAGCACACGCGTCGACGGATGTCAACGACAAGATCAGGGTCTCCCTTCCTTCGCGCCCAAATGGAGAACAAACGGTTCGCCGTCCCGCTCGAGGAGTACGGTATCAGAGGAAATTTCCTTAACCGTGTAGTGGTCAATCGTATCACTCACGCCGACCACGACGTTATTGATCATGGCGAGGGGCTTTTCTTCATCCCAGAGGATCCCTGTCAGGGAAAGACCCAACAGGTAAGTCGCCTCTTTTTCTTGCCCGATCGCAAGAAAGGGATTTCGGTCCCACTCCTTCTTCGTCCTTCCCTTTTGAAGGGTCTTCAGCTCCCCGGAGGAAAGAAAGACCCCTTTCCCGGACAGCGATTTTTCTTCTGTCTGCGGTGGCAAAAGGGATCTTGGGACCCTCTTCGAAAGGATTACGCGGAACCAGACGCCGAGGATCACAAGGCAAAGGACAAAAAGAACGAGAATCTGTTTCTCCAGTTTTTTATCTTCCACGACCGGTTCCTTCTTGCCTTTCCAGGTATAAAGACAAGGTGACCTGTGTTTCTATTTTCGGATAGAGCGTCTCAGGACTCTCCATTTGAAGGAGTTCCACGGTTGTGAGAAATGGAAGTCCCTGAAGGGACCCTAAAAAACGTCCCGTATCCACATAATCTCCTTTGAGACGCAGACGCACGGGAAGGGTATCGAGGGCAAAATCTGGAGACAAGACAAAGGAAGAAAGTTCTTCTCTTAATTCGGGTCTGAGAGAGAGAATCTCTAAGCGATATTGGGAAATATGGTTCTTAAGAAGTTCCAACGCGCGAGGGATTTCATTTCTCCTGAAAAGTCTCCCGCCGAAATCTCGCTCGATCTCCGCGATTTCTTTCTGGATGCGGGACACATTGTCCAAAAGCTGCGCATCCCTGATCTGAATGCGCAGCGCATGAAGTTCTCGATGCAACTTCTGAACAGAGCGCAGGTTCGGCCGGAACCAAAACCCGTACAGAAGAAGAAAGAAAAGAAGGAATCCTACCCCCCCGATAAGAAGGAGATCCCTTTTTTCAATTCTCTTTTGAAACGTTTTCCAATTCAAGTTGACCGGTAATTTCAAATGCACTCCCCCCTTTAGAAGAAACGGCCTCCTCGGTAGAAACAAGCCGGATTTCAGAAAAGAAAGGAGACTCCTCAAGGGCCTCCAGAAAATGGGTCAAGGTCTCTTCGGTAGATTCCTTGGACCCTCCCACCTCCCCCTTCAGATGAAGACGATAATTTTTTTCTATCTTCACCTCTTTTAAGGAAATCTCCTTCGGCACCACCCAGGAGAGTTCCTTCAAAACCCCTTCCCACAGAGGTTCCCTTTCGATAAACGTTGAAAAAGTCTTGGCCACTTTTTCGACACGCTTCTTTTGATCCATCCAACGGACGTAGGTCTCCCGCTGGGAAGCAAGTTCCTCCCAGACTTTCTTCTCCCTCCGAATCTCTTTTTTAAGCAGTGCGTTCTCGACGACGAAGAAGGCCTGGAAACCGACTAAGAAAATGACGAAAAAGAGGGAAACCCTCTTCACCACCCTCACACGAAACCGCCATTGTCTTACCGCCTTCACAGAGGGGGGCAGGAAATTGATGATCCCTTTTCGCGGAAGGGCTGCCGCCGCAGCCGCACCCAGGCGTCTTTCGAGTTCTTCCTTCGCCTGTCCCTTCAAAAACCCCGCTGAAAAATGGAATTGATTGAAAAAAGAAAGGCTTTGAGGAGCAAGTTCGAGATGCCGCTTGAGGAGGTCGTCGAGGTGTTGAAGGCCGGCGCCGCCTCCCGTGACCCAGACCTCCTGAATTTCCCGGGGAGGGTCCCTTTTTTCGTAAAACTGGAAGAAGCGCTCCAGATCTCCGAGGAGTCTTTCAAGGATCGGTCGCATGAGAACCCACAATTTCTCCGGCGGGATTTCCGAACCGACGGAAGGAGCGGAGACCTCCTCGGAAATGCCATAGGAGCGTTTTGCCTGTTCCGCCTCCTCTTTCCCGAGGGAGCATTTCTTCTCCCCGATCATGATTTCACAGGTGAGGGCCTGTGTGAGGCTTTCTCCCCCGATCGGAATCTCCCGCGCCATCTCCAGCATCCCTTCATGAAAAATACCGACATGGGTGGTGGCAGCGCCCAAATCGATGAGCGCATAATCGTTCCTCTTTTCAAAGGGAAAGAGATGGGGAAGAAGAAGGAGGGCCGGCTCAATGGTATGAATCTCAAAGGGACCGATGGCGAGAAAAGAATCAACCAGTTCCCGATGCACGATTCCGACGAGAAGATCCAAGAGATGCTTTCCCTCTTTCTCAATCGCCTGGATCTCCTGAAAATCGAGATAGACCTCCTGAATCGGAAAAGGGATCTCTTCTTTCACCTGCCAGCGGAGCGCCGTCTCGATCTCTTTGGGAGGCATCTTGGGAAGAAGAACCCTTTTGAGGAGAACCTTCGGGCCGGAGACGGCGAGTCGGATCGTGCATTTTTTGAAAAGGGCCTTTTTTTCAAGAATCGCCCGGAGGTTCTTCGGATCCTCGATCCCCCCTTCCAAGAAAAGGGGTCCTTCTTTTGAGTTTTTCAAAAGAACCCACTTGATGGCACTCGTCCCCACATCAAGGCCTAAAACAAGGCCCTCTTTTTTCCATGGGATTTTTTCAATCCCTTTCTTCCAATTGATGAGACGAAGGATGTTGCTCAAATTTCTTTCCATGAGTTGAAAACAGGCATTAAAGCGTTCACGTTTAAATTGGTGGAACGATAGATCCGCTGAACCCGACGGGAAATACCGTGCACTGTACCGGTCGCGTCAAAGGTCACATTCCAACGGCCTCCGCCGAGGGCTGTCAGTGTCACTGTCACGGTGTAACTACCGGTGATCCCGTCTCCCGTATTAATGGAATTTGTTTCTGTCTTAGGCCAGAGGCCGTCATTGAGTTGCCAATTCGGCACGTCGTTAGGGCTGAGAAGGCGCCAAACTCCCTTTCGGAGTCCGGCTTGAGCCACATAAAAGGCCTTTTCGTCATCCAGATGTCCCCCGGTATGCCGGGCCTGATGCATCGCCATGAAAAGAAAGGAGGAGACGAGGCCCAATAGAGCGATCATTAAGATAAAGACAAGGAGAAGGGTAACCCCTTTACGATTTCTCAGGCCCATTCCTTTTCTCCTAAATGACCGAGTTTCCCTGATTTCTCGGACGGATCATAAGGCGCATTTTGACCTTCTCGCTTTTTTGAGAAACCGCCCCAGGAATTTGTGTGGTGGTAAGCGTCAATTCGAGCCGCCAGTTTTCTTGTCCCGTTCTTATTCGAATGTCTGCTCGATCGTCTGCATCTTGCGCATTAGGAGACATGACATGTCTCGCCAAGATCCTACCAGAGCCATAACTAAACCCTACCACAGGAGCCAGCCGAATCTGATAGATTGCATCGCGTTCATATCTATTATCAAAGGGATCGCCACTGGGATCTTCCGCATTGTAAAGATAAAGGACGTAGAACTGTGAATCCTCTACATCTTGATATCGGATTGTATGGGAAATGTTACCAACACCACCATTGGCGTCAGCCTGTGTAATTGTTCCATTGTTAGAGTTTCCCGTCGAATTATCAGCTGCCTCCCGAAGTTCCCGCGCCACCTTCTGGAGTCCTTGTGAGAGTTCTTCCCCAGAGCAAATCCTGTTTTGTTGTGTCTGAACCACTTTGGAAGCGGCTAAAAAAGAAAAAACAGCGACGCCAAAAAGGATCGTCATGCCGATGATGACGAGCATAAGTTCCATGAGTGTTAAGCCACTTTTTTTCTTCATGGGGAACCACTTGAATTATTGACAAAATAAGTGACCAGCATGACAGAATTTTCTAATTGATCCGTCCAATAAACAACCACCCGTGCCTCTTTTAAGTTGGTATCTGTGCCCGGTGGATTTAAAACGAAAACCTCCGTTTGATAGGTAGGAAAATCAGGACCAACCGAAGCCTTCCCCCTCGACGTCAGCTGATTCCAACCAGAGGCAGCCCGACGCTCTTGATCTTCCATTTCGCTTAAAGCAAGACCGACGGCGATCTGACGGTGTTCGGAGTAGATCGTGGCAAAAAGCCCTTGATTGAGCGCAAGAAGGATCGGGACCGTCGCCCCGGCAAAAAGAATGATCGCAAGGATCAGTTCGATCAGGGTAAAACTTTTTTGGGTCATCTTGAAAATAAGACCTCAAACAAAAAAGCCCCTTTGTATAGAAAGGGGCCTGACATTTTTTGACTCCAACCCACCGTGAAAATGAACGGACTCCTTAGAAGAAGTTAAGGCGATTGAGCAGGGGTCTGCTCAGCTCCATTCGCAACCCAGATCGGGTGCCGCGCCCCTGATCCGTCTAATTGGGTTACCGCCCCGGTAGCCGAAACCGCTGAGACAGAGCCTGTGCCCCCCGGCCCGACCGACCAGATCGCGTAGAACTGACCGTTCAAAAGATACCCATAGGAGCTACCGGGGAGAAAAGGATCATCAGGAATTCTTGTGACGATCTTTGGATTTGTCGTCGCATCGGTGAGCGCCGGAAGACCTATCGCGGTCGTCGGGTAAGCATTGCTGTGGTGAATGTAATAGGATTCCATCGCGGTGCGTAACGTCGAAAGGTCCCCCCTCGCCCGGTTCATATTCGCCTCTTCTCGGAACCCTCCGGCCATCGGGAGGATGATGCCGATTAAGATCGCGATCACCGCCATGACGATCATGAGTTCAATCAGGGTAAAGGCGCTTTTTCTGTGCATTTGTCACTCCCCCTTTTTTATCTTATGCAAAATTTACCTATCTCATTGCAGGACTACAGCATACTAACATTATAGAATACCACAATTTTTCCTCTTTGTCAATGGCATTTTGCCCCTCGATCGTAGCAGGTGGCGACTGGTTGTGGTGAGCCGCCTTTATCTGAGGAGCTTTACCATTCTGAAGATCGGAAGGAGGAGGGAAGCCATGATAAAACCGACCATCCCTCCCATGAGCATCAGAAATAGGGGCTCTACAAGCGCGGTCAACTGCTTAATGGAGTGGTCCACGGTCTTTTGGTAGAAACTGGCGATATGTCCGAGCATCTCATCGAGCGTTCCGGACTCCTCCCCCACCGCAATCATATGGACCGGCATGAGAGGAAATTCCTTGCTCTCCTTGAGCGGTTTCGCCAAAGATTCACCTTGTGAAACCTGCGCCTGCGCCTTCTCGAGCACTTCCATAATGACGAGATTCCCTGAAGTCTTTTTCGCCACATCCAAAGCCTCTAAAATCGGGACGCCGCTTGAAAGGAGGGTTTCAAAGTTCTGGGCGAATCGGGAGATCGTGACCCGACGGACCAGCGGTCCGAAAAGGGGTGCTTCCAGAAAGAAGCGGTCGATGAGCAGATGGCTCTTTTTCCAATGGAGAAGAAGCTTCCAGATAAAGGGTGTCGAAAGAATGAGAAAAAGAAGGACCCCCCAAAAATGGCGCAGGATCTGACTCACGTTGTAGAGAAACTGGGTCGGTCCGGGAAGAGGCACGTTCGCCTTCTGAAAAATATCCATGAAAGTAGGGAGAAGATAGACCACCATAAAGGCGGAAAGGGAGACACCGAAAACGACAAGTACGCACGGATAGGTGAGCGCCGTTTTAATTTTCTGCTTCAGTTCCATACGATCTTCCAGAAGCTGGGCGATTCTTTCAAGGACATCCGAAAGTTTTCCACTCGTCTCACCCGCTTTCACAATGCTCACGTACCCTGCATCAAAAATACGGGGATACCGGGAGAGCGCTTCGGAAAGAGCGCTGCCCCCTTCCACGTTTCTTGCCACATCCGCGAGCACCGCTCGAAAATAGTGATCTTCCGTCTGGTCGGTCAGCGTCTTCAAGGTATCGAGAAGTGGAATCCCCGCACGGACCATTTTGGCCAACTGTAACGTCGTCATGACCAGGTGGTCTTCCTTCACCCGTTGGAAGAAGTCCAGGAGGTCTTCAAGGACAAAGGCATCACTTCTTTCCCGAAGGGCGGTGGCTAAAAACCCGAGTTTTTTAAGTCGGGTGGCAAGGGCCTCTTCGTCCTTCGCCTCCATCCTTCCACGAATCACATGACCGAATGCATCCCGTGCTTTGTAGGTATAGATCGGCATCGTCATCCGTCCTTCGTACATAGTACACCGTACTTCGTGAGATGGAAAAAACTTAACGATGTACGATGTACGAAATACGATATACGAAACATATCATTCTTCTTGTGTCACTCGAAGCACTTCTTCAATCGAGGTAATTCCTGCGAGCGCCTTGGCCAGACCATCTTCTCTTAAAAGGTGCATCCCTTTCCGGCAGGAGGCATCCTTAATTTTCTGCGAAGGCGCTCTTTCAATGATCAGTTCCCGTATTTCCTCATCCAGTACCATGAGTTCAAAGATCGCGGTCCGTCCTTTGTAGCCTGTCTCCTTGCAGAAACGGCATCCTTCTCCTCGGTAGAGAGGAGGGACCGGCCCCTTCTCGAGAGGAACTCTTAAGGTCTTCAAAAGTTCCTGTGAAGGAACATACGATTTTTTGCACTGCGGGCAGATGAGACGGACAAGCCGCTGCGCCACGACCCCGATCACGGAAGAAGCGATGAGAAACGGCTCAACCCCCATGTCGATGAGACGGGTGAGAGCTCCCGGGGCATCATTGGTATGAAGGGTTGAAAAAACAAGGTGGCCTGTGAGGGCCGCCTGAATCGCCATCTCTGCCGTCTCCACGTCACGAATCTCACCCACCATGATAATATCGGGATCCTGTCTTAAAATCGAGCGGAGGCCATTGGCAAAGGTGACCCCGACCTTGGGATTCACCTGCATCTGGCGGATCACTTCCATTTCATATTCGATCGGGTCTTCAATGGTGATGATATTTTTTTCAAGGGTGCTGATTTTATGAAGACACGCATAAAGCGTGGTCGTTTTCCCGCTTCCCGTAGGACCGGTGACCAGCATAATTCCGTGGGGGCGGTGGATCAAGTGACCAAAGGGTTCGAAAGCATTCTGCGGAAGACCGAGTTCTTCGAGGCTGATCAAGACCGTCGCCGTATCGAGAAGTCTCATGACCACATTCTCCCCATGATGGGTCGGAATCGTCGAGACGCGAAGGTCGATCTCTTTGTGATCCACCTGCACCCTGAAGCGGCCATCCTGGGGGATTCTTCTTTCTGCAATATCCATTCTGGAAAGGACCTTGATCCGGGAAATGACCGCCCGCTCCAGCTCTTTGGGGGGCGCGGGAATCTCATGGAGTACTCCGTCAATCCGGAGACGCACGCGTAATCTGTCTGTCTCCGGTTCAATATGGATGTCGCTCGCCCTCTCCCGGACCGCTTGGGAGATGAGAAGGTTGACTAATTGAATAATCGGCGCCTCCTCCACTAATTTCTCATCCCCCAGATCCATCGTCCGCTGGGTAATCGACTTCACTAACTCTTCCATGGAGCCGCCGGTGCCATAATGCTGGTCGATCGCCTGCATGATTTTTCCTTCGGTGCTGATCACCGCTTCCACATCGCAATTGGCTTTCAGGCGTATTTCATCGAGAGCAAAATAGTTCGAAGGCTCCGCCATGGCCACCGTAAGAATCTTTCCGATCTTAAAAAGAGGAATGAGTTGATATCGACGGGCCACCGTTTCCGGAATGAGCTTAATGAGCTCGGGGTCGATCGTGTAGGTATCGAGATCCACATAGGGAAGGCCGGACTGTTCTTCTAACAGGGTAATCAATGCCTGTTCCGTGATCCATCCCATTCGAACCAATGTCTTCTGAAGAGACTCCCGTGTCTTCTCTGACTCCTTCTTGGCTTTTTCCAGCCGTTCAGGGTCTAAAAGCCCTTTGGCGAGGATCACTTCTTCCAGAGAAAGATTCTTCTGCCTTGGCATCTCACAAACCCTTCCGTTTGGAGGTGCGGGAGAGTCTTCCTTCCATCCGCTCCTCAAGCCAGCGGTCCAGAACATCCTTCTTGAATCGCCATTTCCCTAACAGTTTGGTGGCGGGGATGTCTGTCTTCTTCAGCATCCGGTAAACGGTAATCGCATGAATTCCAAGATAACGGGCGACCTCGTCGACCGTCATCAACTGGAAATTTGATTTTGTAAAAACGACCTGTTTCATTTGGTCCCTTCACTTTTTAAATATCTGTTAAAAGTATATCATATGAGTTTTGAAAAGTCAATGGATGATAAAAAGATTTAGAGGGAGTTATACCAAGATAAATGATTTTAATGGGTTACGTAATGGAGATTAAGCGGAGGGGAGTGGGGGGCCCTTTGAGAAGATCGCCTTGATCTGGTCGATGAGAACCTCCGGCTTCTGGCCCTTGACCAGGTAGGCATCCGCACCGGTCTGTTGTCCCAGATTTTTGTCTTCCTCTTGGGCCCGGGCGGTGAGCATAATGATCGGGATCTTGCTGTACCGTTCATCAAATTTAAGGAGACGACAGACCTTGTAGCCGTCAATCTCTGGAAGCATCACATCCAGGATAATGAGATCCGGCATGATGCTTTTGGCAAGAAAAAGCCCCTCTTTGCCGGTAGAGGCGGTATGAACCTCGAAGCCGTGTCCTTCGAGGACCGCTCTCAGCGCCTTTGAAAAATCTGCTTCATCTTCAACGACAAGGATTCTTTTTTGTCCCATTTAGGTCTGACCGTATAAATTCTTTTCTGCGGCTTTCACCAATTCTTCCTGACTCCCCCCGTCTTCCGGAAAGGTCCCGATCCCGAACTGAAGTTTCGGTGAAATCGAGGAACCCTTGATTGAAAAAGATTGCGACAGGATCGTCTTTTTCACGCGCTCCGCAAGGGCGAGTGCGCCTCCCTTATCGGCACCGGCCAGAATGGCGATCACCTTCCCTTGTTTGTAACTGGCGACAATGTCGCTCGGCCGGCGGACCGTCTCCTTCACAAGACGGGCGATCTCGTTCAAAAGGGCCTCCATTCCCTCTTCCCCGATATTCTCCCTGAGAGGGTCCAAATTTGCAAGTCCTAAAATAACGAGGGAGAGAAAGTCTCCGCTTTCACGCGCCCTTTGAATTTCCTCCGACAGCCTTTCCATGAAGAATTCTTCATCGCTTAAAACAGGAAGGGAGATGGTGAAGGTACTCCCCCTTCCTTCCTGCGATTTCACCCAGATCTTTCCTTTGTGAAGTTCTACGATTTCTTTGACGATGGCGAGTCCCAGTCCGACCCCCTTTTCCTGATGGGGATTCGGATTGAGTTGCCGGAACTTTTCAAACAGTTTCTTCTGATCGGCCACCCGAATCCCGATCCCTGTATCCCGGACGCTCAGGAGAAGGTTTCCATCCCCCCTTTTTGCTTCGACGGAAACGGATCCTCCCCGGGGGGTGTACTTGATCGCGTTATCGACGAGATTCGTCACGACTTGGGTGAGGCGGTCCTGATCCAAATAGGTGGGAGGGAGTTTCTCGGGACTTAAAAGTTCCAGAGCGATTTCCTTTTCCTCTCCTTTTTTTCGGAGGGCTTCAATCGCTTTTCTTGCAATCGACAAAAGATCTGCACGTTCTTTCTTCAGTTCGAACCGCCCCACCTCCATTTTCGAGAAATCAAGGAGATTGTCAATGAGTCGCGTGAGGCGGTCAAGATTGTCTTCAATAAGACCAAGATATTCCTTTTGACGGGTTTCCCCCGCATCTTTCGCCTGTCCACGGACCGCGGTAATAAAGTAACGGGTTGTGGCAAGAGGGGTTCGAAGTTCGTGAGAGACTTTTGCGACAAAATCGGATTTCAGTTTATCGAGTTCCTTAAGCCGTTCGTTCGCCCGAACCAGTTCATCATAAAGCGTTGCATTGTGGATAGCGATCGCCGCTTCATCGGAAAGGGCGGTTAAAAGTTCCAGGTCGTCGCGAGTAAAAACTTTCCTTCCTCTTTTATTGTTGACATTCAAAACGCCGATTGTTTTTCCTTTGACCTTGAGTGGAACCGAAAGGAGGGAATCGGTCGAATAGCGGGCCCCTTCCTTTTTCTGAAAACGCTTGTCTTTGCTGATATCCTGGATGAGAAGCGGTTTTCCCTTTTGAGCGACCCAGCCGGAAACCCCTTGACCGACTTTGATTCTCGTATTTCGGAGGATGGAGGGCGAAAGTCCTGTCGCGTAGTGGATCGTCAGCGTCTTTCCTTTTTTATCCAAGAGCATGAGGGAGGCCCGTTCGACCTTAAGGAGCCCCTTTGCCTTTTCAACGATCGTCTTTAAGGTTTCTTTAAGGCCTAAGGTTGAATTGACATCCCGGACGATTTCATAGAGGGTATTGAGCCAGAAAAGCTGGGCCTTTTTTTTAGACGCTTTTTTGACCGATTGGACCCCCATCGCTTTAGACTAAAGCCCTTTCATGGCAAAGTATTGTAACACAAATGGGAAGGAAAGGTCAACAAGGTTTCTACGGATACCGTTTCGTATTACAGTGTTTTTATAAGAAGTCTCTCCTCAAGCCATTTCTTGATCTTTTGAAGATGGCGATGGGAGGGATCTCGCTTGAGTCCCTGGTTCACCACTTCAAGGGCCTTTTCCTTTTCCCCCAATTCCCAATAGAGACGGCTTGCCGGGACGTAGCTATAGAGGGCATCCGGCTCGACCTCTATCGCCTTCTCATAGAATTGAATCGCCTTCCGCGCTTCTCCTCTGCGGGCCTCAAGCATTCCCAGGTAATGAAAAACCACGCTATTCTCCGGCATCCGCATGAGCGCCTCCTGATAGTATGGATAGGCCTTCTCAAATTCTCCTCGTTCATAAGCCAGAAGTCCAAGATTGGCGTAAGGAAAGCCTTCTCTGGGATCCAGGGAAAGAGCCTTTTGAAAAGCCTTCTCAGCCTCTTTCAGATCGCCATTGGCCTTATACGCAAGGCCCAGGTGATTATAAGCGGAGGCATGATAGGGGGCATAGCGAACGGTTTGCTCAAAAAAGGTGATCCGATCGCGGTATTCGCCGTTTCTCCAGATGACCATAAAAGAAAATAAAGTAAGCGTCGCCCCGAGCAAAACAGTGGGCGCTGACTTAAGGAGGCCCCCCCTTCCCTCTACCACAAAAAATGACCCGAAGCGGCTTGCGAGGAGTCCAATGATGCCAGCGCTCGCGAAGTAGAGAAGATACTCGGAGACAGCAAGCAAAAGAGGGGGGGGGTTAAAGTAGATCGGGAAGATCTGAACCACGGGGAGTAAGGAAACAGCGATCCAGACAAGCCAAAATCGCTCGAGCGCTTTTCGAAACAACACCAATAACCCCGCCAGAAAAAAGAAGAAACAGCTCCACCCCAACAACACGCTTCGGACCTCCAGAAGCGCGATGGGAATGATGCGTCCCATATGCAACGGCCAAGGAAAGAACCAGATTCTGGCATACGCAAATAAAATCTCCGGAAGGACGGAGAGCCGGGGAAGAAGCCTTGGGATATCGAGGGCGCTGAGGAGAGACATCCGAATAGAGACGGATCTCCTCACAAACGCCCAAGCAACGAGGCAACACCCCATGCTCAAGAGAAGTGCGCCTTCCCTCCCTTTCCATCTTACCTTTTCCCGATCCACGAGAAGAAGGTGAGAAAAAACAAGGAGCGGCAGAAACGTCGCCCTCTCTTTTGAAAGGAGGGCAAGAGCGTAACAGAGGACCGAACCAAAATAAAGCGGCGATTTTTTATCGGCCCCCCGACCTTTGACATAGAAGTAAAAACTGGCGAGGAAGAAGAAAAAGGAGAGGAGATCCGTCCGGCTCGGAATATAGGTGACCGCCTCGACGTGGGCGGGATGGGCTAAGAAAAGAAAGGCTCCCCAGAAGGCGAGCTGCGCCTTTTTAAAAAAATGTCTGTATAAGAGATAGACGATGAACGTATTGGCAAGATGAAAAAGAAGATTCGTGAGGTGGTATCCGAGAGGATTGAATTCCCAAACCATATGATCGATTCTAAAGGAGAGGGTGGCGAGGGGGCGGTAATAGAAATCGGAAACTCCGAAAAAGGATTTCAGAAATATATCTGGGAACCGAGACCAGTCGTGAACCCTCGGATCCGCAACGATCAGCTTATCCTCATCCCAGAGGAAAGGGGTTTGCAGACTATTCCAATAAAGTATGATCCCGAGGAATAAAAGAGAAAAGAGAGACGGATCGAGTCTCACCCTGCGGTTCATGGATTCTAAAGCCTTTCCTCAATCCACTTTTTAATGCCCTGAAGGGTGGGATCGGAAGAGACTCTCTTCAGCCCTTCGTTCACCGTTTGAAGGGCCTTCTCTTTTTCTCCGAGTTCCCAGTAAACATAGCTTTTTTCTGAGTAAATTCTCGTATCGGCATCTGGGTTATTCCGGATCGCCTCTTCATAGTACTCAAGGGCCTTTCGCCATTCATGCTGATTGGCATGCAGATGCCCAAGGTTAAAAAGGGCGATGCTGTATCCTGGAAAAAGTTTGAGGCCCTTTTCATGATACCGAATCGCTTCTTCGATCCTCCCTTGTCGTCCCGCAAGAAGTCCAAGGTTTACATAGGGATTCGGATTGGGGGCCAAGGAGACGGACGTTCGAAAAAGTTTCTCGGCCTCCTCTAAGTTTCCCATGTCCACATAGGCAATGCCGAGTTGATTATGGGCGCGGCTGCTCCAGGGGGCGTGCCGGATCGTCTGCTCAAAGAAGGTGACCTTGTCGCGATATTCCCCATTTCTCCAGATCACAAGAAACGAGAAACAGGTCAAGAGCCCCCCTAATAGAACGGCTCCTTGGGGGAGGGAGGGGGCTGACACTTCTTGGGATACCCAAAACCGACGAAAGCGGCTGAGCAGAAGAGCGATGATTCCGGTACTTGGAAAATAAAGAAAATGTTCGGCAATATAAAGAGAGGTCGGACGCGCTAAATAGATCGGAACAATGTGAAGGACGGGAAGCAGCGTCCCAGCGATCCAAAAGAGCCAGAATCGCTCGATCGGTTTTCGGAGAGAAAGGAAAATTCCGACGACAAAGACGAGAAAAAGGATCCACCTCCCAAGGAGCGGAAGGATTCCAAGAGCCACGACCGGGACCCTCCGCTCCATCGAAAGGGGCCAAGGGAAAAACCAAATCTTGAAATAGGCCAGAAGCACACCCGGAAGCGCAAGGACTCTTTTTGAAAGATAAGGAAGATCCAAAAGATCCTTCAGAGGCACGCGAACAAAGACGCACTGGCGAAGAAGGAGCCAACTGATAAAAAGAAAAAGGGAACAGAAAATAAGAATTCCTTCCGCCCGAAGGGTCTTCCGCTCCTCGCGATTCACGAAAAGTGCATGAGAAAGAATGACAAGGGGAAGGGTCGCTGCCATCTCCTTCGAAAGGAGCGCCAGAAGATAAAAAAGAAGGGATAACGCATAAGACCAAACTTTTCGATCGAGGTCCCGCCCCCTCAGGTAAAAGTGGAAGCCGAGGAGGAAGAAGAAGAAGGCTATGAGATCGACCCGGCCCGGAATATAGGTGACCGCTTCCACATGGGCCGGATGGGCCATAAAAAGAAAGGCCCCCCAGAAGGAAAGTGTCAGGTCCTTGAACAGGTGTCTGAATAAGGCGTAAACGAGGAAGGTATTTGAAAGATGGAAGAAGAGATTGGTGAGATGATATCCGAGGGGATTGAATCCCCAAAACATATGATCGATTCTAAAGGAAAGGGTGATCAGGGGACGGTAATAGGTCGAAAATCCAGATTCCCTACTTTGAAACGGGTCTCGAAAGATGTCGAAAAACCGGGAGCCGGTGTAAACCCTTGGATCTCTGAGGATGAGAAAATGCTCATCCCACAGAAAGGGGGTCTGCAGGCTATTCCAGTAGAGAATGGCGCCGACTAAAAGAAGAAAAAAGATAAAAGGGATTTTGATGAGGGGACTTCCTAACAAACTGAGGACAAAAGAGCTGGGATTTCTCCCAGCTCTTTTGTCATGCAACGATATAGAATCCTGTTAGAAATTATTCTCTGTGCTGGTCCCTGCCGTTCCTCCGTTGGTTGCGGAATTGGCATAGAAGATCCCATTGGGTGTTGTATCATTAGCCACATAATACCGCCAACCGGCGTCCACTGAACTCGCCGTGCGAGCAACAGTGGCCTGTACCGCCGTCGCAGTCGTCACAAGAGCGGCTAACGAAGCATTCATCCCTGCCGGAACCGCCCAGGGGTTTACAGGAATGATGTTACCCTCCAACACGTTGCCAGTCGTCAGTTGGCTAAGTGTCGGGTAACAGTCCGTGTTAGCAGCTGCACCAGGATCGCAGTTAGGTGGACCTGCAATCTGGTTCGCCCTAAAAACAGCGATCGCGCTCCGAACGCCACCAACGGCCCCTTGGGTTCCTGCATTTCTCGCTTGCTGAGTCAGGTTCTGGAATGCGGGAATCGCCACGGCTGCCAAAATCGCCAAAATCGTGATCACGATGACAAGTTCAATCAAGGTGAACCCACGATGAGTTCGATTCTTTGTCCTTCTCATAAACACTACCTCCCTTCTTTGATCTTTAATTTTAACACACTGTTGCAGAAAAATCAAGCCAAATCTTCTGTGCAAATGTCCAAATGCCAAACTTTCTAAGTTTCTTTAATTTCTGATGGAAAAAAATGCCAAGCCTCTTTGCTTGGCAATCATGGCTCAGGGCTTTCGGATCTGTATTATTAAATATACCTGATGAAGGCCCTTTTGTCAAGTTCATCCTCTTATTTTTTTGAGAACTTCGGCATCTTGCCTGTCCACCTTCCTGTTGGAAGCAACTTTCGAGGCAATCAAATCTTTCAGCGAAAGGACATAAACAGGGACTTTGTCTATGAAACGCCTTTCCCTTTTAGGCCAACACTTCTCGAATTGGATCCCTTTTGCTTTTGTCAAAATGTCTAATCTGAAGATGTCTTTGAATACGTTGATCTCATTTGAAAGGATTTGCTCCGGGGTTGTCAGATGCGCTGTTCCAAGTCCTGCCTCTGCCAATGCCTTATGGAGCCGCTTGGCATTCTCCACCGTGGGCTCGATAAGTAGGTCAAGGTCTACGGTGGCTCGCGGAGAGCCGTAAATGCCACAGGCCACCCCTCCGACGACCAGATATTTGACCTTATTTTTGTTCAAGGATCTGTATAGTCTTAAATGACCTTCGATCACGCTTCGGCTCCTTACTCCTCATCGAAAGGATGGATTCACCCACTTCAACGACCTGATGATACCTCTGAGAAGGAGTCAGGGAGAGGAACCAGCGCATTTTTTCCTCCGTCGTCTCCTCCTTCCAACCTGTTGTGAGGTCTTTCCTCTTCACCTTTATCTCCCTTTTCCTGCGGCGATCTGCGTGTAGAAGCGGAGGAGCGGGACAAAAATGGAGAGGATGAGGAAAAGGACCATGCCGCCGAGGACGATGAGGAGTATCGGCTCGATCAGAATCGTGAGTTTCTTGATGGCATTGTCCACTTCAAAATCGTAGTATTCCGAGACCCTCAAAAGAAGTTCGTCGAGTTTTCCCGTCTCCTCGCCGACCGCAACCATCCGGATCACGATGGGGGGAAAAAGTTTCCCTTGCGCCATCGGTTTCGAAAGACCTTCCCCCCGCCGCACCGATTCCCGGAGTCTTAACACCTCGGCGGAAATCGTCACATTTCCCACGGCATGGGAAACGAGCTCAAGGGACTCTAAAATCGGCACCCCACTTCGGCTGGTGACGGAGAGAATCCGGGAAAAGCGAGACATGGCGAATTGATGAAAGAGTGTACCGAACACGGGGATCTTCAGACTCACCATGTCCCACAGATTCCTTCCAACCCTCGTCTTTAAAAAATAACGGACCCCGAAGACGAACGCCCCGACGACGGCAACCACGATGAACCAGTAATGGCGCAGCGCAAAGTTCAACCAAAGAAGAAATTTCGTCGTCCATAAGAGTTCCACCCCCGCCTGTTGAAAAAAGGAGGCAAAACGAGGGAGAACAAAAGTGGTGATAAAGAGGAAAGCGAGGAACATGATGCTGACGATAAGTTTAGGATAGAAAGTTGCCGTCTTGATTTTTGATTTGACATCTGAATCATATTCGCCCAACTCTGCCAGACGAGATAAAATTTCGTCCAACTGTCCTGTCGCCTCCCCCGCCCTGACCATCGCCACATACAGTTCTGAGAATACACGGGGATGATGGGAGAGCGCACTGGAGAAAGTTTCTCCCCTTTCGAGATCGCTCACCGCCGTGCTGATAACCTGTTTCAGAGTTCCGCTTGTGGTTTGGTCCCCAAGGGTCTGAAGGCCCGCCAGGAGGGGAATTCCTGCTTTTGTCAGCGTGACCATCTGCCGGGTGAAAAAATTGAGATCTTTGTCTCCGACACTGGCAAAGCGGGATTTAAAGGAAGAAGGCTTCAGCATGGCGCTCACCGCCCCTTCCTCCTCGATCGAGATCGGGAGGTATCCTTTTTCCTCAAGGTGACGTGCCGTCGCTTCCGGAGACTCCATCACCACCGTTCCGGTGATGGCCTGCCCTGAGGCGTCACGCACTTTATAACGGTAAACAGGCATGGTTAGACTTCCTGCGTGACTCGGAGGACCTCTTCGATGGTGGTGATTCCTCGGCGGGCTTTGTCGAGACCGTCGTCACGGAGGGTGCCCATTTCTCCTCTCTGGGCTTCCTTCCGGAGCTGATCTGCGGAGGCGTTCTTTAAGACAAGTTCCCTGACTTCCGGTGCCATGACCATGAATTGGAAAATGCCGATCCGTCCCCGATATCCGGTATTCTTGCAATGATTGCATCCTTTCCCACGGTAGAAGAGGGTGTCCGACGGCAAGTCCAACTCCTTCAAAAGCTCGGTGGGAGGGGCGTAAGACGCTTTGCATTTCGGACAGATGATACGAACCAAACGCTGAGCCAGAACGCCGACCACGGAAGAAGAGATCAAAAAGGGCTCGATCCCCATCTCCACCAAACGCGTCACGGCAGACGGGGCATCGTTGGTGTGAAGGGTGCTAAAGACGAGTTGTCCGGTGAGGGCCGCATGAATGGCGATCTCGGCCGTCTCCACATCACGGATTTCTCCAACCATGACGATGTCGGGGTCCTGGCGAAGGATCGAACGAAGACCGTTTGCGAAGGTAAGACCTATCTTGGGATTAATTTGACATTGGCGGACCAGTTCCAAATGATATTCGACGGGATCTTCCACGGTGATGATATTCTTTGCGACGGTATTGATGGCCTGTAGTGTCGCATACAAGGTAGTGGTTTTTCCGCTTCCCGTCGGCCCGGTCACCAAAATAATGCCATAGGGGCGATGGATCATCTGATTGTACCCTTTCAGCATCGACGATGGAAAACCGATGTCCTCGAGGCTTAAGAGGAGGTTGCCCCTGTCTAAAAGCCGCATGACCACATTTTCTCCATAGACGGTCGGGAAAGAAGAAACGCGCAGATCAATGTCCTTCCCCTCACTTTTCATCTGAAAGCGTCCGTCCTGCGGAATCCTTTTTTCTGCGATGTCCATTCTTGAAAGGATCTTGATACGGGAGACAACCGGGGGCTGCAATTCAAGGGGGGTGGTTGCGACTTCATGCAGAATGCCGTCAATGCGGTAACGGATGCGAAGGAGCGTCTCTGCCGGTTCGACATGAATATCGCTCGCCCGATCGCGTATCGCCTGCATAATCATCATATTGACGAGTTTAATGATGGGGGCTTCTTCCGCAATCTGTTCAGGCGTTCTTCCCTTCCGCTGGGCTTCCTGCGCCAATTTCTCTCGATCGATCTCTTTGATCAACTCTTCGAGAGAACCGCTCACCCCGTAATATTGATCGATTGCGCTTTGAATCGCCCCGACCGTTGCAAGACAA
>Ga0105164_10000962_pt1 | contig 18807 bp, 21 predicted proteins | sample VDWuncwatermetaG_FD_89674 | JGI IMG/M metagenome (GOLD analysis project Ga0105164, IMG submission 89674) | Wastewater microbial communities from Netherlands to study Microbial Dark Matter (Phase II) - VDW unchlorinated drinking water | ecosystem: Environmental > Aquatic > Freshwater > Drinking...
ATACTGTCCGGTCATGCCGACCGCGCGGACGGTTTGCTGAGCAGCGACGTAGGTGCCGAAGCCGCTGACAACCGTAGGCATAACTTTAGAGAAGCTAGTTACCGAACTCACTCCTTGCGACCAATGCGACGTATCGGTAAAAAGTTTACCGGCAGTGCTGATAGAATGGCCGAGCGAACTGGCGATCCCGCCGGAACTCTGAATTTTCGTTGAAATATCCACTAATCCTTTCCCGGCATCTCCTAGATTAGTCCCCACCACAAAGGCATCTTTGGCTGCGCTGCTCAAGGCCGCGCCTTTTGTAGCTGTACCTTCTATTAGCTGGATTGAATCGGCTTGGCCTGCCATTTGTAGAAATTGGTCTGCCTGCACAAGATCACCTGAAGCAACAGCTTGGCCGGCAAGATTTTGATACTGCTGGCTCATGTTTATGGCCGATTGGTTGAATTGCTGGGCAGTCGTGGTAGTAGACGCGGACTGCAATGCTCCGGATACAATCTGGCCGACCACGGCAGTACCTACAGTAATACCTATATTGGTGGCGACTTTTCCATAATCCGTCTTGGCTACCTTTCCTCCGCCGTCCCTGCTCCTGTATGCCCAAGCCTGCGCGGGAAAGAGACAAGAAAATACCAGGGCAATGGCCAGCGCTGCCGCCGCCATTCTGAATAATCCCTGATTTTTCTTTCCTGCGTAATACATCTTCAGATCTCCCGTTATCATTGCTACGGTTTTGTAGGGACAGGTTTTAAACCTGTCCCTACATTACCTATCTATACACCGCCCTGGTTACCCCCTCCTGATACTGTTCGCCTTCACCGAATACATCCGCGCTCTGGCGGTATTTTTCCTGCAGGGCGCCGAGCAAATAAGACCGCATTGCCATAAACGCCGCCGCCACCAGAATGATCAAAACGGCATATTGCAATACTGTTTGTCCCTGCCTATTATTTCTTTTCATAATCCACCATAATATTGGTGAACATCATCTCTTTAGTCTGGGCATTTGCCGGAACGCTTATCTGAAGAATATCGATCGCGCATTTATCTTGTCCGCTGTTTGTAAAAGTCAATTCCTTAAAAAGCATATCTTCAGGCTCAAAAACAAATCCTTTCTTTACGAATTCGGGAGAATACTTAGCGACATCTTCCTTTGTCGCAGCGCCTATTCTACTCACCGGCTCGTCTTCTGCCAGCGTCCAGCCGTAACCGGCCATGCCGCTGCGGTAGAAATCAATTACTGCTTCAATGCCGTCATTTACGGTATAGGTTGTCTTCAAAAATTTCGCGCCTTCCGTCATACTGACTAACGCCGCACCCGGATAAACCGGCGCGGGCTCTTTTTGCGGCGTATCCACTAAACGCGGGGTAAAATCTAATTCTCCGGCATTCTTGCCCGACAAATCCAGCTTGCCCTGCATAATTGAATAATCTGTTTTTTTGCTGACCGGCGCCGTTGCCGGGGTAAAAACTATATTCAGCATCACGCCCTTTTTTTCGAACACCAGATTATTTTCTACGGCTTTCAGCGTAACGGCGTCCGGCTGAAAATCCGGCACATTTTTTTTCAGATCATCCAGATAATTGTTTTCTTTCCATCCTGCGCCCGATAAAATTTTGCGATAAAAATTGCGAACCTGCCCGGGATCCAGATCGCTTTCATAATAAGAACAATCAAATGCCGTCCCGGCAATACTGCGGGTTTCCTGCTTAACCTGCTGTGTGTTCGCAGGCAATGGGATAATCTCGCCGTCCGCGGCAAAGACTATTCCTGCAACGCCGAGATTTAATAAGAAGGCTACCACAGTCGTGATAATGAAGGTATTCCTTTTGTAGGGACAGGATAGTATCCTGTCCCTACAAAGACCGCGGCCCCTCTGTAATGACGTAAGAATACTTTTGACTTTAACCATTAGAGCCTCCATTACTGTTTCTTAATAACATCCGTTTGGACAATATCCGCGCCGTAACTTAAGTCCTCGCTTTCGTGAGGGATGATTTTCCCATTCCCGCGAAAATCCACAATGCTGTAACTATGCACAAGCGGATACTCTGTTCTTGCCAATCCCAGGTCCGCTCCTTCCTGGGTAAGTGTATAATCTACCTTGAGCCGGCGGTTATCCTTGACGGCATTAGCCGGATTAATATCCACAACCCAGCAAATAGGCAACAGGACATTGGAGGTCTCAGAAACATCCATAATGTAAGCGGGAATAAACCCTGCTTCGGCAATAGCCGCGGCATATGTTATTTCTGCCGCGGTCGCGTACATAAGACCGCTGGTGCAAGGACATGCTGCGCACCCGGCTGTAGCCGTTGCGTCTGCCCACATGCGCGTACTCCATAATAAGTAAACAATATAAGGAGTCGGCAATGCGCCATATTGAATTTTATAAATATCTATCGCGGGCGTTGTAACATTGATCTGCGCCTGATGCCGCCTGCCTTGCCCGTCTATCCAGTCATATTTTCCCGTAGTGACATCCTTTGAATCAATAAATTTGCTATAGGTTGCGGAATAATTATTATCATCGCCGCGCTTATCCTCAGTAGGAGGCAGGCCGCTGATCAGTTTACTGCCGATGCCGCTGTTATAAAAAGCATAGCGATAAGCCAATTCCATTGCCTGCTGCCTTCCCTCACCCGCCTGTTTTCTCATATTTATATAAGCCATATATTGGGCAAAAAAGAAGATCCCCGCCGACATCGCGGCAGCGGTCATCGCGCCGGTTGAGACTTTCCAGCCCAATGCGCAACCCGGAGAAGGACAGCACGGCAACTCCGGCCCACAGGTCCATGCAGAGCAAGCGCCGGATGCTAAATAAGCGGCGGCAACCGCCGCAAGAGACAAACCTGCGAGTTCCAACGCAAATTCTCTGTATTTGGCGGCAAGGTCGGAATTGGCTGCGGCTTGGGCATTATAAACAGTAGCCATCATTGATCCGCCTGCTATTGCCCCGGCATCTACGGCGTTGGCAGAATTAGTCTTATCCATTGCGACCTTATAGATATTCACCGTCACTACTGCCATAATGATCAAAATCACCAGCACCAGGATCATTATCGGCGCGATCTGACCTTTGTTGTAGCTAAATTTATGCTGGTGAAAGTAAATAAACATTTTAATCCCTTTCTTCATCCAATGCCGGCGGCGTATAATCCAGCGGCCAATGGGCTTTTAAACTATAGCCATCGGAGCTGGTTCCTGCGAAAACGCGCCCGGCATTAAAACTGATCTGGCGCTCCACGATCTGGTTATTCGCCCAGAACCAGATCCTGATTATCCCCGCAAGCAGTATAATAATCGCCACTAAAGCCACCGAAGCTTCCAAAGAAGCCTGGCCGTTTCTTTTAAACATTCCGGCCCCTTTGTAGGGGCGGGTTTCAAACCCGCCCCTACGGGATATTTTTTGTCCATCTTTTAAAGCGCCGTTTCCCATGTCCGCGACCTTTCAATTTGAGTATCGGCCTTATCTTCGCTATACTTATATTGCCCGTCTTCATCCACATACGCGCCCTGTGTAAATTCCAAGAACGTGCCTTTTTTGACTACTACATCATTTGTGTCATCGTAATCATCAGGGGTTTCCTTTTTGGTGATTACATAAGGTATCGTGGTTATTAATGTCTCGTTCATTTTGGAAGTCTTGGTGTTGGTGATCCCGCCGGAAGTCTCGCGCTTGCCGGTAGTCTCGCCAAAAGTATTCACATAAGACGTCTGGGCTTCTTCTGTCCTAAAAGACTCATCCTCTTTAGAGGTAAAATCACTGGGTTTCGCCGGTTTTTCATCTTCATTCACCCGCATCACGATCACACTTTCCGGATTCGTGCCTACTTCCGGTACTGCCCAGAATAAGCTGGCGGAGGCATTGATTGTTGTAGGGCTTCCTTTGCGGAAAGGCCCCGACATATCTGCCTGCCTGCGGGTCTGCATCAAAGTATATTGCACCGAAGCGCCTGACCCTGTAACCCCTTCCGGAACATAGTTACAGGCCCTTTCCAGGCCGCGCCGGAACGTCTCCATTGCCACGTATTGCTGGTTATTGAACTGTTGGAGAAAAGACAATAGGACACCAAAGACCACCAGGATGATGCCGCCGAACACCGCCAGCTCCACCATGGCCTGCCCGGAACAACCGTCATTGCCAGCGACACAGGTCTTTGTAGGGACAGGATAGCATCCTGTCCCTCGGCGACGGACAGCATAATATGCTGTCCCTACATATTCCCTATATTTTTTTATTTCTTTTTTCGCTACCATCGTCCACCTGCGTGCTGTCTGAGGTATTCATCTTCGGCTGCCTGAGCGGCTACTGCCGCCCCTCCATCGCCATAAGCCGGCTTGTCAATGCCTTTACTCTGAACGGTATCCTGCGGCGCAGTTGAAGGGTCTGCCTGAGTTACACTATGCCGTTGTATTTCAATCCGCGTCTCCTCCGAAATACCCGTTTTTATAGCACCCCCGCTTAATAATTCCCTGGTCACCGTATTCACCTTATTCTCCGGCGTCCAGGTTCTAGATAAGCTATTACTTACTGTTGTCGGATCCATTTCCTGCACCTGCTGGTTGGAGATAAATTTATCCGACATATCTTTCATCCTGCCTTGGAAACCGCGTTTGATATATGTATTCATCCCGATGAACGCCAGGGTAACCACACCCAGGATCAGCGCGTATTCTGCCAGCGAATCCCCTGTTCTCTTATGGAATTTTATGAAATACATTTTATCCTCCCCCGGGCGCAACACCAACCGTTTCATTGCGATTCGTAATCTGTGTAATATTTACATTTGTTTCGCTGACACTGTTTCTCTTACCACCAGTCTTATCCACGCGGCTGGCGGAACTTTCGTTTATATTACGTTCCACGGAACTTACACTTTCGCCTATCATCCCGCCGGGCATATACGCGCCCTCGGAACTGACCTGGTCCGCCCCGGCCCTGATCCGCCCCTGCAAACTCCTCTTGGTATAAACCGTCATCGCCGCCAATGCCACGACAATGGCCGCTATCATAACCATGTATTCTAAGGTGCTCTGGGCCGCTCTTTTCATCGCGCTTACCTACCTTTTGCTCTCGTCTAATTCCACCTGCGTCTGCTTCAGGCGGGCATTGACCGAGCGCATAATATACTGCTGCATCGCCACCACCGCCACCGCGATGACAATAATCAGCATAGCGTATTCTAAGAAACTCTGTGATCGTCTATTATGTGATATATTAAACATTTTAACTCTCCTATTTCCTATTCTGCGCCCGCGCCGAGGTGTAGGCGAGGTTTAAACCTCGCCTACGTAACTGTTCTGTAGGGACAGGTTTAAAACCTGTCCCTACATTTACTTAGCGGATAACTCCGCTACGACTTTTTCATATGCGCCTATTTTACTCACCAGTGCTTTTCCATTGGTCGTATTTTCAAACTTCGGCATAAAAATCCGGCCCAAAAATGTTTGTTCCCTTTTCTCCTCATAACGATTCCTTTCTTCCGCGAACGTATCCTTAAGGCGTGCCAATTCTGCTCTAGCGTTATTTGCCGCATCCGCGGTAATCGCCGCATCGCTGCCCTGCGCGTCGCCGGCGGATTCATCCGCGCTTTTTATCACAGTCATCGAGTCGCTTGCCTTGGTTAAATATAGCTTAAAACTATTCCGCGATTTATCAATAATACCCGTGGCAAATATAGCCGCCAGCATCACCGCGAAGATTATCGCGTATTCCAAGGTGACCTGGCCTGCGGAGGCGACTGTAGGGACAGCACATTGTGCTGTCCCTACAAAATCTGCCGCGGGCTCGCCTGTAGGGACAGGTTTTAAACCTGTCCCTACGCAATGATTTTTGTAATGAACGTTATTTATCATGCCGCTACCTCTTAGAATAACTTATTGCTCATAAACTCCAAAAATATCGGCCCGCCGATGACAATGGCAATGACCGGCAAGATACAAAATATAAGCGGCAGCAATATCTTGATCGGCGCGCGCATGGCAAACCTTTCTCCGCGATGGAACCGCTGGAGCCTGGCGTCTTCTGAAAGAATCACAAATGCCTCGGCAACCGGAGTGCCCATGCGCTCCGCCAACACCAGCGTTTGTACAAAAGAACTGATCTCGGGAATATTCAATCTCCTGGACATATCCTTTAATGCCTGCGTGCGGCCTTTGCCCCACTTGATCTCCTCAAGGACAAAAGCCAATTCTTCGATCAACGGATGTGGCGGCACTTTATCAATCACCCATTTGACGGCAGTAGCAAAATCCAGTCCCGCTTCCACGCATAAATCCAGAAGGTCCACTGTCTCAGGCAAAAGTTTAACAATTGCTTCTTTGCGCCGGGTGATCTTCCTGTTTAAAAGGATATCCGGGGCAATATACCCTAAGAATATACATACTATTGATACCAGAGGATCAAATTTACCTAATATAAACACCGCCAGCACAACAAGCCCGGCCATCAGCAAAATTTTCAAGTTAAAGAATGCCGGGGGAGTTAGTTTTGTGTGTGCCGCTTCCAGCCTTCTCCTGATCTTATCGTAGAGCCCGGTTTTTTCCAGGACGCCCTGGGTCCAAGGCAGCATTTTAGTTAGCACTTCCTGCCTTTTTGAGCCGGCGTCCTGCTTCATCGCCTGCGGCAACTCAACCTGGCTGCGGCGGGATAAACCACCCGCGCCCAGAATACCCCAGAGGATCAGGGCCGCGCCGCCAATGATCAAGATACAGATAAGAACTATCATTTATACCCCCTATACCTTAATGGTACTGAACTTCTTGATCAAAATCATACCCACTAATTGCAAAACTACCGCGACGATCAGAAGCACGCGGCCTTGCTGGTTATTGAGCATAATATCAAAATGTTTGCGGTTAAACATCAATACCCACCAGACGAATAAAAACGGCAGGGCCGACATAATAATACCCTGCAATCTTCCTTGCAGGGTCAATGTCTTGATGCTGTCCTTTAATTTACGGTTATCGCGGATAGTGATAGAAAGCCGCCCCAGGACCTTAGTCAGGTCGCCGCCTGTCTCCCTGGCTACAAGAATGGAATTTACCACCAAGTGCAATTCTTCCATATCCATCCTTTTGTTTAAATGTACCAGGCAGTCTTCTAAGCTCACGCCCATCTTGTTTTCCCTGACCACCAGGCCCATCTCCTGGCTCATCGGCGCCGGCATTTCCTCGGTCAAAACCTCCAACGCCTGTAAGAGTGAGAGGCCGCCCTTCAATGAACTGGAAAGCACCATGATTGCGTCTAATATCTGGTTGTTGAATTTATTCCTGCGCTGGCCGGCCCTGATCTTCAAGAGCAGGCCGGGGATGAACAAACCGAACACCGCCCCAAAGATAGCCATAAGAAATGATTGGAAAAACACAAAAGCCAGGATCCCTAAGACAAGCGGCAATATAAACTGCAGCCGCATTATCCGCTCCCGGCCTAAGTCATAAAAATTCTTATCCAATTCCTTGACAATGGCCTGCTCCCTCTTGAGGTGCCATCCGCCCAATTTAGAGGACAAAAAAGGGAACATACCCACGGCCAAAAGAATAATTGCCGCCGTCAATAATATCGCGATCAGCAAAAACATATTTTTCTCCTTACCCCAAAGGGTATACCGGCTGCCCACCAAGGGCGCACTTGGCAATCATTTCTGCCAAGGTGCGCAATTCGCGCCTTTATTTTACCCAGTATTCTTGGTCGGATCCAGCCACCTTTTCATTTGTCGAACGGTTCTGGGTCTGTGAACTCGTAGTCGTAGTTACCGGATTTGCCCCGCCGGTCACTGTTTCTTCAGAGGTTACATTGCTCGCTGTTGTGGTTGTGCCGGTAGTGTTCCCGGGAGAAAACTGCTCGCCGATATCATCAGATGCCTGCCTCAAGCGGCCCTGCATACCGCGCTTCAAATACACCTGCATAGCCACCAGGCCTGCCACAATGACGGCGATGACCACGGCATACTCTAATGTGCTTTGCGCTCTTTTATTCAATCGGATAAACATCTTCTTCACCTCCCTCAAAAGTTATTCAGCTCCCGGGCCTGAAACAGTAGCCTCGCGAGTCACGTTAACGTCACTCTTGGATTCTCTGGACGTTCCGCCGCCGGTCAAGAGCTGATCACTGCTGCTCGCACTTTGCGTTGTATTAGCCGTAGATTGGTTATAATACGGCTCATACTGACTGGCAGTAAAAGTCAAGTTTTCGCCCGCTACTTCGCCGCCTGTACCCGTATGATCCACCACGTCCCTAACCCTGCCCTGAATGCCTCTCTTTACGTATATCTGCATCGCCACAACCGCACCCACGATCAGAGCGATCAGGATCGCGTATTCCGCGGTGGTCTGGGCCCTCTTGCCTAATCTCCTGAACATTTGACTCACCTCCCTTTCATATTCATTATTGTCCGAATTTAATTCTATCAACCTGATTCGACATTTCCTGCGAAACGTGATCCAGTGACCCTTCAACCCTGGGCTTAATAAACCTGGTTGCCGCCAGGATGATCGCCCCGATTATCGCGGTCAGGATCAAAACGTATTCCAGCGTCGACTGACCTCTTTTCCTAAACATTGTTTCACCTCCCTCACTTGTGTTCACGCTTTTTTTAGACACTTTTGAAAACTTTACGAAAAGAAAAAACCGTGTTACAAAGCCCTTCCTATCTTCTGGCTTTCGATAACCCGGTTATGTGTTCCCCGCTTATGACCCGTAAGCAATAGATCCCAAGTTGTCCGGCGAGCACATCCCGTGGCTTAAGGCTTCATCCACCTCCTCCAAAGTGGAATTGCAGATTCTTGCCGCCGGCCCTGTAATTCACAGGGCCTTAAATGGTAATTAAAATATAACATTTATAATAAAGACAGTCAAGCTCAAACAGGGGGTTTTGGGAAAACGGTTTCCTAATCCACCCTGAACCAGACTGGCGTATCCGCGGAGAATTTGATTTCCCGCTCGTTCAGGCGACAGCAGGTGTATTCAAGGTCGGGACGGTAGAGGTAGTCAGGAGGCAGTTGGAAGGTAATTGAAATAAAATCTGTTTCCTTCTTTAAAACGGCTTTTAAATGGTAAAAACGCTCTTTTATCTGTAAAAAATCCATATTCTCATAATTAACAGGCAAAAAATTACGCTTTAAATAAATGTCCAAAATCTGCAAATAGGCGCTTAAAACCTGTTTTATATCTGAGCTGTCCTGATTCAATCCCACGCTCTCCGGCTTGATATCCGGCCGTGAACTGCCGACATAGGTAAAAAATTCAACTTTGCGGTTGAAATCCTGGAAAGATTCTGAAAGATTCGGCCAATGTTTAAGATAGGTTAGCGCAAGATCGATAATTGTCGCTTTTTGAGGCGGCAAATTGCTCAAAATAATCATACAAATCTTACCGGTTGCCCCAGATTTCAAAACACATCCCTTAAGGCTAACCTGTTGTTTATCAATCGGTTGCAATAATTCCAGCTCAACTGACGCAACCATAAATTCCTTTTTCAAGGGTTCAAAAAAGAAAGGCTTGAATTCACCCAATTTTTTTATCACCCGATAATCCGTAAATTGCCAGGGCCAAAGCCCAAAAATAAATGAAAACTCCCCTGCCTGTTGAAATGGTATAGTTTTGACTTCCTCCATGTTGTTGCCGTAGATAGTCAAAGCCTTGATTTTTTTTGTCCAACTGTTCATTGCGGCCAGAAATTCAAAAAATTCCTTGCCGGCAGACTCATTGCCAAGAGCCATAAAAAGATTAAAGGCGGAATTCTCGTAAATATATTTATTGATGTAACCCTTTAGATTAAAGAGACTTGTGCTAAAATTGTAGGGGAGATATTGGGTTGACCAGACTGTACGAAATTGACCATCCAGATAAATAGAATTTCCGTCAGAAAGATCCATTTTAACTGACCGGGCCTCTTGCAGAAGCCCGGAAATCGTCCGGGCTATATCGGAAGGTATTGATTTAAATGGTTGCAGTAGCGAAAGATATGAAGTGAGGTCTTCGGGAGTGATTTTCTTATTGAACAGCGGCCAGAGCGCGGAAAAGGATTCTTTTTCTTGTTCAAAAAAAGGAAGGTAAAGCAACCCTTCCGTTAAAGCCAAAGTATCTTCTTTCCTTTGTAACTTACTGTCTATCAAGACATTAAAAGAATAGCTCCCTCCCAGAATATAGTCCGCCGCTTTGAGCAACACCGGCCCGCTTAGAGTTTCGCCTTCAAGCACTTCTATCGGAGGGGCGGGTTTCAAACCCGCCCCTACAGGCGATTCGGGAGTTAGAACCAGCGGTAGTTGCAACGCCGGTTGCTGCGGCAACCTTTCCGTTTTATCTGACCGTCTGCCAATGGGTAAACTTAGTCCAGCTTGCTTTATTATTTCGTTTATAGTTGACTTAGAGAGGAGGGTTTGAAATTTTTTTTCAATTAAAGAAGAAATAACGCGGCAACTTAAGGTAGGTTTGGCCTTTTTTTGTTCTAAAATAGAATTTATTATTTCCGGGGTTATTTTATAGCCGTTAACCACGTACCCTCCAAATTGGACATTTATATCCTAACAAATAAATGTCCAATTGTCAAGTCAATTCAAATTGGACATTTTAAAACGAATAAATGGGTATAGCGGCCGATTTAAGACGCATACTGTTCGAGCGAGGGGCGAAGCCCCGAGTTGAGAACAAGAGGAGGTGTTTCTTCTCGACTCGGGCGCCTATGGCGCCCTCGCTCGAAGAATATTTTATCCTATTTGCAGGATATCGCCACTAGAAGTATTTGATGAGGCTATACTGCCGGCAGGTAATTCTACGGTATAAGTGGCTTTAAAATAGATGCTGGTGAGCCTGAACGGAGCGAGATTAGCGATAGCTTTTATTACGCGATTGCCTTTATCCACAAACAATACATCAATGCTAAAACACATAAAAAAAGTGTGGATGGAGTTACTTGGCCGCAAGATGAGGGCTTGACCGCGCCCCAATTCCTTCTTCCCCAGCAGGCCTTTGATCCTGGCCAGGGGAGTAGAAGCCAACACGGCGTCAGTTGCCAGGACAGCATCCTTCGTACGGTTGATAATTTTCATCGGTTTTACGAATCGACTTTAAAGATGTCTTCGGGCAGGCTGATACCTTTGATCTTGATCTCCTCAAAAAAGGAGGGAATGTAACCGGTGGCGTGGAAGTCTCCCAGGACATTATGATCTTTATCCAGGCCGGTCTGCTTAAAAACAAATATGTCCTTGAGATCAATGTGCAGGTCGTCTTTCATTCCCGCCAGTTCCGAGACCTGGATGATCTTACGGCTGCCGTCAGAGAGCCTGGCGGTATGCACTATCAAGTCTACGGCCGAGGCGATCATCTCCCGGATCGCTCTTATCGGTAATTCTATTCCCGACATCAGGATCATCGAATCTAACCTGGATAAGACATCCTGCGTGGAATTGGCGTGTACTGTAGTCATGGAGCCGTCGTGGCCGGTATTCATGGCTTGTAACATATCCAGGGACTCTATGCCCCGGCATTCTCCGATAATGATCCTATCCGGGCGCATACGCAGGGTATTGCGGAAAAGATCACGTATTGACAAAGCGCCCTTTCCTTCAATGTTAGGCGGCCGCGATTCCAGCCGTATCCAGTGTATCTGGTCCAATTTTAATTCCGCGGCATCCTCAATGGTGATGATGCGCTCATTCTCCGGAATAAAAGCTGAAAGAATGTTCAAGATACTGGTCTTGCCGCTGCCGGTACCGCCGGAAACGATAATATTCTTTCTGCATATGACGCAGGCGCGGATAAAATCCGCCATCGGCAAGTTGAGCGTCCGCAATTTAATCAGTTCTTCCACCTTAAACCTTTCCTTACGGAATTTTCTAATGGTCAGCGTCGGACCGGTAAGGGCAAGGGGTGGAATGATGGCGTTGACGCGCGAGCCGTCTTTAAGCCGGGCATCCACCATCGGCACAGACTCATCAATGCGCCTGCCGATGGGCGCTATGATGCGCTCAATAATGGTCTTTACCTGATCATTGGAAATGAATTTTTTACTGGTCAGCTCGATCTTGCCGTGGCGCTCCACGTAGACTTCGTCTTTATTATTGACCATGATATCGGTTATCCCCGGGTCAGCCAGGAGATCCTCAAGGGGCCCCAGGCCCAGGGCTTCATCCATGATCTCTTTGACCAGCTTTTTGCGCATATCAGGGGCAGAAATAAAACTTCCGGCGACTTCCGCCAGGAAATTAGTGATCATTACCGCTGCCCTGTCTTTTAGTTCCCTTGTCTTATTCTCGTCGCTGAACACCTTCAGGTCCAGCCTCTTTAGATTCAACTCTTCTATCAGGCGCTTATGTATTCTGCGTTTGAGTGTCAAGATCTCGTCGGTATCTTCAATGAATTCAGGCTCGGCCGGAGATTCCGCCAGCCCTTCTTTTTGCCAGACTCCGCCTGTCTTCTCAACCGCGGCATCAGCGATATCTATCTTACCGAGATCAAGATCATGCAGAAACAACGCCTCATTCTCTCCCAGCGAATGGGCAAACTTCTTTATCGCCAGGGCCACCTTTGACTTGGGGTTATCTAAAACCACCGGCACGCGGCGGTTTACGGCATCACCCACAGCCTTACCTTCAGAGGGGATACGCGCAATGATATCCACCGGCAGGCTGACAGTTACTTCCTGCCAGCTGATACCGGCTACCGATTCTGCCCGGTTCAAAACGATCTTGATCATTGCCAGGGGAAAATGCAGAGACTGCAGGGTATCCAATATCCACTTGGTCTGGTATATAGAAAGGATGTCCGGGGTAACAACCAGCAGTATGAGGTTGGCCTGATTCAGGATCGAGACAAAGGCTTCGTTAAAACTCTTGCCTGCGTCTAAAACGATGTAATCGTAATCATTGGCCAGCAGGGTGATGGCTTCTTTGATTTTTTCGGTTTCTAAATGCGGCGCCTGCTGCGGCCGCAGCGCGCCGGCCAAAAAATCGATATCCAGAACAGGGCTATGGGTTAAAAAATCGTATTTTTTAAATTGTTGGGGATATTTTTTTAACAGGTAGATCAGGTCTATCAGCGTTTTCTGCGGTCTAAGGTCCAGCATCCGGCACATATCTCCGGCTGCCGCCAGATCCAGGTCCATGAGGCAGATCTTCTTGCCTTCGTCCTTCGCTAGTGCGACAGCAAGATTAGCGGCAATAAAAGTCTTACCTACACCGCCTTTTGTGCTGAAGATGACGATTGTCTTGGCCGGCATATTTCAGTATGTGTTCTCGACTCGGCAAAAAATTTATTCTTCGAGTAAGGCCGAGAAGAATAAATTTTTGCCTCGCTCGAACAATATACGAGCCGAGAATAGATTCATTTTTTATAAAATATCGGCACTTCCACCCAAAGATCCTGTGATTCTACCTGTGGCGGGAAAGGAGGGTACGGGGCCTGTTTCTGTACCACGTCTATGGCCACGTCGTCTAAAATACGGTATCCTGAAGACTGCAGCAGCCTGATTTCCTTGAGATCGCCGCTTGCGTTCAGTAAGAGCGCGAGCTTTAAGTTTCCTTCCCATCCGGTATTTTCCGCCTGGCGGGGATAATAGATAGCATTGCTTATCCTTTGCTGGACCAGATGGGTATATCCGGCAAGGCCGGGCAGAACTTCTTTTACCGGGGCAGCCGTAGGCTCAATAATGATCCTTGGAGATTCTTCTTTATCAGCAGCTGCTTCACCCTTGATCACGGTCGGGGTAAGTGTGATAAATAATTCGGTGTTGCCTTTTTGGCCGTAGCCGCCGCCGGACTTAGTGGTCCTTTGCCTGAAAAAATTACCCAGGACCGGCACATCCGCGAGCCACGGAAATTTACGCAGGTCTTCTTCGGTCTTTTGCTTGATCAGGCCGCCTATGGCCATGGTCTCGCCGTTATTCAAGAATAATTCCGTGACCGCGGTGCGCTTTGTTAAAGGATAGGCCTTGCCTGTGGGAGCATTGGCGGCGCCTATACTTTCAACATCGCCTACCTCGCTGACTTCTACATTGACGTTGAGTTTTATGCGGCCGTGCTCCATGACATTCGGCTTGATCTTTAATTTGATACCGTATTCTTTATACTGTACCGTGCTCGACGACGAACTGCCGGTTTCATTTACGGTAGTGGTAAATATGGGCTTCTCGCCGCCCACTAATAACTGCGCTTCCTTGCCGCTCTGACAGGCCAGGCGGGGTCGGGAAAGTACGCGCGCCTTGCCTTCCTGGATCAAAAAGTCCATTTTCCAGGTCAAGTTTAAGGCACTGCGGGTAAACTTGTTAAAAGTCAAAAGATCCTGGAAACGCCCGGCTATGGTTGTGCCCATGGAAGCGTCGGTAACATTTATGTTGCCTGTGCTGCCCGGCCAGGTAAAACCAAGGGTATCAGTGGCGTCCTTATCCAATTCCAGCACCTGGACGTCTATTTCCACCACAGATTCGTCTTCTTTTACCTGGATAAGGTCCACGGTCTTATCTTTGAGCGGCCCCAGCGCCAGCATTATCCTGTCTTTATCCTGGGGGAGTTTCACCCTGCCCAAAAGAATAACCTTGCCTTCTTCATTCTGCGCCTGGGTCTTGACTTCGGGCAGGTTGAGCGATTGCAGCAAGCTGTCGATGCGGCGCTTGATCTCCTGCATATTCTCGGTAAAGACCTTGATCAAGCAGGATTGTTCGCCGTAGAGATCCCAGAAGACAAGCTGTGTCGTACCGGCTGACTTTGGGACGATGGTCATTTCTTTATTGGTAATATTGGCCACGTCGGCCACTTTGGGATTGGCGATCACCACACGAGCGGGATTATTTACCGGGATGATTTCTACCTGGTCCATATATAAAACTATTTCTTCTCCCGCGCTGTCTATGGCGCAATCCAAATAGGGCAGAAGCAGAAAATTAGCCGAAATAAACAGCGCTGCAAAAAAGATCCTCTTCATGGCTCTCCTATTTTGGTATCGGAACCTGTTCTTTAGTCGTTCCGCGGTATACTTCCACCGTCTGTTGTGGAGGAGGCGGTGGTTCTTCTTTGGGTTTGGACTCCCGCGGGATAATATACTGGAATAAGCTGTCCCAGGTCACCAACTGCGTAGGCTCAACCTTGGCATCCGTTGGCGAACGCAGCACAAGCCGGATCTTGCTTCCCTGTTCCAGCACAAAAGTAACGATATTTGCTTCCTGCGGCCCAAGGGCTAATGTTACCAGGGTCGGCCCTTTGGCCTTTTCTTCTTTTTTGATCGTCCGGCCTGTTCCCTCATAACCGCCGATATCCTGGCCGACGGCCAGAACCAGGATGTTTTGGAACATAGGGACCGTGGTCATCTGGATCGTGGATTTTCCTCCGGCAAGCTGCACGGGAACGGGGATTATCGCGATCACATCCACGTAATTGCCGGCCTTGATCATTCCGTCAAAAGCCGCGACGTCGTCAAGGGCGATGGTCAGCGCCCGTTTTCCGGAAGGAGTCACTGCCGCAAGGTCACCGCCTGCGCGCTGCTGCGAGAGCTTGCTTAAAGTGACCTGCTCGCCTTTGGCGATTGAGGCCGTGGTAATCATCCCGGCGATCCTGGTGACCGACGTGACGGCTTGGGGCTGGACGAATTTATTGGGAATGACCTCCGCTGTTAAATCATCGGGATTGATCGCCTGTCCCCGGGCAATGTCTTTTTTGGCCACCAGCACCGGAGTTTGGTTGGCCTGGGCTTCTTTATATTTTTTCTTCAACACTTCTTCCGTCGTCATACGCTGCTGCTGGACGTAGGCGTTGAGCGCCATAAGGGCAACCACAAGTAACACTATACCGCCGATCAAAATCATATGCTGTTTTTTCAGCTGCGGCAGGGGCATTTAATCTACCTTCCCTTCGTAGATCTCGATCTTGGCTTCGCGCGAAAGCTTGGAAACCAGCTCCTCGATAGCCTGTTGCTGCTTCAGGAAAATAAGCATCCTCTTTATATCATCCCAAAGCTGCGCCAGGGTCTTCTGTTCGCCGCCGCGCTTAGCCTCAATTTTTATAATGTAATATCCTTCCGGGCCCTTGAATATGGAGCTGACCTTGCCCACCTCCAGCTCAAAGGCTATCTTATCAAGTTGGCTGAATTTGTCGCCCCTATTGATAAAACCCATGTCTCCGCCGTTTTTGGCGTCCGCGGCCTTGGAACGCTGCTGGGCTAAAGTGGCAAAATCGATTCCCTGCAAAAGCTGGATCAGAATATCCTTTGCTTCCTGCTCGGTATTTACCACAATCTCGCGTATCTGCCTTTTTTCAGGCTCACGCAGCTGTTCTTTATAGGTGTTATAATAATCCTCTATATCCTTGGAGCTGACGTCTATGTTGTCGGTCAGTTTTTTGCCCAGAGCCATCAGCACCAACTGCTGCTTTACCTTGTCCAGTTCCTTTCCTACTTCATCGCTTCTATCCAAACCTCTTGCCAGGCCGTCCTCATATAAGAGCACGCGGCGCACCATATCGTTTTTAAGATAACTGATCTTTTGCTCGCGGGTAGTAACCCGGCTTTCCGGTTTATCGCTGGGCACCAACGCATTGTAGGCGTCAATATCCTCTTTTAATTCTTCGAGGGTGATCGGCATATTATTGACCATGGCCACAACCGTGCCCTTTACCACCGGCTTTGCGGCAACAGGCTGCTGGGTAACAGCTTTTTTAGCGGGAAAGAAAACATTTAAAAAATCGCATCCGGCTAAAAACAGGAAAATGACGGCGATAAAAACAGATAAGCGCATCCTCATCTTTACTTCCCTCCTGCCCGCAAGGGCACACCGGCGCAATACCGATAAGCGCCGGGTGCATCAAATCAACCAAGCCCAGTAACAAAAAATCCAGCCGGTAATTCCTATCTTACCTCGCTGGATATTTTTTTGCGACCCTGGGTCCCAACCCTCATCAAACCTCCGCTTATGATTATTTTACTTTTAACACAAACTCCGATAAATTGCAAGAGAAAAATTTAGCCCCAACCGGATTTGAACCGGTGTTTAGTGGCTGAGAACCACGCGTCCTAGACCGGGCTAGACGATGGGGCCAAATGTAAAACAAAGAAGGCTCAGTATGATTGTCGCTATTCTAATACAAAGTACACGGCAGGTCAATTAAATTCTGTTGACCCTTCCGGATAATATGTTATTATTCAGGAGTGGGATACAAACACCGGTATAATTAATGGCCATAGAGACAAGCACGGGCATAAGTTCCGATAAAGACCCCATCAGGGCCGCGCACATTGCCGTCCGAGAGGCGATGCTGGGTTTACACGGGAAAAAGATTGACCTGGCGCTGGTTTTTAGTTCTATTGAATTTGCCCGTCCGGACGTCATAAAACTGATCAGCGAAGTATCAGGCGCCGCGGCATTAGCCGGCGCCAGCAGTCTGGCGGTGATCACCGACAACGGCATATTCAGGCATGCCATAGCCGTGACGTTATTATCCCTGCCGGAAAACATCTATCTTAATGTCGCCTGCGCCAAAGAATTAACCCCCTCAACAATCGCCGGGGCGGCTAATGAATTAGGGGGACAATTGTTATCCAGTTTTCAGAATCTCCGCCGCGACCTTGCGCTGATTTTTTCCGACGGCCTGATGCGCGACGGCTCGCTCCTCCTTTCCGGCCTGCAGGAGCGCCTGGGGACAAGTTTTCCCATTGTCGGAGGCTCTGCATCCGACGACCTGTCGTTTAAAAAAACCTATGTTTATTTCAATAGAGAAGCGCTCAATTACGCCGCCTGTGCTGTCCTCTGGGGCGGTAAATTAAGTTTCGGCTTCGGCACAAAACACGGCTGGAAAGCCATAGGCAAACCGCGCCGGGTCACCAGGGCCGCCGGTAATACCGTTTACGAGATAGACGGGCTGCCTGCGGTAAACGTTTATAAGGAATATTTCGGCTGTGACCTGAATAAATTGCAAATTGAGCTCAAGCGCATTTCCATATTGTATCCGATAGGAATATACCAGAGTAAAGAAGAAGAATACCTCTTGAGGAACATCTTCTCCGTAGATGAAAATGGCGCGATAGTATTTGCCGGAAGTGTGCCGGAAAAAAGCATGATAAAACTGATGATCGGCACGGAAGAATCCTGCCTCGATGCCACACGCCAGGCATTGGAGGAAGCACGCTCGGGCATGGAGGGCCGCAGCATAAACCTGGCATTGATCTTTGATTCCGCTTCCAGGCATACCTTGCTGGGCAGGAAGGCAACTAAGGAACTGGAGATCATAAAGAACGGCTTAGATAAAGATACCCGTATAATCGGGCTATACACTTACGGCGAGCAAGCGCCTCTAAAAACCTTCGACTACTATGGTAAGGCGCATTTCCATAACCAAAGCATCACCATCCTTACCATGGGAGGCTAAAGCGGAATTATGGGCGAATTCCTGATCACCATTTTCGGCGTCGGAGGCCTGCTTACCGTCATCGTCTTGAGCATGTCTTTAATCGGCAAGATGGAAAAAATAAGAGCGGCCCAGGCAAAAGCCGACAATCTGCAAAAATCACTGGATGAGATGGATGAACAGGCAAAGCTGATCATCCGCACCGACCTTGAACTCAATAAAACACAGGAAGAGCTGGATAAAAAAATGCACGGCCTCTACGCCCTGCAAAAACTCTCTCAGGCCATCAGCACCACCCTGGAAGAAGGCCAGATCTTTAAAAACATAGAAGAAACTGTGCATCTGCCGGAACTGGGTTTTGAAAAAATGTGCGGCTTTATGTGGAACGGCGCCGAAAAAAAGTTTATGCTGAAGGTAACTATCGGTTTTTCGGAAGATGAGGCCTCGGAGATCCGGGGCGCCGTGGATAGAGA
>Ga0105164_10000963_pt1 | contig 18804 bp, 14 predicted proteins | sample VDWuncwatermetaG_FD_89674 | JGI IMG/M metagenome (GOLD analysis project Ga0105164, IMG submission 89674) | Wastewater microbial communities from Netherlands to study Microbial Dark Matter (Phase II) - VDW unchlorinated drinking water | ecosystem: Environmental > Aquatic > Freshwater > Drinking...
CCGTTACATCAGCGCGAAGGACAAGTTGCAAGCCTTCAATCCGAAGGATGTAAACCGCTGGCTTCCCGTGGACCAATACATCGGCGGTGTGGAGCACGCCATCCTTCACCTTCTTTATTCCCGTTTCGTCACGAAGGTCCTTCACGATCTCGGCCACGTTGCTTTCAAGGAGCCCTTCGCTAAACTTTTCACGCAGGGGATGATCATCAAGGACGGCGCCAAGATGTCGAAATCAAAGGGTAACGTCGTGAGCCCGGATGAGCTCATCGCCCGCTACGGCGCGGATACGGTCCGGCTCTATACCTTATTTATAGGGCCGCCTGAGAAGGACGCGGAATGGCAGGACACGGGCGTGGAAGGAGCGTCCCGATTTCTGGCGCGGCTTTGGCGGCTTGCGACCGAGTCGAGCACCGGTTCGGGTGAACGATTGGAAGGGGAGGCCTTGGAGGCCGGAGAAATCCGCTTCCGTCTCCACGCCGCCATCAAAAAAGTGACGGAGGATTTGGAAGGCGATTTCCATTTCAATACGGCCGTGAGTGCCTGCATGGAATTCTTGAATGCCCTTTATCGATTCCGGCCCGCTTCAAAAGAAGACCGGGATCTTTTCCAGCAAAGTTTGAGGACGTTGGTGTTACTCCTTGCTCCTTTCGTGCCGCACCTCGCCGAAGAACTTGGGTCGCGGATGGGAGGGAAGGGGACTATTTTTCGCGAGCCGTGGCCGAGTTTTGATCCGTTGGCCCTTGAACGCGAGGAAGAAGAAATCGTGATTCAGATTTCGGGGCGCGTCCGGTCTCGCTTGAAAGTTTCCCGGAACATTTCAGAGGAAGAATTGAAAACACTCGTCCTCAAAGATTCCAAAGTCAAGGAATGGGTCGACGGCAAGGACGTGAAAAAAGTCATCGCCGTGCCGCACCGGCTCGTCAACGTGGTGGTCTGATGCCCAAGGTTGAAATTAAAAAAAACGCGGTTTGGGTGGGGAAGACGCGGGTCCCGCTCGTGTCGGGCGAGGTCCATTATTGGCGCGTCAATCCGAGCTATTGGTCGGAGATCCTCGACCGGGTCCGCGAGACGGGGATCGAAGTCGTCTCCACTTACGTCCCGTGGGATTATCACGAGCACCAAAAAGGAAAGTTTGATTTCACGGGGAAAACGGATGAGACGCGCAATCTCAAGGGATTTCTCGAGCTCACCCGGAAAAAGAAGTTCTGGGTCGTCATCCGCCCCGGCCCTTACATCTATAGTGAATGGCCGAACGAGGGGATCCCGAAATACGCTTACCAATATCACCGTCTTCATCCCCAATTCCTCGCCTATGCCAAAGAGTACCTGAAACGGGTCACGCAAGTGATTCGTCCCTTTCTCGCGACGCGGCCCGGCGGGCACATTCTCCTTCTTCAGGCCGACAACGAAATCGATCCGTGGCCGGACCTTTTCGGCAATCAGTACGGCTTGAACGGCAAGCCCGGTCTTTTCCAGGATTTCATCAAGGAACTCTATGGCGGCCAACTCGCCAGGCTCAATGAAAGCTGGGGAACGCGTTACTCCAGTTTCAACGAAGCCGCACCGTTTATCGCGACGATGCTCAAGGACGAGCCGGGTCTTGCCTTGAAAGGAGACAAAGAGCTCAAGCGGAACATCGATTATTTCAAGTTCAAGTATCATTACACACTTCAGTGCGCCCGCTGGAATGTCGAGACCTTCCGCTCGCTCGGGATCAACATCCCCGTTTACCTCAACCTTTATCCTTTCTTCTACGCCCACGACTGGCTCCAGATGCAAAGCGCGGCGGACGCGGTGGGGGTTGACCTTTATCCGTCCGGAGAACTTTCGGAGGATCCCTTCGAACAACGAAAACTCATCGACAAGGTCCGTTACCTCCGCGGCGTTTCACCGCTTGCCTTCATCGCGGAGTTCGGCGCGGGGGTCTGGCACGCGCGCCATTACGAATCGGGGATCTTTACACCCAATCATTACCGACTCATCACGCTCTCGGCGCTCCTGGGGGGCATCACGGGATGGAACTGGTACATGCTCGTCAATCGCGACAACTGGTACATGTCGCCCATCAACGAGTGGGGGCGCGTCAGACCGGAGCTTTACAATGTCTTCCGCGAATTGGTCGGGGTCTTCCAGCGGATGGATCCTCCCTCTCTGACCAAACTGAGCGACGTGGGAGTGACTTTCAACCCGATCCAATACGCGGCCCGCACGCTCACGCACAATAGCGCCATCCTGACCGCTCTCTACCATGCCGACATCGATTATCATCTCTTTGATCCCCGCAATCCCATTTCCGGTCCGAAGGTACTTTTTTATTCCGGGAATCAATGGCTCGACCGCGAAGCCCAACGCAATCTCCGCCAGTACGTTGAAAGGGGGGGGACGCTCGTGGCCTTCCGGAATTTTCCGAGGAAGGACGAAGACTTGAGCCTTGTGATCTGGTCGGCTTCGAGGAACCAAGTCGCATCCTCTTTGAATTCAAGCGGGAGTTCTCCATTCAGTTTGCCCCCGATCGGCCGAAAATCTCGGTAACAAGCTCCGTCTTTAGCTTTGACCGTGTCCGCGGTGAGCCGATTGAAACGTCCCTCGGACCCTATGGCCGTCACACGGTGGGCTACCGCAAGCGGATCGGAAAGGGACAATTGATTCATTTGGGATTTGAACCCACGGCTGAACTGATACTGGAAATCCTCTGCCATCTCCGCGTCCCTCTCCACGCTTACTCTTCGACCCGCGAAGTGAAGACGGCCCTTTTTGAACGGGGCAAGAACACGTGTTACCTCGTGGCCGTCAACAACGGGAACGAGGAAAAAAGCGCGCTCCTTCACCTTCCTCATTTTCGGGGAAAGGGAAGGGTGGTGGCGCGGGACCTCTTCACGGGTGAGAAGGAAACGGTTTCGTTCGGCCGTGAACCCTATTTCACTGTGAATCTTCCCCGTAAAGACGGCCGGGTGTTCGAATTTAAGAGGTCTTGACTTTGAAGGGGTTCCAAGGTAAACATTTTCACTAAAGAAAGGGGGTGAGTGGAATGAAGAAAGTATCGTTGTTTCTCGCATTGGCTCTCGTGTTGACGATGTCCGGCGTTGCGTTTGCCGAGACGGTTCAGGGAACGGTATCGAGTGTGGATTTGGCTGGCAAAGTGCTCAAGGTCAGCAAAAAGGACGCCGCGACCGGTGCCGCTGAAGACGTCAGCATTTCGGTGAACGATACAACCACGTATACGGGAGAGGTCACAGCTCTCGCTGAAGTGATTGAAGGCGACACCGTGAAGATCGAGGCCGACAAGGATGCCACCAGCGGCAACTGGGTTGCCAAGTCGGTGGAAGTCGCAGCCACAGAGACTGCTTGATCGCCAGTCACGCCTAATTCCCGATTTCGGGGAAACGGAGGAACCATTGGAGTGGGTGAATTTCTGGATCCTAGAAAGGGGTGACTCCACCACCCTAACCCGTCGGTCTCCCTCGTGGGACCGGCAGCTCACTCCGTCGGCGCAGGTGGAGGGAATGATAACATTCATAAAATAATGTACGAATCCTTTTTCGGATTGAAAGAACTGCCGTTCAACGTCACGCCCGATCCGCGTTTTATTTATTTCAGCCGCCATCACTTGGAGGCCCTCTCGACGTTGCTTTACGGAATCGAGAACCGGCGCGGGTTCATAGAAATTTCAGGTGAGATCGGAGCGGGAAAAACCACGCTCTGCCGGACCCTCCTCAAGGAACTCGAAGGTCAGGCGCACACGGCCTTCATCTTCAATCCCAAGCTTTCTCAGATCGAGCTTCTCGAGACCATCATCGAGGATCTCGGCATCACCACGAAGGGTCGGCGGCGGAAGGATTACTTCGATGCCCTGAACCGCTTCCTCCTTCAGGAGCTTGACAAGGGAATGAACACGGTGGTCATCATCGACGAGGCGCAGAACCTGAGCCCCAAGGCCCTCGAGCAAATCCGGCTGCTCTCGAACCTCGAGACCACGCGCGAAAAGCTCATCCAAATCATCCTCGTAGGTCAGCCGGAGCTCAGGGAGCTTCTGGCGCGTCCGGACTTGGCGCAGTTGCGTCAACGCATCGCGATTCGCCACCATCTCCCTTCTCTCAGTGGAGATGAGACCGAAAAATACGTTGCCCACCGTCTTCAGGTGGCGGGATGCGAAGAACGGCTTTTCACGCCCGAGGCCGTGGAGCGGATCTATGAGTGTTCTGCCGGCATTCCCCGCCTCATCAATGTGCTCGCGGACCGGGCTCTGCTCGCAGCCTTCACCAAGAATGTCCGGATCGTCGAAGCGGCGCTCGTGGACGAGGCGAGAGCAGACCTCGAGGGCATTCCGGCGTGAGCCTGATCTACGAAGCGCTCGAGAAGCTGGACCAGGAAAAAAAATCGGGGTGGAGAAGACCCGCGCCCGTTTCGACGCCGGAACCTCAAGCCCGTCTCCCCAAAGAAGAATCGTCCAAGAATCATGGAGTTCTTTATGCCATGGCGGGCGTATTCGTTTTCTTTTTTCTTGCCGGTCTCGTTTATTTCTTCACGCGTCCCGAAACGTACCACCCGCACGAGCCTCCTCAAAGTTCTTCTTACCCTGCGCCACTCCGACGGGGTTCCTACACCTTGACGGGTATGACGCAAGTGGGATCGGACCGCACTGCCATCATCAACAACCAGTTGGTCCGGGTGGGACAGGGAGTCGATGGGGCGGTGGTGGAATCGATTGAAGAGGACGGCGTGGTGCTCGAGGCCCAAGGCCGGAAAGTGGAACTGAGCCTTTACGGAAACTCGAACACGCACCTGACCCGTTTGGAGGTTTCCCGCTAGAACGGGTTTCGCGATGAACCGTCTGCGTTTTTATCAAGACACACTCTTTTCTCTTCTCCTGGCCCTGCTCTTGATGAGCACGGGATTTCTTTCCCTTTTTCGAAACCCTTCTTTTTCCAACCCTCTCGCGGCGCAAGGCGGACCGATGTTGAAACCGGTCCCCTTGACCCAAGAAGACGGAGGTCGGATTAGGCTCATCCGCTGATGCGGCGGCCTTTTCTCTGGCCGGCCGCAGGTCTAGCGGCGGGGATCTTGGTTGGAAAATTCATCCCGGCTCCCGGACGGGTCGTTTTCCTTTCCACGCTCTTTCTTCTTCCCCTGATTTGGTTTTCCCGCGGGAGGCGTGTGTTTCTCCCGCTTTTTCTCGCGGCCATGTGCGGGATTGGAATCCTCCGGACCCGCGAGGCCCTCACACTTCCCGCTCATCACGTTTCCCAATTCGTTCAAGAAAACGGATGGGCGAGCCTGGAAGGAAAAGTGGTTTCCCTTCCCGCGGTCAAGGAAAAGGGCAGGAGATACGTTCATTCGTTCGTCCTTTCCTCCGAGAACCTTGTCCGAGAAGGAAAGTTTTTCGAAACGACCGGCAGGGTTCAGGTCTTCCTTTTCAATCCGGGAGAGATAGTGTCCTTTGGAAGCCGCGTCCGGATCCGCGGACGGTTGCTTTCGCCGAAGGCGCCCGAAAACCCAGGCGAGTTTGATTACCGGAGGTATCTCGCGGACCAGGGGATCCACGCGGTCTTGGAAGGTTATGGCGAGCGCTCGCTTCGGATTCTCTCGGGCCCGCCCCGGCCTCTTTCGCCGGTCGTTTGGGTTCAAAAACTTCGCGAAATTTCAGCCCGGCATCTGGATTCTCTTTTTGAGGCGCCTGCGAATCAACTTCTCAAGGCACTCATTCTCGGGATCCGTAAGGACCTTCCCGAAGAGATGCGGGATGACTTTATCAAGACGAGCACGGCGCACCTCGTGGCCGTCTCTGGCATGAACATCACACTCGTGGCGGGGAGCCTCTTTCTCATCGCGCTCGTGATCGGATTCCCGCAGAAGGGGGCAGCGGTCGCGGGACTGGCAGCGGCCGTGGCCTACGTTTTTCTTTCGGGTGCGGAAATTCCCGTGGTGCGAGCCGGATGGATGAGCGGACTTTTCTTCACGGGTCTCCTCCTTGAGCGGGAGAAGGATCTTCTCAACAGCCTCTTCTTTGCTTTCTTTGTCATCCTTGTCTTCGACTCCAGGGCCCTTTTTCAGGTCAGTTTTCAACTTTCCTTTCTTTGCGTTCTTTCGCTCCTGCTTCTCCCTTCCAAAGGAGCGGAAAGAAGAGGCGAGTGGTTTCAGACCGTGACCGTACTCATCGGGACCTTTCCTCTGTGCACCGTGTATTTCAGTGTGTTTTCCTGGACCAGTGTTTTTGCCAACGCGCTGGCCATTCCGCTTTTTAACCTGGGAGTGTTAGCGGGGCTCGTGGCCCTTCCTCTGGGAAAGTTGCCGCTGGCCGGTCCTCTCGTGGTCAAGGCGGCGTCCCTGGCCCTGAAAGCTGGCGTCGCCTGGATCCACTTTTGGGCCGAGAAACCGTGGGGCTATGTTTATTTGAAACCCCCTTCTTTAGGCCTCATCTTTTTTTACTACACCGCGCTCGCCTTTCTGCTCCTCGTCCGAAGAATTCCGGCCTCGAATTTCCCAGCCGGCCGGAAAATCGCCTTCTCGATCTGGCTCGTGGTCTTCGCCTGTTTTTTTCTCCCGCGAAAAAGTTCTCACTTTATTCTGACGCTCTTGGCCTCGGGTCAGAGCGAGATTGTGGACGTCGCGTTCCCGCGAGGCGGTCACTGGCTCGTCAATACCGGGAGAGAGCGGCCTTCTAATCAAGCGCGGTGGATGACCGGGCCCTTCCTTCGCCGACAAGGTGTGAATCGGCTCGCCGGAATTCTCCTGACGGATTTTTCCGCCCGACATGCAGGGGGACTTGAAACGCTCCTTCGGAATTTTTCGGTCGCCTCGGTGGGTTATCCGCGAAGCTCGGAAATTCCAAAAGGGCTTGACCGGTTGTTTCATTCCAAACGATTCAAGCGGATCGTGCAAATTCCGATCGGGTCTGAAGAAAAACTCGAGCTGGACGAGGACGCGGGATTTCGGGTCCTGAGCGCGGGAAAGGACGGACTCTTTCTCCTGGTCCATTACCGGGGCGTGAGGTTCTTGATCCTTCCCACGTGGAAAACCGAAGCGATTCGGAAGGCCTTTCCAATCCTCGAGGGACTTTCCTCGGTGGACGTCCTCGTGCTTCCGGTCCGGGGCGAGCCGGATCCGTCCGATTGGGAAAAAATCCTCACCCTCCTTTTGCCGGAATGGGTCGTGATTCCCCATGAAAAACCTTCTTTTGAACCCGTTCTTAATTCTCTCCGAAGGGAAGAAATCCCTTACCTTTCTCTTGCGGCAACGGGAGCGCTGCGTTTTGAGGTTGGGGAAGGGGCGATTCGAGTCGAGCCCTTTCTTTCTCCACCCTCCTCACGTTGACACCCGTTAAACCCTGTGTTATATTGGGGTGTTCAAAAACCCGCTCTAAGGAGAGATACTTCAATCAGTTGTGAGAAAAAAATCCCTCGCGTTTGTCGTCATTCTCGCGTTCAGTCTTTTTAATTCTCCCGCCTTCGCAGCTTGGATCTGGTCTCCCGAAGAAGGCAAGTTTATAAATCCGGATGAAAAAATTCAGGGCTCTCCGCAAGAACAGTACGACTATGCCATGGAATTTTACAAGTCGAAGAATTTCAAGGAGGCCGCCCACCAGTTCCGGCTCCTCCTGAAGCGGTATCCCGGCGCTCAGGTGGCGCCTGAAGCGCAATTTCGAGTCGGTACGATTTATGAAGAAGCGGGAGATTATTACCGCGCATTCCAAGCCTACCGCGATCTCCTTCAACGTTATCCACAGACCGAGCGGATGACCGAGGCCATTGAGCGGGAGTTCAAGATCGGCAATCTCTTTCTTTCGGGAAGGAAAGCCAAGTTGATGGGACTCGAAGTGCTCCCGTCAGGACCGAGGGCCGTGGAAGTCTTCAAACACATCACCGAAGCCGCGCCTTACAGCGAATACGGCGACAAGGCCGCGTTCCATCTCGGCCTCGCCCAGAAAAAAATCAACCACTTCGAGGAAGCCATTGAGGCCTTCCAAAAAGTCATCGACCAGTATCCCCAAAGCAGTCTCGCTCCTCAAGCCCGGTTTCAGATTGCGGACACCGCCTATCTTCAATCGGTGGTGGCCTCGCGCGATCAGCGCGTGATTGACCAAGCAAGCGATCAGATCGACCGGTTCCTCAGCCACTACCCGGACTCCAGCGTTTCGGACAAGGCAGCCCGCCTCCGGCAGGAAATTGACGAGAAAAACGCCGAGAAAAATTTCCGGATCGGCTTTTTCTACGAAAAGGAAAACTTTCTCGACAGTGCTTTCATTTATTACCGCGACGTGGCCGAACGTTACGCTCACACCATGGCTGGGCAAAAGGCCGTTGAGCGACTCCGGCGTCTCGAACGGCCCACGGACTTTTTGAAATCCCAAGAGGCCGAAGTCAGTACCCAAAAACAAAAACTCCTCGAGGAAATCAAATCGATCGGCAATTCCGACCCGGCCCGGAAGAAAGACTTGGAATGGGAACTCAAACGAGTTGAAAAAGAAGAGAAGGAAGTCCGCAAGGCCAAGCCTGAGACGATCAAGCGCCGCCTCGCCGCTCTTCGGTTGAAGGAACAAACACTCAAGGAAAAGAGAAAGGCCCTCAAGCAGAAAAAGAAACACTTCGCTAAAAACCCGTCCGACGATCTGGTGCTTGCCTTTCAGCGTTGGGAGACCTCGCTCAATCAAGAGGAGCAAGAGCTGGCACGGGAGAAAATGCAGATCAACCAGTGGGAGAAAAATCTGGGAGTCGAGACCGAACCTTTTTACGCGGAGTGGGTCCCTTTTGGCAAGGAAGCGCCTTCTCCCGTTGAGCAGGTCGAACGGGTGCAGGCCAGGCGCTTGGATCAAATCGCCCGTGAGAAGCGGAAACTCCTGATGAAAAAAGAATCCCTTTATCAAGAATACGAAAAGACCCTCGCGCGGGAAGGTATCGCGGGGCAAACGGAGGCCTCTTTTGCGGGGGAAAAGGAGAAGCTCGAAAATCAGTTTTCCCAAATTCAAGCGCTGGAAAAGAGACTCAAAGGAAAAGAAGCTTTTTACGAGAAACATTTCGGCACCCCCGCTTGGCAGGCCCTCTTCCGCGTACCCACGAATGTCCTGGGCCGTTCCGTGGACGCATTGAATCCCTTCGATAGAGAAACGCCGAAGAACTGGGAATCCAAATCCCCGGAGGAATTGAAGGCCTTGGAGGGGGAGTGGCGCAAAAAAATCGCTTCCCAAAAGGAATTGGTCGATGTCATCAGCCGAGCCTTTGACGACGAGCTCGCACACGTCGAGGAAAAAAGACGGCTCGCCGTCCAATCCGAAACCCAGGCCGTCGATGCCAAGGGCCTTCGAAAGACCATCAAGCAGGTCGAGCGGCAGATCCGAACTTATTACAATGAAATCCAAGATCGGAACGAACGGAAAGAGGAACTCTTGGGAGAAGTCGAACGGGCCCTCAAGGGCCAGGAGAAACAAACGACGGGAGCGCGCGCGGGAAAAATCCTCACCGCACCGGCACGCGGCGCCTACCTTTTCGGCCGCTCCTTTCTTTTCGGGCTCCCGGATCGCGACGTGACGCTCACCCAAGAGGCCCAGCGCGGTTCCAACGCGGAGCAAGCGGAAGCCGCACTCCTCAAGGAGCTCCGCGAGCAAATTGAGTTGGAAAGTCTTCTCATTGAGACTCGGAACCAGGAGATTCTCCGTCTGAAACGCGAAGTGGAAGCGCTCAGAGCCCAGGCCTCGCTCGCCGGGACCGGTCCCGTGAGACCCATTCTGGTTAAGATTCCCTATGTTTTTGTCCGCGAAGCCATCGTGAGCGCCAACCGGCTTGTCCCTCAGAAAGACCGGAAGGACAAGTTGATCGCTCAGCTCAACAAAGAAACTGAAAAATTGGAACGCTTGAAGCGGGAGTTGGCGAAGATTGAAGATCTAAAAGCCCAGAAAGCCCCCTCCGAAAAGAAAGAAGTGCCCGCCGCCGAAACGAAACCGGCTCCGAGCCAACGTGCGCTCGCCGAGGAAATCCGAACGCTTCATAAGCAGCTCGAGCTTGAGACCGGAAGTTATGAGCTCCACCGTCAAAGTTTCGAGAAAGTCCGGTGGGGTAAACTCTCGCCGGGGCGCGGCAAGGCCCGCACGCGAAAGCTCAAGGGCCTCGAAAAAGGCATGGTTCGTCTGATCGAAGAAGAACAAAAGGTCCAAGAGGAGGAGCAAAAGCTTCTCGCCAAGAAAAAGGAAGTGGTGGAACAATTCCTAAGCAAGCTTCCGGCGGATCACTTTGTCAAGGAACTCGGCCGCGAACGAGACGAGATCGATTCGAAACTGAGCGAAATTCAGAAACGGCAAACCTCCCTCGACCAAGAGCTCAGGCGGTTTCGACCCCAGGCTCCTTCCTGATGTTTCGCTCCCGGCTCCTTTCATCCATCCTTTTGACGGGGATTTTGCTCCTTCAGACTTCGTGCGGTTACACCCATAAGACGGTCCTGCCGCGGAACATCCACACCATTCACGTGGACATCTTCAAGCACAAGATCCCCCTCGCCAATATCTACGCTTTTGAACCCGGTCTCGAAATCAAGATCACGAACGCAGTCATTCGACGGCTTCAACAGGACGGAAACCTGCGGGTGAAGTCCCGAGAAGAGGCGGACGCTGTCCTTCAAGGTGATCTCATCGCGTTTGATCAAGAAGGAGTCCGCTTCACAGGACTCGAGCGTGTTGAGGAGTACCGGCTCTTCGTCGCCGTGGCCCTCAAGCTGGTCGACCAGAAGACCGGAGAGGTCCTGTGGGAAGAGCCTAACTTTTCTGGGGACGCTTCTTATTTCGTGACGGGTCCCCGGGCGGTCTCGCGCGGCATCGCCTCGGAGCAGGCCGTGGATCGGCTGGCCCGCAACATCGTCGACCGCATCGTCGAAGATTGGTGAAGTTTCCTCTTTTCGTCCTCGTTGGCCATCCGTTCCTTTCGGAGGAGAAGCGGAAGGAAATTCTCGCCTCCTTGGAAAAGGAATTCGGAAGCCCTTTTCCGGTTACAGTCCGCCGTGCCCTCGAAGTCCCCGTGGCCCAGCTCATCAACGAGGCCCTGACCCTTCCCTTCCTCGCCTCGGCCCAGGCCATTTGTCTCCGAGAAACGAATCAATTCACGAAAAGCGATTGGGCGCTCTGGCAGGAATATTTTAAGTCGCCGCACCCCCGAAGTTTTTTTCTCTTTGAGGCGGAGTCTTTCGAGAAAAACCCCCTGCCGGTGGAACGCGCCTCCGAGGCCCGCCAGCTTTTTTTTCTTCGACCCAAGGCCGACTCGATGCGCGCGCGGTTCATCCGGGAAAAATTGGGCCAGGCCGGAAAAACGATTTTACCCGAAGCCGAGAGGCTTCTCGGATCGCGGGTGGGGGATTCTTTTCTTTTTTTGGATTCTTTGTTGGATCAATTAATTCTTTACACGGGCGAGAGGAAAGAGATTGGTCCAGCCGACCTTGAAATCCTTGATAAAAAATTGATTCAGCTTGAAGGGGATGATCTCTTGCGTGCGCTTGCAGAGCGAAACGTGGGACGAGCCCTCGAAGCCTTGAACGATCTTCTGGAGGCGAACTTCCGGGATTTTCCCTCCGTGGCCGGTCTCCTTCATTGGCAGTTGAGGCGTCTTTGGGAGGCCAAACGGTGGCAGGCCCAGGGCGTGGGAGATCGGGAGATCGCTTCGCGACTTCGCCTCTCGCCGTCGCGAACGTCTTATTTTTTTCAGGAGCTCAACCGATTTTCACTGGTTGAACTGGAACGGATCCTCGAAGGGCTTTTCGAACTGGACCGTGCGCTCAAGACGGGAAACGCCGAAGGTCGTTACGAGATCGAACGCTGGATGATCAGCGGGATTGGGTGAATTTCGCCAGGCGGTAGGCGATGCGGGTCTTCTTGCGGTCCGCGCGGCCAACGGGCACGATGCCTCGAGAAGCGGCCCGGTCCCAACTGGAAACGAGCTCGCGGGCGAGCATGGGCGCTTGTTTCGCATCGTTGGCCGGAAGAGAATCAAACTTCCGCCAAAGGGTTTTCAGTTCGGAAAGGGTCGCTTGATTGCGTTCTCTTTTCCGAACGTCCTTGCGGATCTGCTTGATGGCGGCGTGTACGTTGGCCATGAGGAGCGAGAGAGTATCACAAGCCTGAAAGGCCTGTCAAGACGATGAAATCGAAATTGCTGAAAGCGGCAGGGTTGATCGGGGCACTCACTCTCGTCAGTCGCATCCTCGGGATGATCCGCGACATCGCAAGCGCCCACCATTTCGGCACCACCTGGCAATGGGACGCTTTCATCTATGCCTTCATGCTCCCCAATTTCTTGCGCCGCCTCGTCGGCGAGGGAGCCCTCTCAAGCGCCTTCATCCCGGTTTACACTCAATTGATCCAAAAAGAGGGGGAGGCTGCGGCCTTCCGTTTCGTGAACGTGATCTTCACGCTCCTTGCGACCACCCTCGTGGGTTTCCTTGGGATCGCCGAAGTCATTCTCTTTTTTCTCGTGCGGATCCCCTCCCCTTCCGCCCGTCGTTCTTCTCACTGCTCACCTTCTCGAGGTTCTCTTTCCTTATCTTTTTTTCATCTCGCTGGGTGCGCTCGCCACCGGGATCCTCAATTCGCATCACCACTTTTTTTCGCCCTCGCTGGGCCCCATCATTCTTGACCTCGTCTGGATCCTGGGGATCTTCTGGGTGACTTCTCTTCCCGGACTCTCCAGCGAGAAACGAGTTTTCTTTTTGTCCTTCTTCATCTTGGTCTCAGGCGCACTTCAACTGGGAGTTCAAATTCCCTCACTCCTCCGTGTCGGGTTTTCTCCCCGATGGATTTGGGATTTTTCCCATCCCGGTCTCCGCCAAGTGGGAAAGCTCATCCTGCCTGCGGTTCTGGGTTTTGCCATTGTTCAGACCAATGTCTTGGTTGACATGACACTCGGTTTTTGGGTCGGAGCCGGTGCCAATTCAAGCCTCTTTTATGGAAACCGGCTGATGCAATTTCCACTCGGTGTCTTTGCCATCGCGATGGGAACGGCCCTTCTTCCGGCGATCTCTCATCACGCGGCCCGGAAGGAAATGGAGGAGGCCAAACGGGCCCTTTCCTTCGCTCTAAGGAGTGTTTTTTTCATCATCCTTCCCTCGACGGTGGGACTGATCGTGCTCCGCACGCCGATCGTCCAACTTCTCTTTGAACGCGGCCAGTTTGATGCGGCGTCCACCGCGCGCACGGCCTTCGTGGCGCTTTGTTACACGATCGGCCTCTTCGCTTACTCGGGCCAGAAGATTGTCGTCACGGGTTTTTATTCCCTCCAGGACACGAAAACGCCAATGAAGATTGGTGCCGTGACGCTTCTTCTTAATATCGTCTTCAACCTCATCCTGATGGGGCCTTTGAAAGAAGGAGGGCTCGCGCTCGCGACCTCCATCGCGGGAATTTTCAACTTCGTCGCGCTGCTTTACCTCTACCACCGGAAGATTTCCGATTTTCCGCTGGGAGAAATTTTCACTTCTTCGGTTCGGATCCTCGTCGCGAGCCTCGGGACCGGATGGCTCGCATGGCAGTTTTATCAAGGGATCTACGGTTGGGTAAACGCCGGACAGACGACCCGGCTCCTCGCAAGCGTTTTGGGAAGCGTTTCGCTCGCGAGTGGGGTTTACCTCGTCCTTTGTTTTTTTCTCCGCGTTCCCGAGCCACGGGACGCCCTCGAATGGCTCCGAAACCGAAACGGCGCAAGAGCAGCCGGAAGGGTGGGTGAAGAGCTATTGTAAAGCCCGAAGAACTTCCCCTCACGCCGGGTGTCTATTTAATGAAAGGCGAAGAGGGCGAGATTCTCTACATTGGGAAGGCTGCCTCTCTACGTAAGCGGGTCCAGTCTTATTTCCGAAATCGCGGACAACTTCCAAAAATCCAGGTTCTCCTCAAGAAAGTCCGAGACTTCGATTACATCGAGACGCCCACGGAAGTCGACGCGCTGCTTCTGGAAGCCGACCTCATCCGGAAATATCAGCCGCGCTACAATAAAGAGCTCAAGGATGACAAGAGCTACCCGCTTCTCAAAATCACAGGCGATGCGTTTCCGCGTCTCCACGTCACGAGAAACACAGCGAAGCAGTGCCGCTCCGCAGGCAAATCGGACCCGAAAGCCCGCTACTACGGTCCTTACACGGATGCTAAGCTTTTGCGCGAAGCGGTCACACTCATCAACACGCTCTTTCCTTTAAGGAAGTGCCGGACGCTCCCGAAAAAAGCCTGCCTTTATTACCATATCGGTCAGTGTCTGGCGCCCTGCATCAAACCCGAGGTCAAGCCGGCTTACGAGCGGGTCGTAGCCGAGGTCAAAAATTTTCTGGGAGGCGGAAAGAAAAGCTTCGTGGATTATTTGACGGATCGGATGTTGCAATCGGCCGCCGAGCTGCGCTTCGAGGACGCCCAGTTTTTCAAAGAACAAATCCAGGCCCTGGCCCGTCTGAAGAAAAAGAAGTTTTCTCCCCGCTCGACCGAGATCCGTGTGGGTTTCTCGGCCACCCTGGAATTGAAACGGCTCCTGCATATGGAAAGGCTCCCCGAAAAAATCGTTTGCTTCGATGTTTCCAATATCCACGGGGACGAGGCCGTGGCTGCGCGGGTGGCCTTTTACCGGGAACTTCCGGACAAGCTCGAGTATCGCCGCTACAAAATTAAAACCGTCAAGGGCATCGACGATTACGCGATGATTCAAGAAGCGCTGGGCCGGATGCTGGTTGCGATCCGCGAAGGACGGGAGTCCTTCATTCCGGATCTGGTCATGATGGACGGGGGAAAGGGTCATTTGAGCGCTGCGGCCGAAGTCCTGAAGCGGGAGGAATTCCAGGAACTGGAACTCATCTCCCTGGCCAAACGATTCGAGACGGTTTACTCCGCAAGACTCGGAGGAGAAGTTTTCATCCCGCGCGATTCACCCGCGCTTCATCTCCTACAGAAAATCCGCGATGAAGCCCATCGTTTCGCCATCACCTATCACAGGACGCTCAAAGAAAAGAGTGTCGTCCGTTCCGAGCTCGATCGGATCCCCGGAATCGGCGCCAGGCGGAAGCGGATTCTCCTCGAACACTTTGATTCGTTCGACATCCTCCGTCGCACGGGCGTGAGCGAGCTCGCCGGTCTCCCCGGGATGAATCGAAGAGCCGCGGAAGAAGTCTTGCGCCATCTCAAGGGCTGAAATTTTCATCCCAGCCTGCTATACTACGCGCTTTATGGAGATCACCCCGCGTGAAATCAAGGAAAAGTTTGGATTTCTCCAGGCCCGCCTGAGAGAGATCAGGGGGTATCTTTGACCTCGAAGCAAAATCCAACGAAATCACCCGCCTGAATCAGGAAATGGCCTCACCCGGTTTCTGGGACCGGGGCAAGGTCGCGCAGGAAACCGTTGAAAAACTTAAATCCCTCAAGCGTCTCGTGGAACCCTTCGAAAAGTGCGAAAAAGAAGCCCAGGAAATTTCCGAGCTCCTCACGCTTTTTGATGAGAGCGACGAAAATTCTTTCCGAGAACTCAAAGAACATTTGGACCGGCTCGAGCAGGAAGTGGCCGGTCTTGAATTTCAACGTCTTCTTTCCAGCCCGCTTGACAGCCACAACGCCATCGTGAGCATCAACGCCGGCGCGGGCGGCACTGAATCCTGTGACTGGGCCGAGATGCTTCTCCGGATGTATCTGCGTTGGGCCGACCGGCACGGCTGCGTAACGAAGACCATCGATTTTCAACAGGGAGAAGAAGCAGGGATCAAGAACGCGACTTTTCTCGTCGAAGGCTCCTACGCCTACGGTTACCTCAAGGCCGAGAGCGGCGTCCACCGGCTCGTCCGGATTTCTCCTTTTGATTCCAACAAGCGGCGCCACACTTCGTTCGCGTCCGTGGACGTGATCGCCGAGGTGGAAGACGCGCCGGAGGTCCAGATCAAGGAGGCCGACATCCGGATCGATACGTATCGGGCGGGCGGAAAGGGCGGCCAGCACGTCAACAAGACCTCGAGTGCGGTCCGCATCACGCATCTGGCGTCGGGCCTCGTCACGCAATGCCAGAATGAGCGATCGCAGCATCAAAACAAGGAAGTGGCGATGAAGGTCTTGCGGGCGCGCCTCTTTGAGCGCCTCTTGAAGGAGCGCGCGGCCGAATTCAAGGCCCAGTACGGCGAAAAAAAGGAAATCGCCTGGGGATCCCAGATCCGCTCCTACGTTTTTCATCCTTACACGATGGTGAAGGACCACCGCACGGGGGTGGAAACCTCAAACGGTCAGGCCGTGATGGACGGCGAGCTTGACGATTTCATCCAGGCTTACTTGAAAAAGACGGTGAAGACCCAATGATTCGGTTCCTGCTAGAGAAAATTTTCGGGACGCAAAACTCAAGAACGATCAAACGCCTGTGGCCGGCCGTCCACAAGGTGAAGGCCTTGGAGCCGGAACTCGAGAAACTCTCGGATGCGGCCTTGCGACAGAAGACGGACGAGTTTCGCGAAAGACTTGCCAAGGGAGCCACACTCGACGAGCTCCTCATTGAGGCCTTCGCCGTGGTGCGCGAGGCCGCGCGCCGGACGATCCAGATGCGTCCCTTCGACGTTCAGATTTTAGGGGGCATGGTCCTTCATCAGGGGAAGATTGCGGAGATGGCCACAGGTGAAGGCAAAACCCTGGTTGCGACGCTGCCGCTTTACCTGAATGCGCTTTCGGGGAAAGGCTGTCACCTAGTCACGGTCAACGATTACCTCGCCCGTCGCGATCGGAACTGGATGGGCCCGGTTTTTGAATTTCTTGGACTCACGGTGGGCGTGATTCAACACGACATAAAAACGCCCGACCGGCAGGCCGCCTACCGTTCGGACATCACTTACGGGACCAACAACGAATTCGGATTCGATTATCTCCGCGACAATATGGTCGTGAACCTGGAGGACCGGGTCCAGCGGGAGCTTCAATTCGCCATCGTGGACGAAGTGGACTCCATCTTAATTGACGAGGCCCGGACCCCGCTTATCATCTCAGGCCCGGCCGAGGAATCCACAGACAAATATTACAAGATTGATCGCATCATCCCGCGTCTGGATGCGGCGAAGGATTGCAAACAGGATGAGAAGGCGCACACGGTAACTTTGACGGAGGAGGGGATCCAGCATGCGGAGGATCTCCTCGGCGTGGAGAACTTGTATGAGAATACGCAGATCGATTTGATTCATCATATTCATCAGGCCCTCCGAGCTCACGTGCTCTTCAAACGCGACACCGATTATGTGGTCAAAGATGGAAAAGTGCTCATCGTCGATGAATTCACCGGGCGCCTCATGCCGGGCCGGCGCTGGTCGGACGGACTTCATCAGGCGGTCGAGGCGAAGGAGGGTCTTGTGATCGAGCGGGAAAATCAGACCCTCGCCACGATCACGTTTCAAAATTATTTCCGGCTCTACAAAAAATTGGGCGGAATGACGGGAACGGCGGCCACCGAAGCGGTCGAGTTTCAAAAAATTTATAAGCTCGATGTAGTCGTGGTGCCCACCAACAAACCCTGCGTCCGAAAGGACGATTCCGATTGCATCTACCGGACCGAGCGCGAGAAGTTTGATGCGGTCGCCAAAGAAGTTAAACAGCTTCACGCCGCCGGCCGTCCGGTTCTCGTGGGCACCGTCTCGATTGAAAAATCGGAGCGGCTCAGCAAACTGCTCGAGCGGCAGAATCTGCCTCACACCGTTTTGAACGCCAAGTATCACGAGAAAGAAGCGGAGATTGTGGCGCAAGCCGGCCAAGAAGGGGCCATCACCATTGCGACGAACATGGCGGGTCGCGGCACGGACATTGTCTTGGGAGCGCTCGTGGCCCAGAAAGGCGGGCTTCATGTGATGGGCACGGAGCGCCACGAAGCGCGCCGGATCGACAATCAATTGCGCGGCCGCTCCGGTCGTCAAGGGGACCCCGGCTCTTCGAAATTTTTCATCTCGCTTGAGGACGATCTGATGCGCATCTTCGGTTCCGACCGGATTTCCGGATTGATGCAAAAGCTCGGGATGCAGGAAGGGGAGGAGATCCAACATCCTTTTGTCTCGAAGGCCCTTGAGACGGCGCAGCGCCGCGTCGAAGGCCGCAACTTCGAAATCCGCAAGCACCTCCTCGAATACGACGACGTCATGAATCGCCAGCGCGAAATCATTTATTCCGAGAGGGATCGCGTCCTCAAAGGCAAAGACCTTCGGGAGCACCTTTCCGAAATGATTGAAGACGTCGTCGAGACTCTCCTCCTGCGTTATGTGAATCCCGATCTCCGCGAAGATGAGAAAAAACCCGAGGAACTGATTCAAGCCCTCGGCGCGAAATTCGGTGGTTCCTATGAGGAAATCCTCAAAGAGGACACCAAAGACCTCGAATTTCTTCAGGAAAGAATCCTTGAGAAGGTCAAAGTTCAGTACCAGGCCAGAGAGCAGATGTTTGGGGGGGGACGCATGGAGTTCCTTCAGCGTTACATCCTTCTTCAGGTGATTGACTCCAAGTGGAAGGAGCACCTCCATTCACTGGACAATCTCCGCGAGGGCATTCATCTTCGCGCCTATGGCCAGCGGGACCCCCTCGTGGAATACAAGCGCGAGGCCTTCGAGCTCTTTGATGAGATGGTAGAGAACATCAAAAATGACGCCATCGATTTTCTATTCAAGGTGGCCGCGGTGCGCGAGGAAAAGATGACGAGTACTCTTGAGAGGACGCCACAGGAGTTTGTTCATCCCGAAGCAGTCCGAATTCCCGAGGCTTCTGACACCGGCACAGTCTTTGTTCCGGGGGTGGCCGGAGAACCCCATGTTCTTCGTGAAGGCAGTTCTCCCCCCCGTGCTGAAAAACTTCAACCGATCCAC
>Ga0105164_10000964_pt1 | contig 18790 bp, 16 predicted proteins | sample VDWuncwatermetaG_FD_89674 | JGI IMG/M metagenome (GOLD analysis project Ga0105164, IMG submission 89674) | Wastewater microbial communities from Netherlands to study Microbial Dark Matter (Phase II) - VDW unchlorinated drinking water | ecosystem: Environmental > Aquatic > Freshwater > Drinking...
CGCTCGCGATCGCTCCGCCCACCGTGTCGCCCCGGGCGTGCACGACCCACGAGTACAACTGGGCCGCGGCGTATGTGCTGTTAGCTCAGACGACGCCCTTGCCAAGTCCTGGTGCGTCGCCACAGCCTTCGACGCGAGGACGAACGCGTCGGACCCGGCGCTGACCTGATAGCGCCTCAGGACCGGGACTTCGGTCGGGCAGGTGACCGACGGCGCTGCAAGCACGGTCTGAGGAGGCGCGCGACGGCGCGATCTACGAAGACCGACCTGGAGCGGCGATCGAGGTAGGGACGGGACCTCGTTGCGAAGAGGACCCTTCAGGTCAGCGGCTTGTACCGCCTCCGTTCGCGAGTTCGAGCATCTCGAACGCCGCGTCGATCTCGCCGCGCGCGCGCAGGACGCGGGCGTACTCGGCGGCCATGCCGGCGCGGTCCGCGAGGTCACCGACCGAGGTGTGTAGGTCGATCGCGCTGCGGTACGCAGTGTCAGCCTCCGCGACGAGTCCCAGCGCTTCGTACGCGGCGCCGGACGCGCCGAGCGCATCCGCCTGGTTCACCTTGTCGCCTGACTCGGCGAGGACCTGTGCAGCGTGTTTTGCCATCCGCAGCGCGTCCCGGGCGTGGCCCTCACGCAAAGTGATCCGAGCGAGGGTGACCTCGGCGACGGCGGCCCAGCGGGCGCTGCCGGCCTCGAGCGCGCGCTGCATCGCACGCTCCGCTGAGACCTTGGCCTCCTCGACATGCTCGTTCTCGAACTGGACCGTCGCGATCGACTGCAGCGCGTTCAGTTCGAAGTCGATGTCGGACACGCGCTGGAACAGCTCGAGCGCGCGACGGTAGTTGGCGATCGCGGCGTCGAGCTCGCCCGAGTCGTAGTGCGTGGCCGCGATGCCCATGTATCCGCGGGCGGCGAGCGTGAGCTCCGAGGCGCGTGAGGCCGTCGCGAGGGCCGACTCGTAGGAGATGATGGCCTTGGAGGAGCGCCTCAACCGGCGGTACACCGTACCGAGGGAGAGCATGACCCGCGAGCGCAGCCGCGGGTCGAGCACCTCGTAGCGCTCGATGATGTCCCTGCTCGCTTCGAGAGCGTCGGTCGCCGCGACCAGCTGGTCCATCCCACCATAGGCCGACCCCTGAAAGAACAGCAGGGACGCGACGAGCTGCGGCTCGGAGGCGACCTCGACGAGGGCGAGCGCCTCGCCGACCACCTCGAAGGTGCGTTCGTACGCGCGAGCAGCAGTCTCGGCCTGCGCGAGGAGGTAAAGGAACCGGGCGCGCTCGGCGGCTTCCGGCGCCCCGGCCAGCCCCTGGTCGACGTGCTCGCGAACCAAGTCCCAGTCGCGCTGCTCCGCTGCCGTTTCCGCGGCAAGGCGGTGGAATGCCACCCTCTTTTCGGTCGCGAGGGACTCATCGCCGAGGAAGTAATCGAGCGGCTTGCCGAGCCGGCCCGCGATGAGCTGGAGGGACCGAATGGAAGGTCGAACAAGGCCCGATTCGAGCTGGGAGATGAACCCCTTGGTCAGCTCCTCGCCGGCGAGCTGGGCCTGGCTCAGGCCAAGCTCCTTACGCGCGGTGCGCACGCGCTCGCCGAGGCCGCTGGCCACGCTTGTGATGCCGCCGCCGTGCTTACCGGCCACTGATCCTCACTTGCTACCGTCTCGTATACGCGACTGATGATCGCGAGGGTTGACCGTTCGTTCGCCAGGACGTCAACTCAGCAGCACTCTAGCGACGCTTAACGGCCGACCACAAGCGAGGTGGGATGAGATGAAACGGTTCCGACAGTGGCTGCTGACAGCGGTCGTCACGATCCTCCTGCTGCTACCGCTCGCGTCGATGGCTTCGGCCGACCCGGGTGGTCCAAGGCCGACGACGTCCTTCTATTCGACGGCTGCTGAGCCCGGCGACGGAGGCATCGGCCCGTAAGGGCCACGAGCAACATCTCCCGAGCGTTCGCATACTGAGGAGCGTGCCCGCCGCGATCTCGTCGGACCGGCGACAGCCCATCGAGGTGGGTGGGAAGCGCTTCCTGTTCCAGCACGGTTATCGCTTCGGCAAGGTCACGTACGTCACGCGCCTGCCCCTCGAGAAGAGCATGGTCGTGTGGGCGGCCGGTCACCTCACTGCCGAGGAAGTGGAAGCGGTGATCCGCGGCGACAACCCATGGATGCTCGAGTAGCCCACTCGTACCCGGGGGTGGAAGGGGGCGGAGCCCCCTGCGACGAATGAGAGCGATCGTGCAGCGCGTCCGTTCCGCGTCGGTGCACGTGGGCGGCGAGCTCGCCGCATCGATCGAGCAGGGCCTCGTCGTGCTCGTCGGCGTCGGCGCGGACGATCGACCCGAGGACGGCGAGCGCCTAGCGGCGAAGATCGCGGCGCTCCGGGTGTTCGACGACGACCGCGGCAAGCTGTCGCGCTCCGTGATCGATGTCGGCGGCGCCGTGCTCACCGTGCCGCAGTTCACCCTCTACGGCAACGTGCGCGACGGCCGCCGCCCTGACTTCACGAAGGCGGCGCCGCCGGACAAGGGGCAACGCCTCTACGACGCGTTCTGCGGCGCGCTCCGCGGCCAGGACGTGCGCGTCGAGAGCGGCCGGTTCGGGGCGACGATGCGCGTGAGCATCGAGGCCGACGGCCCCGTCACGATCGTGGCGACGACGGACGGCTGGGCGGAAGGCGATCTCGGTCGCGGGTGACCCGCGACATCACTCGCCTCGAGCGATCTCCAGAACGACCGCGAGCGTCAGCTTCGCGGCCTTCAGCCACAGCTTCGTGTTCGTGATCTTGTCCGGCGTGTCGCCGACGGTGTGGAAGGTCACGTTGCCGGGAAAGGTCGCGTCGGCCTCACCGTAGCGCTGGCAGAGCGTGATCGCGGGGATGCCGGCGAGCCCGAAGGGCGCCGAGTCGAGGATGTACTGGTTCGGGTCGTTCGCGAAGACCTCGACGAGCGGCGACACGCCGACCGCGTACTTCGTGTTCGCGGCCCTCGCGCGGTCCCGAAGAGGAGCGGACACGGGCGAGTACCAGACGAGGTCGAGCCGGTCGGCGATGGGGTTCCACCCGACCATATCGATGTTCACGAACGCGCCATAGGTGTACGGCTTCTGCAGCCCCTGAACGAAGAAGGCGCTGCCCTTGAAGAAGAGCTCCTCGCCGTCCCAGAACGCGAGCACGAGGCGCTGCTTCAGGCTCGCGCGCTCGCTCGCGAGGACGCGTGCGTACTCGAGGAGCGCGGCCGTCCCGGTGCCGTTGTCATCGGCGCCCGGCGCGGGATCCACGTTCGGACGCCAGCCGGGCGTCGCCTTCGCGATCGAGTCGTAATGAGCGCCGAGGATGACCCAGCCGTCCTTCGGCGCCCCCGCGGGCGGGTCGATCGTCGCGAGGATGTTCTCGAGCGGGGTGCTCTGGTAGGTGAAGCGCTGGCTCTCGACCCTCACGCCGAGGTACGAGAGCCCTGCGAGCTGCTCCTTGATGTAGGCCGCGGCCTTCGCGTGGCCCGGATGCCGCGGGTCGCGCGACACGACCCCGGTGAGAGCGTTCAGGTGATCCCACATCTTCTCGAGCGAGATCCGCTCGAGCAGGGCCGCGATGGGTGCCGGCGTCGGCGAGGGTGAGGTGGTCGGGCGCGCGGTCGTCGGAAGGACGGCGCTCGGCGCCGGTGTCGCCGTAGCGAGAGCGGCAACGCTCGCCGTCGGTGCGAGCGACGGTGCCGCCGCCGGAGCGCCCCCGCAGGCCGCGACGAGGGTCGCGGCGGCGAGGAGCGCCCGCGTCAGTTGGGCTTGGCTCCGGCGTGGACGGGCTCGGGCTCGTCCTTCGCGTATTCCTGCTTGAAGAACTGGATGCGGCCGTCCCGCACGTCGACGTAGACGGTGTCCCCCTCGGTGGACCGGCCCGCGAGCAGGTCCTGCGCGAGCGGATCGAGCACCAGGCGCTGGATGGCGCGGCGGATCGGCCGCGCGCCGAAGACGGGATCGAAGCCCTCACGAGCGATGAGCTCGCGCGCTGCCGGCGAGAGCTCGATCCCGATCTTACGCTCCGCGAGCCGCTTGGCCAGCATCGTCGTCTCGAGGCCCACCACCTCCATGAGCTGCGGCTGCGTGAGGCGGCGGAAGAACACGATCTCGTCGATGCGGTTGAGGAACTCCGGACGGAAGTGGCCGCGTAGCGCGTCCATCACCTGCTTCCGCATCGTGTCCTCGTCGATGCCCGCCTCCGAGAGGAACGTCGAGCCGACGTTGCTCGTCATGATCACGACGGTGTTCTTGAAGTCGACCGTGCGGCCATGGCCGTCGGTCAGGCGCCCGTCGTCGAGGATCTGGAGCAGGACGTTGAAGACGTCGTTGTGCGCCTTCTCGATCTCGTCGAGCAGGATCACCGAGTACGGGCGCCGGCGGACCGCCTCCGTGAGCTGGCCGCCCTCGTCGTATCCGACGTAGCCCGGCGGCGCGCCGATGAGGCGTGAGACGGTGTGCTTCTCCATGTGCTCGCTCATGTCGAGGCGGACCATCGCCTTCTCGTCGTCGAAGAGGAACCCGGCGAGCGCCTTCGCGAGCAGCGTCTTGCCGACGCCGGTCGGGCCGAGGAACAGGAACGACGCGAGCGGCCGGTTCGGGTCCTGCAGACCCGCGCGAGCCCGGCGGATCGCGTTCGCGACCGCGCTCACCGCCTCGTCCTGGCCGACGACGCGCTCGTGGAGCCGCTCCTCCATGCGCAGGAGCTTCTGCACCTCGCCCTCGAGGAGCTTCGTCACCGGGATGTGGGTCCATCGGGAGACGACGTCGGCGATGTCGTCCGGCGTGACCTCCTCCGCGAGCATCTTGCGGCCCTGCTGCAGCTCGGCGAGGCGTGCCTCGGCCTGCTGCACCTCCCGCTCGACCTGCGCGAGCGTCCCGTACTTCAGCTCGGCCGCCTTCGCGTAGTCCGCGGCGCGCTCGGCCTTCTCGATATCCATGCGGATCGCCTCGAGCCGCGACTTCCTCTCGCGGATCTCGGTGATCGCGGACTTCTCCTGCTGCCACTGCGCGCGCAGCCCGCCGGAGCGCTCCTTGAGATCGGCGAGCTCACGCTCGAGCTTCTCGAGCCGGTCGCGGCTGGCCGCGTCGGTCTCCTTGCGCAGCGCCTCGCGCTCGATCTCGAGCTGGCGGATGCGCCGCTCGACCTCGTCGAGCTCGACCGGCAGCGAGTCGATCTCCATGCGCAGCTTGGACGCGGCCTCGTCCATCAGGTCGATCGCCTTGTCCGGCAGGAACCGGTCGCTGATGTAGCGGTCGGAGAGGACCGCGGCCGCGACGAGGGACGAGTCGAGGATGCGCACCCCGTGGTGCACCTCGTACCGCTCGCGCAGGCCACGGAGGATCGAGATGGTGTCCTCCACGGTGGGTTCGCCGACGAGCACCGGCTGGAAGCGGCGCTCGAGCGCGGCGTCCTTCTCGACGTGCTTGCGGTACTCGTCGAGCGTCGTCGCGCCGATCGCGTGCAGCTCGCCGCGCGCTAGCATCGGCTTGAGCATGTTCGCCGCATCCACGGCGCCCTCGGCGGCGCCGGCGCCGACGACGGTGTGGAGCTCGTCGATGAACAGGATGATCTCGCCCTCGGACGCGACGATCTCCTTCAGGACCGCCTTGAGGCGCTCCTCGAACTCGCCGCGGTACTTCGCGCCCGCGAGGAGCGCGCCGATGTCGAGGGCGAAGATGCGCTTGCTCTTCAGGCCCTCGGGCACGTCGCCGCGCACGATCCGCTGCGCCAGCCCCTCGACGATCGCGGTCTTCCCCACTCCGGGGTCGCCGATGAGGACCGGGTTGTTCTTGGTCCGGCGCGAGAGGACCTGGATAACGCGGCGGATCTCCTCGTCGCGGCCGATGACCGGGTCGAGCTTGCCCTTGCGCGCGAGGTCCGTGAGGTCGCGGCCGTAGCGCTCGAGCGCCTGGTACTTGCCCTCGGGGTTGGCGTCGGTCACGCGCTGGTTGCCGCGGATCCCGCGCAACGCTTCGAGCGCGCGGTCGCGCGTGATCCCGAGGCGCCGGAGGTGCTGGCCGGTGAAGCCGTTGTCCTCGAGCATCGCGAGGAAGAGGTGCTCGGTCGAGACGTACTCGTCGGTGAGCGCCTCCATCTCGCGCTGCGCCTGCTGGAGCACGCGGCCCAGGCGCGCGGACGCGCCGACCTGGACGCTCGCGCCCGCGACATGCGCGCGCTTCGCGAGATCGCTCTCGATGGCGGCCAGCAGTTGCTGCTCCTTCGCGCCGAGGGCGCGCACGATGGCCGCGACGGTCCCACCCTCCTGGGCGAGCAGCGGCGCGGCGAGGTGCTCGACATCGAGCTCGGAGTGGCCGTTGTCGACCGCCCGCGCGCGCGCCTGCACCAGCGCCTCCCCCGCCTTCTCGGTGAGCTTGTTCGGATCGATCACAGCAGATGGCTCCTCACGTCCTCGTTCGCGCGTCGCGCCGCGAGCTTCTGCACGGCCTCGCGCTCTTCCTCGCTGAGCTTCTGCGGAAGGACGACCTTCACCGTCACGTACATGTCGCCGTGGCCGCCGCCCGGGCGCGGCACGCCCTGGCCCGCGAGCCGGATCACGCGTCCGTTCTGCGTCTCGGGCGGGATCCGCAGCGCGACGCGGCCCTTGAGCGTGGGGACGGTGACCTCCGCGCCCAGGATGGCCTCGTGCAGCGCGACCGGCAGGTCCGCATGGATGTCGTCGCCCTCGCGGCGGAAGAACGGGTGCGGCCGGACCCGCACGCGCAGGTACAGGTCGCCGCTGGCGCCGCCGGCCGACCCGGGGCCGCCCTGGCCCGCGAGCCGGATGCGCTGCCCGTCGCGGACCCCTGCGGGGATCTTCACGTCGAGGCGCTTGGCCTTCCCGTCCTCGCGCCGGACCTCGATGGAGCGCTCCGCCCCACGGTTGGCCTCGGCGAGCGAGACGTCGACCTCCGTCTCGAGATCCTCGCCCGCGAACGACCGCGAGCGGGTCCGGCCATTCGGCGATCGGCGACGGGGGTCCTCGCCCATGCCGCCGAGCCCGCCGACATCGCCGAAGACCATGCGGAAGAAGTCGGAGAAGTCCCCCCTCGCTTCGCCCGGCTGGCCCGTGAATACCCACTGGAAACCGCCCGCGCCGCCCGGCGCGCCACGCCCATGCGCGAAGCGCTCCCAGTTCGGGCCGAGCTGGTCGTAGCGGGCGCGCTTCTCCGGGTCCGAGAGGACCTCGTTGGCCTCGTTGACCTCCTTGAAGCGCCGCTCGGCGTCGGCGCCCTTGTTCAGGTCAGGGTGATGCTGCCGGGCAAGACGCCGGTACGCCTTCTTGATGTCCTGGGGCTTGGCGTCCTTGGGGACGCCCAGGAGCTTGTAGTAGTCCTTGTACTCGACCGGCATGGCAGCCTATGCGGGGGGCTCCGCCCCCCGCAGTCCCCCCTTCAAGGCCTTAGCTCGGTGGCGGCGCCGGGCGCCCCATGTCGCGCGGCCCGTACGCCGTTGGGGTCACGCGCGCGTGCTTCTGGAGCGCGATGGCCAGCACCTCGTCGATCGTCCCGACGGTCTTCACGTCGACCGTGTCGAGGACCTCCTTCGGGATGTCGACGAGGTCCTTCTTGTTCTTCTCCGGGAGGATGAAGGTCGTGATGCCCGCGCGGTGGACGGCGAGCAGCTTCTCCTTCACGCCGCCGATGGCCAGGACCTTGCCGCGGAGCGTGATCTCGCCCGTCATGGCGACGTCGCGGCGGACCGGACGGCCGGTGAGCGCGCTCACGATCGCGGTCGCCATCGTCACGCCGGCCGACGGCCCGTCCTTCGGGATCGCTCCGGCGGGGACGTGGATGTGCATGGCGTGGTCCTTGAAGAACCCCTTAGGGACGCCGAGCTCGGCCTGGTGCGCCCGCACGTACGACAGCGCCGCGCGCGCGGACTCCTCCATGACCTTCTGGATCTGCCCCGTAAGGACGAACTCCTCCGTCTTGGAGCCCTGATCCATCGTCGTCGCCTCGACAGTGAGGACGTCACCGCCGTGCTCGGACACGGAGACGCCCGTCGCGGCGCCGACCATGTCCTCCTTCTCGGCCAGGCCGTACTCGAACCGCTCTGGACCGAGGTAGGTCCCGATGTCCGCGGCGTCCACGGTGGCCTTCTCGATCTCACCGGTCGCGACCTTGCGTGCGACCTTGCGGCAGATGGCGCCGATCTCGCGCTCGAGGTTCCGGACGCCGGCCTCGCGCGTGTATTCGCGGATGATCTTGCGCACGGCGCCGGGCATGATCTCGAGGCGCTGGACCTGGCCCGCCTCGGGCACCGCCGGCGCCGGCACCGCGGCCTCGCCCGCGGCCTCGGGCGTCGGCGAGTCGCTCGCGGTCTCTGTCGCGGGCTGCGCCGGCTCGCCGGACGCCGCATCGCCGAGCAGCCCGTGCTGCTTCAGCTGCCGCGGCAGCAGGTAGCCCTCCGCGATGTGCATCTTCTCGTCCTCCGTGTAGCCGGGGAGGCGGATGACCTCCATACGGTCACGGAGGGGCGGGATGATCGTGTCCTCGATGTTCGCCGTCGTGATGAAGATGACCTTCGAGAGGTCGTACGGCACCTCGACGTAGTGGTCCGAGAACGCGAAGTTCTGCTCGGGGTCGAGGACCTCGAGGAGCGCGGAGCTCGGGTCGCCGCGGAAATCCGCGCCGACCTTGTCGATCTCGTCGAGCATGAAGACCGGATTGATCTGGCCGGCGACCTTCATGTTCTGGAGGATCCGGCCGGGGAGCGCGCCGACGTAGGTGCGCCGGTGCCCGCGGATCTCCGCCTCGTCGCGGATGCCGCCGAGCGACATGCGGATGAACTTGCGGCCCATCGCGCGCGCGATGCTCTTGCCGAGGCTCGTCTTGCCCACGCCGGGCGGCCCGACGAAGCACAGGATCGGCGCGCGCACGTCCTTCGTGAGCTTGCGCACGGCCATGTACTCGAGGATCCGGTCCTTCACCTTGCCGAGGCCGTAGTGGTCCTCGTCGAGGACCCGTCCGGCGGCCGCGATGTCCCAGTCGTCGGACGCGGCGACGTTCCACGGCAGCGAGATCAGCCAGTCGACGTAGGTGCGGATCACGCCGGTCTCGGGTGAGGCCTGCGGGATCTTCTCGAGGCGCGCGACCTCCTTGAGGGCCTTGTCCTTGACCTGCTCCGGCATGCCGGCGGCCTCGATCTTGTCGCGCAGCTCCTTGAGCTCCGCGGAGCCCTCGTCCTCCCCGAGCTCCCTCTGGATGGTCTTCATCTGCTCGCGGAGGATGTATTCGCGCTGCGTCTTGTCGATGGTCTGCTGGACCTCGCTCTGGATCTTCGCCTTGAGCTCGAGGATCTCGTTCTGCTTGGCGAGGAACACGGAGAGGAAACGCAGCCGCTCGATGACGCTGCGCGTCTCGAGAACGTGCTGCCGTTGCTCCAGCGTGAGGTCCGGGCTCGTCGCGACGAGGTCGGCGAAGTGGCCCGGGTCCTCGATGGCCTTCGCGGTCATCGCGATCTCCGGGAGGATCGAGCCGCCGTTGTCGACGTACTGCTGGAAGAGGCCCTTGAGGCTGCGCACGAGCGCCTCGCGCTCGACCGCCTCGCCCTGTTCGTCGGGGACGACGTCGAAGCGCGCCCTGAAGTAGCGGTCCTCCGGCGCCCACGACGTCAGCCGGACGCGGTCGAGACCCTGGACGATGACCTGCGCGCTCCCGTCCGGGATGCGGAGCAGACGGACGATCTCGGCGACCGTCCCGACCGAGTAGATCTGGTCGGCCTGGACGTTGTCGACCTCCGCGTCCTTCTGCGCGACGAGGATGACGTAGTGCTTCTCCGCCGCCATCGCCGCGTTGATCGCGTTCACGCTCTTCTCGCGGCCGACCCCGAGCGGCGTGACGATCTTCGGGAAGATCACCGCCTCCCGGAGCGGCACGAGCGGGAGCTCGGCCGGATAGGTCCTCTGTTCCTGGGTCTCGTTCGTCATTACGTGTGCCTCACTTGCTCAGAACTGTACGTGTGCCTTATTTGCTGAGACCTGTGCTCTGCGGCCGCCTCGACCGGGCCGAGCGTCCTGATCCCCGTCGCCGCTCTCCTCGTCCGTCGACTCCGCGATCTCCTCGAGGAGATCGCCGATGTCGCGGAGCTGGAGCAGCAGCTTGACGCCCGCAAGGTTCACGCCCCGCACCTGGGTCAGGTAGCGGATCGCGCGCACCCGGCGGAGGTCGTCGTCGCTGTACAGCCGGAAATTAGTGTCGGTCCGCACCGGATCCACGAGGCCTTCCTCTTCATATATCCGGAGGGTCCGCGGGTGGCATCCGGCCAGGCTCGCGGCGACCGAGATCACGTAGACGGGCCTGCTCGCGCGTGCCACGCCATATGTATATAGATGCTGCCAATGGCGTTGTCAATGTCCTTGACAGCGCCGTGGTACCCATGGGCCTCGGGTAGTGGGTCAATTTGGACCCACCACCCAGCCGTCGATCAGCCGTACAGGGTCTTGCGGACCTCCGCTTCGGCCACGGTGGGCGCGAACACGATGACCCGGTCGCCGACCTGGAGGACGGCGTCGCCGACCCCGGGCACGACCTTCCCGCCACGGACGATCCCTCCGATGAGGGAGCCCGGCGGCATGTCGAGCGAGCGCACCGGCTTCCCGACCGAGGGCGCGCCCGGCGCGATCTCCGCTTCGATCAGCTCCAGGTGCGATCCGGTGAGCGGCATGAGCGGGAGGAAGCCGCCCCCTCCGGTCGGCAGCTCCTGCTCGATGACGTTCATGAGCACGCGCGTCGACGACACGGTCTCGTCGATGCCCAGCGCCTTGAAGACGATCTCGTTCTTCGGGTCGTTGACGCGCGCGATCACGCGGCCGTGGGGGCCGCAGTTGTAGCGCGCGAGCTGGCAGATGACGAGGTTCTTGGGGTCCTCGCCGGTGACCGCGAGCACGGCGTCCGCACGCTGGCACCCCGCCTCGAGCTGGTAGCGGCCCTCGTCGGCGGGGGCGTTGAGGACCACCGAGCCGAGCTGCTCCTCGATCCACTGCGCGCGGTGGCGATCCGACTCGATGACCATGACCTCGTGGCCGGCCTCGATGAGCGCCTTCGCCAGGTGGTACCCGATCTCGCCGCCACCGGCGATGACGACGTACACGGCTAGCGCCGAGCCCCGCTCGGAGCGGCGGCGGCGGCGCTCTCCTCGCCGGCCATGACGCGCTCCAGCTTCATGGTGCGCTGAAGGAGGACCTCCCCCACCTCGCGGTCGTCCAGGAGCATCGCCTGGAGGAGCACCGCGAGGATCGTCGTCCGGGAGAACGTCGTGATCCCCTTCGCGCGGTAGATCTCCGCGCGGATCGGGTCGTTGACCTTCGCGAAGACGCGCTTCACGCCGAAGATCTCCTTCGTGATCTGGGCGGCCATGAGGTTGCGGTTGTCGCCATCCGTCAGGGCGAGGAACGCGTCCACCTTGTCGACGCCCACCTGGCGCAGGACGTCGAGGTCGGCGCCGTTCCCGAGGTGGGTCGTCCCCTTGAAGGTCGAGGGCAGGTGCGCGAACGACGCGCGGTCGACGTCGACGATGGTCACCGCGTGACCCGCCCCATCGAGCATCCCCGCGAGGGTGGCGCCGACCCGCCCGCTCCCCACGATCAGGACGTTCATCTGGGCTGCTCTTGACGATAGGCGAGCACCGCGCAGGGCGCTCCGAGGTACACGTCCTCGACCGTTCGGCTGACGTACGTGCGGCCGAGCCGCTTCCGATAGGGCATGCCGATGAGGATGAGGTCGGCGTCGCGCTCGCGCGCCGTGTCGACGATCGCGGCCGCGGCCTCGCGCGCCTGCAGCAGCTCGGTCTCGAGGTGCCCGCCGGCGCGCTCGGCGATGCGGGCGGCGCTGGCGAGGAGCTCCTCGCCGCGGTCGAGCTCCGGCTCGAGCACCGCGTCCAGGGCGAGGTTCCAGCGCACCTCGATGACGTGGACCCCGAGGAGCTGGGCCTTGGACGCCTTCGCCAGCGTCACAGCCAGCCGGACCACATCCGGGTCGACGGCCGTCCCCGTGAGCGGCACGACGATGCGCTTGTAGGCCATGAGCGTCGGCGGAGTGTATTAGGGAGCGCGGTCGGCGACCTCCTGCTCGCGCGAGAGCTCCGCCGTGTCACGGAAGTGGTACGGGACGTCGATGACGATCGTGTTCGGCCGGAAGAGCAGGGCCGCTTTCAGGCGGAACGCGGTCTGGCTGTGGAGGATGAGCTCCCACCAGTGCCGCGGCACGAACTCCGCGAGCACCACGGTGATGGGCCGCGGGTCGCGCTCGTCGATGCGATCGAAGTACTTGAGCAGCGGCTGGATGAGCGCGCGGAACGGCGAATCGATCACGTCCAGCGGGATCTCGCGGCCGTCGGGAAGGCGCCGCGCTCCCCAGCGCTCCCAACGTCTACGGAACTCCTGCGCCGATGCCGGGCTCGTCGCGACATGCACCGCGCGCACGTGGGGTGATATCGAACAGGCGAACGCCAGCGCCTGGACCGCCGCGAGGTCGAGGCGCGCGACCGGCACGACCACGATCGGTGGCAGCGGCCGCGGCAGAGGCGCCTCCGGGTCCTCGATGGTCAGCGCGTCGGAGACGGAGCGGTAGTGCGCGTTGATCTGGTAGAGGAGGAGGACGAGCGCCGGGAGGAGCAGCAGCACGATCCACGCGCCGCCCGCGAACTTCGTGTACGCGACGACGACGAGCGTGACGCCCGTGGCGACCGCGCCGACGACGTTGATCGCCATGGAGAAGCGCCACGCCGGCGGCCGCAGCCGGTACCAGCGGCGGACCAGGCCGCTCTGCGACAGGGTGAACGCGAGGAACACGCCGATCGTGTACAGCGGGATGAGCTCGGTCACGCTGCCCTCGAACTTCCAGAGGACCACCGCGGCGACGAGCGCGAGCGACACGATCCCGGTGGAGAAGGCGAGCCGCTCGCCGCGGAAGGCGAACTGCCGCGGCATGAAGCGGTCGTTCGCGAGCACCGACGCGAGCCGCGGGAACCCGGTGAAGCCGGTGTTCGCGGCGAGGAGCAGCAGGACCGCGGTCGAGACCTGCACGAACCACCAGTACGGGCCGCTTCCGACGATCGAGCGGGTGACGAGGCTGTTGACCGTCTCGAGCTCGCTCCGGTCCGGCACCACCCCGATCGTCGTGGCGAGGTACGTGAGGCCGAGGAAGATCGCCGCGAAGGTCGAGCCCATGATCACGAGCGTGATGACGGCGTTGCGGCTCTCGGGTGCGCGGAAGTTCGGCGTGCCGTTCGCGATGGCCTCGCTCCCGGTGAGGCCTACCGCGCCCGAGCTGAACGCGCGCAGGATGAGGAACAGCCCGAGCAGCTCGGTGCCCTGCCCGGGAAAGGGATCGGGCGGCTGGGCCGGAGCGGCGACGCCGCCCGTCACGACGCGGAAGAGGCCGAACGCGAGCAGGCCGAACATCGCGACCATGTAGACGTACGTCGGCGCGGCGAAGATGACGCCCGCCTCACGGATCCCGCGCAGGTTCCCGATCGCGAGGACCGCGATGACCACGAGCCCCCAGGTCACGCGCTGCTCGTGGATCTCGGGGAGGAAGCTGCTGATCGCCGCCACGCCCGCCGCGGTCGACACCGACACGGTGAGCACGTAGTCGATGAGCAGCGCCGAGGCGGCGATCAGACCCGCGATCGTCCCGAGGTTCTCCTTCGCGACCGCGTAGCTCCCCCCGCCCTGCGGATACGCGCGGATGACGCGCGACTCGGACAGCACGACGATCGCGAGGACGCCGCAGACGGCGAGCGCGACGGGCATGGTGAGCGCGAGCGCGCCGGCCCCGGCGAGCGCGAGCACGCGCATCGCCTCCTCGGTCGCGTACGCCGAGGAGGAGATGTTGTCGGAGGCGAGGATCGCGAGGCCGGTCTTCTTCGAGAGCCGCTCCTCGGCCTCCGCCTCGGTGTGCAGCGGCCGGCCGAAGAGGACCCGCCGGACCGCGTCGTAGAGCCGTCCGGCGTTGGTCGCCGGAGCGAGGGCGTCGGGGGTCGTGACGTAGATGCCGCCGTGCTCGCGGCGGAACTCGCGTGGCCGGACGATCCGGACGTAGCGGTCGCCGGGCAGCTTCCCCGCCGTCGTCCGGCGCTCCTCGAGCGAGCCGCCCGCATCCGGCGGCGGCGGATCCTCGGCCATCGGGTGGGATCCTAGGCGGTGGGGCTCCCGTCCTGCCGCGGGCGCTTCGAGCCGTTGCTCACGGTCGCGCTCGGTCGCGGCAGCGCGTCGATGTCCGATCGGTAGTGGTAGGGGACGTCGATGACGACCGTGTTCGGGCGGAACAGGAGCGCGGCCTTGACCCGGAAGGCGGTCTGGCTGTGCAGCAGGAACTCCCACCAGCGCCGCGGGACGTACTCGGCCAGGACGATGGTCACCGGCCGCGCATCGCGCTCCGACATCCGGTCGATGTAGCGAAGGAGCGGCTGGATGAGCGCGCGGAACGGCGACTCGATGAGGTCGAGCGTGATCTCGCGGTCAGGGCCGACGTAGCGGCCGGCCCATCGGTCCCAGCGCCCCTTGAATTCCGCCGCGCTCGCCTCGCTGGTCGCGATGTGCACGGCGCGCACGTCGCGCGAGATGGAGGACGCGAACGCGAGGGCGCGGAGCGCAGCGCGGTCGAGCCGCGCGACGGGGACGATGACGGCGGGCGGCTCGGGCGCCGGGAGCGCCTCGTCGAGATCCTCGACCGTGAGCGCGTCCGCGACCGAGCGGTAGTGGCTGTTGATCGCGTAGAGCAGCAGGACGAGGAGCGGAAGGATGATCAGCACGATCCACGCGCCGCGCGAGAACTTGGTCCACGCGACGACGACGAGCGTGACGGAGGTCGCGAGCGCGCCGAGACCGTTGAGCGCGATGAGCGGCCGCCACCCGCGTTCGCGCCGCCGGTACCAGCGCCGCACGAGCCCGCTCTGCGCCAGGGTGAAGGCGATGAAGACGCCGATCGTGTAGAGCGGGATCAGCTCGGTGACGCTGCCCTCGAACTTCCAGAGGACCAGGGCCGCGACGAGCGCAAGCGAGACGATCCCCGTGGAGAACGCGAGCCGCTCGCCGCGGAAGGCGAACTGCCGCGGCATGAAGCGGTCCTCCGCGAGCACGGATGCGAGGCGCGGGAAGCCGGCGAAGCCCGTGTTCGCGGCCAGGATCAGGAGGATCGAGGTCGAGATCTGGACCAGGTAGTAGTACGGGCCGATCCCGACGAACGACCTCGTGAGCACACTGTTGAGCGTCTCGGCCTCGTTCACGTCGGGGACCGCGCCGATGCGCGTCGCGAGGAACGTGATGCCGAGGAAGATCGTCGCGAAGAACAAGCCCATGAGCAGGACCGTGATCACGCCGTTGCGCGCCTCCGGCGGCTTGAGGCTCGGCGTGCCGTTCGCGACGGCCTCGGCGCCCGTGAGGGCGACCGACCCCGAGGCGAACGCGCGGAGGATGAGGAAGACGGAGAGCCCCTCGACCGCCACACCGGTGAACGGGTGGGGCGGCTGCGCGGCTGCCGGCGCGTCGCCGAGCACGACGCGGGCGACGCCGTAGAGGAGCAGCCCGGCCATCGCGAACAGGTACACGTAGGTCGGCGCCGAGAAGAGGACACCCGCCTCGCGGATGCCGCGCAGATTGCCGATGGCGAGGACCGCGATGAGGATCAGTCCCCATATCACGCGGTCCTGGTAGACCGCGGGCACGAAGCTGCCGATCGCGGCAACGCCGGCGGCGACCGACACCGCGACGGTCAGCACGTAGTCGATCAGCAGCGCGGATGCGACGACGAGGCCGGCGACGCTCCCCAGCTCGCCCTTCGCGACGGCGTAGCTGCCTCCGCCTCCCGGATAGGTGCGGATGACCTGCGTCTGCGCGAGGACGACGATGGCGAGGACCGTCGCGATCGCGAGAGCGACAGGCAGGGTGAGCGCGAGCGCGCCCGCGCCCGCGAGCGCGAGGACGCGCATCGCCTCCTCGGTCGCGTATGCGGACGACGAGATGTTGTCGGAGGCGAGGACGCCGAGCCCGGTCTTCTTGGACAGCCGCTCGACCGCGTCCGCCTCGGTCTCGAGCGGGCGGCCGAAGAGCGCGCGCCGGACCGCGTCGTACGCGCGGCCCGCGGCGGTCCGCGGGGCGGTCGCTTCCCTCGTCGCGACATACGTGCCGCCATGGCCGCGGCGGAACTCGGGAGGCCGGACGATGCGGACGTAGCGGTCGCCGGGGCGGTGGCCACGCCGCGCGACGCGCTGCTCGAGGCTGGGAAGGTCGCGATGCTTCTCGTCGGTCACCTACGTCAATGGTGGCGCGCGCGCCTCAACGCCACGTCAACACGGAGACTCAGGCGCTCAACGTTCCCTCAACGATCGCGCGCAGCTGCTCACTCGCGCGCGACGAACCGGTATCCGACGCCCGGCTCGGTGTGGATCCACTTCGAGCGGCCGCCGCTCTCGAGCTTCCGGCGCAGCCGCGCGACGTACACATGGAGGTAATGCGATTCCGAGCCGTACTCCGAGCCCCACACCTGCTGCAGGAGCATGCGGTCAGTGAGCACGCGGTCCGGGTAGCGAACGAACGTCTTGAGGAGATCGTATTCCGTCGGCGTCAGGTGGATGCGCTCGCCGCGGATCGTCACCTCGCGCTTCTGGAGGTCCATTCGCAGGTCGCCTGACACGAACGACCCATCGGGCGTGCCTGCCGGGCCGGCGAGCCGGCGCAGTGCCGCGCGAACGCGGGCGAGGAGCTCGTCGGCGCCGAACGGCTTGGTGACGTAGTCGTCAGCGCCGGCGTCGAGCGCGGCGACCTTGTCGCGCTCCGCGTCGCGGACCGACAGCACGATGATCGGCGTCGCCGCGCGGGAGCGGATGCGCTTGATCACCTCGGCGCCGTCGAGATCGGGCAGGTTCAGGTCGAGGAGCACCAGGTCGGGCCGCGCATGCTCGTAGCGCTCGAGGGCGGACGCGCCGCTCTCCGCGGTCTCGACCTGGAAACCATGCGCGCGCAGGTTGGTCCGGACGGCTCGGAGGATCGCCGGCTCGTCGTCGACGACGAGGATGGATGCGCCGCGCGGCGTGCTCATGCCGAGCGCGGAAGCGTGAACGCGAAGGTCGAGCCGCCGCCGGTGCGTTGCTCGATCCAGATGCGCCCGCCGTGCGCCTCAACGAAGCTCTTCGCGACGGCCAGGCCGAGCCCCGTCCCCGCGGCGCCGTCACGGGCCGCGCGCTCGAACGGCTCGAAGACGCGGCGCGCCGCCTCGAGCGGTACCCCGGGCCCGCGGTCCGAGATGTCGAAGCGCACGTCGTCGCCGTCCTGGCGGACGCTGACGACGACCTCCGTACCGACATCGGCGTACTTCGTCGCGTTCTCGATGAGGTTCGTGAGGACCTGCTCGATCTCGACCTGGTCCAGCTTGGTCGGCGGCAGCTCGTCGGCGATGTCGACCACGATGCGATGCCGCGGCGCGTGCGGGCGCATGCGGCCGACGACGTCGTCCACGAGATCGCCTACGTCGTGCCAGTCCTTCGCGGGACGCAAGGTCCCCGACTCGATCCGCGACACGCTGAGGAGATCCCCGACGAAGCGATCGAGCCGTCGCGCCTCGTCCTCGATCCCCGCCAGGAACTCCTCGCGCTCGTCCTCGGACCACGCGACGTCGTGCTGCCGAAGGCTCGTCGCCCCTGCGATGATCGACGAGAGCGGCGTCCGAAGGTCGTGAGAGACGGCGTGGAGCAGCGCGCGCTTGGCCTCGTCCGCGCGGCGCAGCACCTCCGCCTCCGCGGCCTCGCGACGCAGCCGCTCGCGCAGGGTCGCGCTGCCGAGCTGCGCGGCAACGGCGGCGAGGACGCGATCCTCGTCGCGTGACGGGCCACGACCCCGCGGTCCGAGAGCGAGGAGCGTCCCCACGCGCCGATCCTCGACGAGGATCGGGATCGACGACGGCCCCGCCGCCGAGATGCGGCGGAGGTAGGGCGACACGACCCGGACCCCCCGCACCGGACCGCTCCGCGCCGTCGCCGTCGGGGACCGTCCCGCACCGACCGCTCGCGATGCGTCGACCGTGCGGAGCGCGCGTCGGGCGTCCTCGTCGCCGCTCGCGACGTGCCTTCCCTCCTCGAGCTCGATGGCGACGCCCGCGAGACCGAGCTCTCGCCTCACGCGCTCCGCGACGTCCGCGAGGGCGCGGTCGAGGTCGGGGTCGCCCATGAGCCGCGTGACGTCGTAGAGGAGGATCGCCTCGCGCTCGCGACGCTGCGCCTCGCGCGCTCGGGTCCGCTGGTCGGCCGCGACCTGCCCCGTGATGATGGCCGCCAGGAGCAGGAGAAGGAGCGCGATCCACTCCTGCGGATCGGCCACCGCGAGGTGGAACCGCGGCTCGACGAACAGCAGGTCGTACGCGAGGAACGCCGCGAGCGATGCCACGATCGCCGGTCCCCGGCCGGCGCGCGCGGCGGCGAGGAGGACCGCGGGCAGGTAGAGGATCGACACGTTCGCGATACGGGCGTCCGCCGACACGAGCGCGATGAGGCCGCTGACGAGCGCGACGCCCGCGAGCGCCCACAGGTACGGGACGACGGCGTTGCGTCCGATCACGGACGAGACACCTCAGAAGCCGGCGGCGAGCCGATCCGCGAGGATCCCGGGAAGGCCTCGCGCGCGGATCCGCTGCTGCGTCGCGGCGACGTCGTACGACGTCCTGCGGAGCGTGACGGTGCCGGCATCGGTGTCGAGGACAGCGTAGGCCGCCCTTGCGTCCCCATCGCGCGGCTGGCCGACGCTGCCAGGATTCACGAGGAGGCGACCGTCGAGCCGGACCGGC
>Ga0105164_10000965_pt1 | contig 18770 bp, 15 predicted proteins | sample VDWuncwatermetaG_FD_89674 | JGI IMG/M metagenome (GOLD analysis project Ga0105164, IMG submission 89674) | Wastewater microbial communities from Netherlands to study Microbial Dark Matter (Phase II) - VDW unchlorinated drinking water | ecosystem: Environmental > Aquatic > Freshwater > Drinking...
CGGCGTGAAAGGCCGGTGTCCTGGGCCAGGCTAGACGACGGGGACGAAGTTGAGCCGTGCTGGATTCGAACCAGCGACCCTCTGCTTAAAAGGCAGATGCTCTACCGCCTGAGCTAACGGCTCGTAAATTCTAACTATATGATATTATAGAAGTAATAATAATGTCTCAAGAGACGCCAAAGCAATTATATCCAAGTGGCCGGTCAGTGGCCGGTTTCGAGAGCCACCGGGACAAATACCGAGCCGTGTTTCGGAAGCCCTAGCTCCCCCCTGTCTCCGTCGTGGATCCATCGCCAGTAGTGTCCTCTTATAGTGTCCGCACTCACCCCACATTGCCTGGATATAAACTCCAGCGTTTTTCCCTCTTCGCTCTCTGCAAGTGAGAGAAAAAAAAATGTATGAGTGGCGAGTATTGTAAAAAGGCCGCTTACGTACTCTACACCGCTCGAGGGAAGGAATCCAGTGACGCAAGTAGAAGTTATGTTCGTCGATCGGCTTCCCACGTGGCCCCACGAACACGTACCCTACATTAGAACCCTTTTTCCTCCTCAGCTCCACGAGAGCGTCAGCGACTTCATTGGGAATAAGAATCTCCCTTTTAGACTTAAAAGTTTTCGTCTTACCTTCCACCCCATGCGCGATAGATCTCTCAACGAACCCTCTGCGACAATCATCGGTTAGATTGGGCCACTTAAGTCCTATAGCCTCCGATGGTCTTGTCCCCACCCAGAATTGAAAGTAGACGAAATGGAAATACCAATCATCGTTCTCGTAAAAGTCCTTTATAATCTTCTCTCTCTCCTCCGTCAAATAAGGATCGGGTATGGAGTCTTCCCTTTCCGGTACTCGCTTGATCTCTCCCCTAATAAACGGGCTCTGTTTTAAAAGGTCCTGGCATTGCGCCTCTTAGCATAGCCCGCAGTGCATGGTGTATTGCCCTATCAATAGTTGCAGGTCCTACGTTTTTTCGTAGCAGCGTATCCTTCAGTTTGTGAATGTCTTTGGTAGAAATTCCACTTATGAAATTATTACCTAGGTAGGGCAAGGCATGGTTGTTAATCCATGACATATAGCATTTTGCTGTATGGGGTTTTATTCCGCTGCCCTCAAGGGTTTGCTGCCACGACTCGAAAAATTCCCTTAAAGTTAGACTCTGGTCTTCATTTGTTCTTGTAAAAAACCTTGTATGAGTTCCGTGTGGGAATCTTCTAGTGTAGTTAAAAGCTCCCTATTACTTTGCTACTACAAAGATCCAAATTATCCTTGACACCCGACCAGGGAAATGCTAGGGAGGCGAACATTAGACCTCATGTTTTATGTTTACAATGTAAAGAGGGTATTCTCATGCCGGATCAACAAAAAACAAGCAAGGAAAGATTTCTCAACGGGAAGACAAGCGCGCTGTTTCTCGTGTCGTTATGGAGCTTGGTAGCTAACCCGTTGCTCCAGTCGGTGGAAGCCCAGACGCAGAGGACACAGAGAGTCGCGGCTTCATTCCCAGCGGAGAAAGCAGCCGGAGAATTACTGGCCCGCCTCGCCGAGAGCGCCAAGTCGGAAGGAGTTGTGGATGTAGCATTGCAATCCTCGCTCACCCCACGCGGCGTGGCAGCGATCCAAGAATCGATTCGTGGGAAATACGGTTTCGATCTGAACATCAACTACAGCCCCACGAGGAGCTATCCCAAGATCCAGGCACAGGCCCATACGGAGCACAAGGCCGGAGCTCCTCCGAGCTTTGATCTCATTACCGGCGGGGAGTCCCACATATTGGAGTTGACCGAGGAGGGCGCCGTCGAGCGAGTGGACTGGGAATCTTTGCTCCCTGCAAATATTCCGGCGGAGGTCGTGGTCTTTGGCGGCGTTTCCGTTGGCTTCAAACCATTGGACGCTCCCTATGTCAGCCAGCATATCGTCGCGGTTCGGACCAGAGCCCGTCATCCCAGTGCCGCAAAGCTGCTGGCCGCCTTTCTAGCAAGCCCCGACGCGCTAAAAATTTGGCAAGAGATCGCGAGCAATCCCAACTATTACTATCGGGGCAAGTCCCCCTTTGATCTGGGCCCGGAGTGGCAAAGGGTACGTCCCTGGCTTTGGACCGCTGAGCGCTTGCGTTACAAGTCCACTCCGGAAGTGGAGGCTTGGGAACGAGAAATCAACCGCTCGCTAATGGGCAGGTAGCAAGGAGGAAGATTTGCAATGATCAAACTGGGATTTGCGATGCCAGCCGGATCCACGATCCCGGCCTCTGTACGCCTAGAGTTTGCCCAAGAGGTGGAGAAACTCGGTTACGAGTCCTTCTGGCTACCGCACTTCGTATCGAGGGATGTTGATGGTTTTGATGCCTTGGACATGCTGGTCGCCGCTGCCGCCAGAACCAGCAAGATCAATCTGGGGACCGACGTTCTACAAGTTCCTCTTTATCATCCTGTCGATCTGGCGCGCCGCGTGGCAACGCTGGATCACATCTCAGGAGGACGATTCATCCTGGGTGTGGGGATTGGCTTCATACCGGAAGAGTACGCGAACTTGGGAGTCCCGTTCGAGCAGAGAGGCGCCCGGATGGATGAGGCTTTGGACCTCTTGGTGCGGCTCTGGACCGAAGAAGAAGTGACCTACGAGGGGAAATTTTATCACGTAAAAGAAACTGTCATGGCTCCCAAACCCTTGCAGAAACCGTATCCCAGACTGCTTATGGGCGGTCTCCATAGCGGCATCCAACGGGGTGCTCCGGGTGCGCCGCGTAAAGGGGGATGGAATCGCGCGGGGATTCGACGGACCGTGCGATTTGCGACAGGCTGGATACCGGGAGGAAGACCCGATTTAGAGGTTTGTCGTGAGGGAATGGACCTTCTTAAGGAAGCAGCCAGGAATGAAGGTCGATTAGTTGATGACGAGAATTTCGACCTGACGCTAAGCAGTTTCGGACAGTTCAATATCGACAACGATCGGAAAACCGCTTTGCAAGAAGCCGAGCGTTTCTACAACACAAGGCTTCGCAAGGGTTTCTATCAAGTCCAGGCGAACCCATCATTTGAGGCTTTGAGACAGAGCGGTTGTTATGGTCCTGCGGTGGATGTGGCAGAGGTCATCAATCGCTGGCTCGGCTTTAAGAAAATCGTGCCTGCATTGAAGCGGATTGTCATCATGTTTGCCTCCCTGGACCCATTGCGGCAACTCGAACGATTTCACGAGGAAGTCCAGCCACTGCTGGGCAAATGAGATGATCGGCAGTGAGCGCAACTATTATAGTGGCTGGTCTGGAAGCATTTTTCCAGCTAAAAGCAGATGGCCCTTTTTCAACTGTCTGACGAGCAACAACCTGGAGGCACGTTTTGGAGGTTACCATGAATTGGAACCGGAATCGTAAGACGCTGGCAGTAGCCGTGGTGTTTCTGGCAGTCCTTGTGTGTGGGGTTGTACAGGCCCAGAGCACTAGCGACGAGGGGGAATTTGCCGTCCCCGACTCCTGGATCCAGGGCGCCAAAAAAGAGGGGAAAGTCGTTTTTTACGGCAGCGATCGCCCGTTGGAGATCCGCGAGGTTATTCGGGCCTTCAACCGGAGATATCCATTTGTCAGGGTCGAGTACATGGAGGCCTCGACGGAGGTGCGCAGGGAAAAGGTGCTCCTGACCGCTAAACGTGGCGAAGCTATCACTGACACAATCTACAATCTCGGGAACTTGCAGGACTACATCAAGGCCGGTGTCCTTATGGATTTGCGCGACCTTCCCATGTGGAAGCGCTATCCGGCTGATCTCAAGCAAGAAAATTTCATTGGATTTCACATCAAGTATTGGAGTCTCGCCCACAGCCGGGAGCTGGTTGCCGAGCGGGATCTTCCCAAAACCTGGGAAGATCTGCTCGACCCCAGGTGGAAGGGGGCGATTGGGGTTACCCGAACGGCCAATGCAGTCATTTTTCCCCAATTGTGGACGACATGGGGCGCCGAGAAAACGACTGCTTACATGAAAAAACTCTTCTCAGCGAATGCTCAGTTCCGCTCCGAGGGGACCAATGCCGTCCTCAAGCTCACGGCCGCAGGGGAGTTTAAATTCGCGGTCCCCGGGCAGGATTACGAGTGCTTCAAGGCGGAGCAACAGGGGGTGCCCGTGAGTTGGGTAGCGCTCGATCCCCTTCCAGCGGCCGCAGGAGACATAGTTATCCTGCGGTCAACTCCCCGCCCTTACGCCACTAAACTATTTTTGAACTGGCTGCTTACCAAAGAGGGACAACGGTCCTATTCAAAGACAACCTCAATCGGCCCGGCGCATCCCGAATTGAGGGGAGAGATCATCGCCTATCCGGAAAAGATCAGAGAGAAGATCAAAGGCGGGAAGATCATTGTGCGCACTAGCGAGATGGTGGAGAAGCTTCTCAGCCGGGACAGCCCGCTGGCCAAGGTCTGGAATGAAGTAACTCTCAAGGGCCTCTAAATCCGGAGTTAAAAATCTCGCGCTATTGTGGAGGATAATTTGACTAAGAGAGAGACACTTATGGCGACTGGGCTCTTGACGGTCCTTTGGGCTTTGGTTTCTACTCCAATTGCTTGGGCCGCCAGCGATGCGCTGGCGCAGGTCCTTGAGGGTGCTCGAAAGGAAGGCGAGGTCGATGCGGTTCTCCCTTCCAGTCTTACACCTGACGGGGTCAGGAAAATCGAGAAGGCCATTGGCGCGAAGTACGGAGTCAATTTGAAGATTAATTATACTCCAGCCCGCAGTTATCCTCAGTTGACTTCTCAAGCGATTTCAGAATTCCGGGCCAGGGTTACTCCCTCGTACGACATCCATGTCTCTTCCGACAGCAACATGTACGATGCTGCCGAGGGAGGGGTCCTGGAGAAAATCGACTGGGCGCCGCTGCTTCCCGAGGGGACACCGCCGAATGTCGTCCAGTTCAGCGGGCAAAGTGTGGCCGTTTACACGGGACATGTCGGTCTCCTTTACCACCCCCAAGTGATTCCGCCCCGAGAGGCGCCGGCCTCCCTCAGTGATCTCGGGAGCGTGAAATGGAAGGGCAAATTCGTTATCTTTCCGTACACAGATCTCTATACAGCCTACGCGCTCCTGTACGGCAAGAGCCGAATCCTTACAGACCTGAAGGCGCTGATGAAAAACGGCGCCGTCGTGGATACCTATCCTTCCGCTTTCCGGCGCTTTACGCTGGGAGAGTATCCGATGATTCTGATCACATCGGCTTACTACTCCCAGGCTGAAAAAAAGGGAATACCAGCCCGCTTCAAAAGTCTGGATTTCGCCTATCAGACAATACATCAGTTAGGCGTGCGGAAGAATGCAAGACATCCTAATGCTGCCCGGCTTCTCATCGCCTTCATGTCCGGGCCTGAGGCTCACCGGATCTGGGAAAATGAGATAGGCAACGGAAACGCCTTCTATCCTGATTCTTACGAGCGTCAGTTGGCGTTGGAAGCGCAAAAGGCGGGCTTGAAGAGCTTTCGCTGGGCCGAGTGGCCTGGCGCTCTGGAGTTCATGGGCTCGAAGGCATCGGAGGAGCTGGCCAAAGAGATGGGGATGATCCTGCGGGGTCAGTGAGTGGCTGCGATTCCGCTGAAAAACTGACCCGCTCATTCATCGCCCCGAGGCCGCTGCTGCGCTGTGAATAATCCGGGTTGGTTCCCGTTCGCGCTGGGCGTTGTCGAAGGGCGAACGAGGATGAAGTTGTCGACGTTGTTAGAGGAGCGGTCATCGCCTCAATGTGGCGAGTGAGGCTAAGACCAGGAGAATGAATGGTTAGTATAGGTTTTCGTCTCCCTATCGGGTCCGGCATACCCGCATCGGTCAGGCTTCGTTTCGCCGAGACCTTAGAAGAATTCGGCTATGAGTCGTTTTGGTTTCCCCACGTTATTTCTCGAGATATTCCCGCCTTTGACTCGCTGGAAATTCTTACGGCCGTCGCCGCGCGGACCCAAAAAATTCACTTGGGCACTGCTGTGCTTCAGGTGCCCCTATACCATCCTGTTGACCTGGCTCGGCGTCTGGTGACTCTAGATCACCTATCTGGAGGTCGGCTCATTCTCGGTGTGGGAATAGGATTTATCCCCAAAGAGTTCGACAATCTTGGCCTGGACTATGCGGCGCGATCGGCGCGGGCAGTCGAAGCCCTCGAAATTTTGGAGAAGCTTTGGACGGAACCGGAGGTGTCGTTCGACGGCAAATATTTTCGCCTGCGGGAGGTGGTTTTGGAGCCCAAACCCGTCCAGAAGCCGCGCATCAAGATCCTCGTCGGTGGCGGCTACCATGGCATCACGCGAGGAGCTCCGGGGGCAGCGGAAAAATCTCCCTGGAGCCAGGCTGCCATCCGCCGCATTGCGCGATTCGGTGATGGGTGGATCAGCGTCTCGGGCATGATCGTGGAAGAGCTCGAGGAGGGCATGGATCGCATCAAGCGGGCCGCAGCAGAGATTGGGCGCGAAATCCGGGAGACAGAATTCGATCTCACGCTCGAGTCAGGTTACCTGACCGTCGGGAATTCCGTCGCTGCTGCCCGGCAGGAGGCGCAAGAGTTTTACGGCTCGCGGGTGGCAAGAGGGTTTTACCAGGTTCAGGGAAATCCAGACCTGGACACCTGGCTCGGTCGCGGTGCCTTCGGTCCGGCAGAGCTGGTCGCCGAAAACATTAGAGAATGGTTTAGCTACGAACAAAGAGTTCCGGCCCTGAAGCGGATCGTCTTGATGATTGCATCCCTGGACCCAGTCGGCCAGCTTGAGCGTTTTCATCACGAGGTGCGCCCGCTTTTGGAAATGAGATGACCCGTCCGTTTTGTTGGGACGCGAAGATATTGAGAGTAGAAGGTGAGGTTCCCTGGTTGATGTTTCGCCGCAACCCTAAAGTTCTCTCTGCTTTTCGAGCCGAGCATCTCTTGTTCATCGGCAGCGCATCGTTTTGTTTACTCATTCTTTTCCTCCTGGTGATCGTTTTCTGGTCTACGTTCCAGGAGGGCATGCCAGGAACTGAAACCTCTCTGACTGTGCAAAACTACCGGGAGGTTTTCCTCTCGGGGGAGACCTATCGCGCCGGCTTTAACAGTCTCATCGTGGCCTTTGGCACCGTGCTCCTCAATCTGTTTTTCGCCGTGCCGGCGGCCTGGCTGATTTACCGGACCAATCTGCCTTGTAAGACCTTTTTTATAACGCTTATGGCCCTCGGCATTCTTATTCCTGGCTTTCTTAAGGGTATCGCCTGGATCCTCCTGCTGAGTCCCAAAGTGGGCCTATTGAACCAATTCCTGAGGAGTTTTGTCCCCGTCGAGGAAGGCCCTCTGAGCATTTACAACCTGGGAGGAATCTCCTTTGTTCAAGGACTCATGTTGACTCCTGTGATGTTCTTTATGTGTGCTGCTGCATTTCGCGCCGTGGACCCCCAATTAGAGGAATCCGCTGCGGTCAGCGGCGCGCCACCGGCGGCGGTTTTCTGCCGAATCACGGGTCCCCTAATCTTGCCTGCCATTGCCGGCGCAGCCATTTACAACTTCATGACCGCCGTGGCTTTGTTCGAGATTCCAGCCCTGCTGGGAACCACTACCCGGATTCAAGTGCTGAGCACGCTCATGTTCTATAGCGTTCAGGCCAGCGTGGGCCTGCCGCGTTACGGGATAGCTGGAGTGTATGGGGTCATGCTCTTGTTTCCCAGTCTGGTTGCAGTTCATTACTACCAGAAGCTCTTGCGCCATGGTGATCGCTATTCTGTTATCTCTGGGAAGGGATACAGGCCCAAGCTTACGGACCTTGGGAGGTGGAAGTATGCCGCCATCGCGTTTCTCTGCAGCTATCTCTTTTTGAATCTCCTTCTGCCCTTTCTGGTCCTCATCTGGACCTCTCTGGTCCCTTACATACAACTTCCGTCCAAAGCCGCACTCTCCTCCGTTACGCTCGAAGGTTACCGCCGCGCTCTCACAACAATTTCTGGACGTCCTCTCGTCAATACGTTCTTGCTTGTAGTCTGCGTTCCGGCTCTGGTTCTGTTTTTTAGCACGATCACCTCGTGGATCGTTGTGAGGACACGATTGTGGGGACGGCGAGGTGTTGACGCGGTTGTTACACTGCCCATGGCAATCCCTCATCTGGCCTTCGCTTTCGCCCTTTCCTATGTTGGCTTGTACATAGCCAGCGGTGTCCCCATCTACGGCTCCCTGGCAGCAATCATCATCAGCCACAGCATAGCTTTCATTAGCTTCGGCTCTAGGACGGTGAACGGGACATTAATTCAGATCCACAAGGACCTGGAAGAAGCCGTCTTAGTGAGTGGAGGGTCGAGGCTAGTCGCTCTGCGCCGGGTTGTCCTTCCGCTTCTTGCTCCTGCGCTGTTCTATGCGGGGGTGTGGGTTGCGTTGCTTTCTTACCGGGAGGTAACTATGGCGCTATTCCTCCAAAGTCCACGCAATCAGGTCCTGTCAACCGCTATCTGGAATCTCTGGGATTCCAACAACCCGGCCGATGCCGCGGCCATGGGGGTTCTCATGTTTTTCACGGTTATGTTCTTGTTGATTGCGGCACAGAGGGGCGCGAAAAGATTTCTTTACGGGATGGAACTCCGCTGAGGGGAAGAGAACAAAGGAGGAGGCATGAAGCGCGCGATGGAAATCGGAGTCGGGTTGTGGGACCCGCGGGTGAGTCCGGAAGAGGAGGTAGACCCCTGGCGGATGTTGGAGGTAGCCGAGATGGCCGACCAAATGGGCTTTTCGTATCTGGCTATGCCGGATCGGGTTTCCCGTCCGATTCCCCGTTTTGATACTCTTACGTTGATGGCTGCTCTTGCCTTGAAAACTAAGAAGATTCGCTTTCTGACTCATGTCTTTGTGACCCCACTAAGGCAGCCGATTGAATTGGCTCGGCGGATTGTCACTGTGGATCACCTTTCGGCTGGTCGCTTTGTCTTTGGCGCGGGTTTGGGAGGAGGGGAGAAGGTGGGAGGTCCGGACTTGACGGTCTATCAGAAGGAGTTTGTGGATCTGGGCATTGACATCCGCGAACGCGGCCTGCGAACGGACGAGATCTTGCAGATCTTAAAGAAGCTTTGGACCGAGCCAGTGGCGAGCTTTGAGGGGCGCTTTTACTCGTTTAAGAACGTCGTCTTCGAGCCCAAGCCGTTTCAAAAACCTCATCCCCCTATCTGGGTGGGCGGCAACACGGATGCAGCTATGAAGCGCGCCGCAAAATTCGGCGACGGGTGGGCGGGAAGCCTGGAGAACGCCGCAGCCCGTGTCGGTAGCGCCCAGGAAGCCCTCAGACGGCTAGGGGAATTCCTCAGGGAGCAAAGACGGTCCCGGGAGGACTTTCACATCTCAACCACACTGCGGGCCCATATTGATCCCGACCAGGGTAAAGCTTTGGAAGAAGCCAAAACTTTTTGGGCCATGCAACGTGGCTCCACGGAAGGTAACCGCCCCTTCAATCTCAAAGAGAGCTTCGCGGCCTATGGGCCGGCGGAGATCGCGGTGGAAAAAATTCAAGAACTCAAGGAACTGGGGCTGGACAGTTTGATTCTCTATGTCCACGCCTTCGATCTCAGAGTACAGTTGCAGAGAATCGAACGGGAAGTTCTCCCTAAGGTCCTTTAACACCGTCGCACAAGACGAGGACACCCGCAAAGACGGTCAAAGGAGAACGACAATGGCAGGGAAGCTGGAACTTGGTATTTGCCTGTTTGAGCTGAGGAGCGGTGAATCGCAAGAGGTTCGGCCTTGGGATCTCCTCGATGCGGCAGAATGGGCAGACAAGAGCGGTCTTGAGTATCTCGCGCTTCCGGATCGGGTCTCCAGGCCCGTGCCGAGGTTTGATACGCTCACTCTGATGGCTGCGCTGGCGCTGCGCACCCAAAGAATCCGTATGAAGACCCATGTCTTCGTCACCCCATTGCGCCATCCCATCGAGCTGGCGCGAAGAATTGTTACAGTAGACCACCTCTCCAAAGGGCGCTTCATCTTCGCAGCGGGTCTGGGTGGCGGGGAAAGGGCTCGAGAGGCGGATACCTCTGTCTACCATAAAGAGTTTGTCGACGTCGGTATTCCCCGCAAGGAGCGAGGAGGACGAACGAACGAGATTCTCGCTGCCCTCCGGATTCTGTGGACCGAACCGTTAGCCAGCTTTCGAGGAAAATACTTCCGGTTTGAAAATGTTACGTTCGAGCCAAAGCCGTTCCAGAAACCTCATCCCCCGATCTGGGTTGGTGGAAACAGCGAGGCGGCGCTGCGACGGACTGCGCGGTTTGCAACCGGCTGGGCAGCTAGCCTGGAGCTGGCGGCCTACGTGTTCGGCTCTTTTCCCGCTGCCCTTTCGAGGCTGAAGGCTCTCATGAAAGAAGAGAAACGGGAAGGGGAGCCTATGCACGTTTCCGTCTGTCTCAAGGTGAACATCAATCCGGATGTCGAGAAGGCAAAAAGTGAGGCGGAGGAGTTCTGGAAACTGCAGTTGAGCTCTATCGAGGGAGCGATGCCCTTCGGGGTCAAAAAGGAATACGGAGTTTATGGTGCACCCAAGGAGTTGGTGGATAGGCTAGAAGAAATCAAAAGCATGGGGGTCAACAGTGTAATTCTCCATCTGCATTCATTCGATCTGAAGGCGCAACTGCGGCGGCTTGAAAAGGATGTGCTGCCTAGAATTTAAACCGCGGCCAAGAGGCGTCTACCCCGGGCCCATGGGGCAGGGTATGGAAAAGGCGGGGCATCCGTAACGGGTCTACTGCTTCTAGGAGGAGGCCTTAATGGTCAAGGTACGGGGACTGGTCAAGAAGTATGAAGTCGATCACGGCGACGTTCACGCCGTCCGCGGTGTCGATTTCGAAGTTCCCAAGGGGAAATTTTTCACTTTGCTGGGTCCCAGCGGTTGCGGCAAGACCACCACGCTGCGCGCCGTGGCTGGTCTGGAGATGATCGACGGTGGAGAGATTGAGATCGATGGTCAGATTGTCACTTCTGTGCCGCGCGGAGTTTTTGTCGCTCCGCACCGGCGAGATATCGGTATGGTATTTCAGTCTTATGCGATCTGGCCCCACATGAATGTCTTCGAGAACGTGGAGTTTCCTCTGACGCAGCTCAAGGCTAAGCCTCCGAAGAGCGTGATCCGCGAAAAGGTGTTGAGGGCTCTCTCGCTTGTGCATATGGATGGTCTCGAGGATCGGCCGGCCCCGCAGCTCAGCGGCGGGCAGCAGCAGAGGCTGGCCTTCGCGCGGGCCATCGTTCGCGAGCCTAAGGTTTTGCTCCTGGATGAGCCTCTAAGTAATCTGGACGCCCAGCTCAGGGCAGAGATGCGCTTTGAGCTGAAAAGTCTGGTGAAGCGGCTAGGCATTACCACCCTCTACGTGACTCACGATCAGCTTGAGGCCTTAACCATGTCTGATCAGGTGGCGGTCATGCACGCTGGGACAATCGTTCAGATCAGTTCCCCCAGGGACCTCTACCGGAAACCAAGGGACCGCTTTGTAGCTGCGTTTATCGGTACCAGTAACTTCTTCGAAGGAAAGGTGTTAACCATTGGTAACTCCAACCAACCTTCATCGGTAGACATCGGAATCGGTACGCTCCACTGTTTTTTGCCAGAAGAAACGCACCGTGGCGCCAAGGTGGTGCTGGCCATGAGAGCCGAGCATTTCGAGATTTCCTTGGACAAGCCAGCAGGATCAGAGAATACGCTGAGGGGCAAGGTCTCCAATCTACTCTTTTTAGGCGAATCGCTAGACTGTCACATTGAAGTAGATGGGAAACTAATTCACGTGAAGGCCCCGGCTGATATCGCCATTGAGGACGGGGATGAAGTATTCATACGAGTTCCACCGGAGCGCTGCATCGCTGTCGACATCGGAGAGTCATAAGCAGGCATCCTAGGGGGCGGGAGAAATGGGAAAGGCTATGGAACTATCGGGACTTTGGGGCATGAATCGCCGCGTTCTGAAAATCCGCTACCCCTGGGCCACACTTCTCCTGATTTTTTTGATTCTCTTTACGATGGCTCCCCTGCTCACCCTGATCCTTGGCAGTTTCAGCAATTCCACAGAGATCGGGGAATTCAAAGATTTTGGGCTGCAGAATTACGCCCGAGCCTATCTGCGACAATCCACGCTGGTTATCCTGGGAAACACTCTGGGGCTTACTGTGGGGAGCGTGCTCTTGGGGGTTACGTTGGCGGTCGCCATGGCCTGGCTTGTGGAACGAACCAACATTCCATGCAAAGGGATCATGTACGCTGCCATCCCCTTAACATTAGCTATTCCCGGTGTTCTCCATGCCATTTCCTGGATCTTTCTATTTAGCCCGCGCATGGGATACGTCAATCGCTGGCTGATGAATGCTTTTGATCTTAGTGCAGCACCCTTCAACACGTACACACTGCCCGGAATGATCGTCTTAGAGGCGCTTAGGGTCGTACCGACTTCTTTCCTGCTAATGGTTCCCCTGTTCCGGAACATGGACACTTCCTTAGAGGAAGCAGCTGCAGTGTCCGGGGCGGGGCCCTTTTCCCGGCTGCGCCGCATCACGCTTCCAGTAGTGTCTTCGGGGATCATAGCAGTTCTCATCTACGAAACGATCACGGTCTTGGAGACCTTTGAGATTCCGGGTATCCTTGGCCTTCCAGCCCGGATCTATGTGTTCAGCACCAAGATTTACGCTGTGACTCAGGGCCTGGAGACACCAGACTACGGTCAAGCTAATGCCCTGGCAATGGCTTACATACTGATGGCCGCGGTCGGAGTTATTCTCTATGCCAGGGCTACGCGCCGGGCCGAGAGGTTTGCTGTTATCACCGGTAGAGGCTACAGGCCCAAGTTGCTGGACCTGGGGTGGTGGAGGTATGCAGCCGTGGGAGTTGCTGGTCTTTATCTTACGTTGACTCTGGTCTTGCCTCTGCTGGTGCTCTTCTGGACATCGCTGCTCCCTTACCCGGCTTTGCCGACCGAGAAAAGCCTCGCTCTCGTCTCTCTCGACAATTACCGGACCATTGCTATTTACGGGGCCACCTGGAAGGTGCTGAAAAACACAGCTCTAATGGTTGCTGCGACTGCTGTGGGAACGATCGTCCTCTCCTTCCTGATCTCCTGGATACTCGTGCGGACACGGTTTTGGGGACGAAGACTCTTGGACATGCTGGCGTTTCTGCCTCGCTCTATTCCTGGAATCGTCAAAGCCTTGGCCCTCATATGGATCTTTCTAGTCCTAAGGCCTTATTTTCCGATCTACGGCACGGTTTGGCTAATTTCCCTGGGTTTCATAATGAGTTTTATTGCCTATGGAACCAGGGCTGTAACTGCCTCCTTGCTTCAGATCCACCACGAACTGGAAGAGGCGGCGTACATAAGCGGGGCTACCCAGCTTGTGACGTTTCGCCGCATCCACTTTCCCCTCCTGGTGCCCACCTTTGTCGGTCTTGGGATATGGTCCATGTTTCTTTCGGTGCGGCTTACCGGTTTGCCGTTGATGCTTTACGAGGGAGCGGAGAACCAGGTGCTTTCGGTATTCATCTGGATGATGTGGGACGACGGCCAGATGGGGGCGGTTTCTGGTCTGGGAGTTCTCACGATTCTGTTTCTCTTTTTAGTGGCAGTAGTAATGCGGCGTATGGGATTTCGCGAAGTCGGCGGGCACCGGTAGGAGAATTTTCTTACGAGTAAGGAGCCTAGACGGCGGAGGTATCAAATGAACGCAGGCAAGATTACAGCTATTTCGGCGGTGCTCGCCGCGGTTCTTCTGACCTCATTGGGAGCGGGGGCCAATCCTGTGAGCGCGCAGGCAGTCGACGCCGAGTTGGCAGTTCCAAAGGATTGGCTGGAGAAAGCGAAGGTCGAAGGGAAACTCGTCCTTTACTCCACTGAAAGTCCTCAGCAACAGACAGCGATCCTAAAGCAATTCTACAAGAGGTATCCTTTCATTATGGTTGATTACCTCAAGGCAGCCACAGACGTGCGCTACCACAAGCTGCTTCAGAGTGCCCGGCAGGGGGCGCCTATTGCGGACATCGTCACCGGGATCGGCGGAGTCCTAAAGGCATACATAGATGCTCAGACCCTTGCCGAATTGACTGATCTCCCTGTGTGGCGGGTTTATGCCGATGAGGTGAAGTACGGTACAACATCCATTGCCTTTCGCAAGCGTTATTACAGCTTGGCATATAACACGGAGCGTGTTTCCAAGAAGGATCTCCCCAAAACGTGGGAAGACCTGCTGAACCCCAAATGGAGCGGTGAGGTGGCGTTCAACAGTATCGCGTATGCAGTTTGGCTCAATCCACTGTGGCATAGCCTAGGTCCGGAAAGGACCAGAAAGCTCATCGAGGGGTTTGGGCGCAACAAAGCCCAGTTCCGTACTGAGGGAGCCGATGCTGCCGTTAGGCTGTTGGCGGCGGGAGAGTTCAACTTTGCCATTCCCGTTTCGGAATATAATGCCCATGAGGTTTTCAGGGCCGGAGGCCCTGTGGATTGGCTTGCGCTTGATCCCCTTCCCGTTGGGCTGGGAAATATTCTGGCTATGAAGAAAGGCACCCACCCGTTTGCTGCCAAGTTATACATCAACTGGATTCTGAGCTACGAAGGGCAGGAGATCTATGCCAAAGTTACGGGCGCGAATCCAGTGCATCCAAGTCTCCAAGGGAAAAGCTTTAATTTCCCTGACCTGGCTCAGCGGATCAAAGGAAAGAAGTTGGCCTTGCGGACAGCAGAAATGGAAATGGGTTGGGGGAGAGATCACCCGGGCATGAAGCTCTGGCAGAACATAGCTTTGGGCGGACTTTAGAATAGCAGAGAAATTATTTTGGTAGGAGGGACAATGGTTTGTTTAACATTTCGGACTGCAAGCTTCCTGATGGCGTGCGCGGTTTTGATTGGGGTGGGAAGATCTGTTTGGGCTGCCGAAGTACCCAAAGAGCTGCAGGTGCCCCAGGCCTGGATTGAAGGTGCCAAACGGGAAGGCAAGGTCGTAGTCTACGGATCTGACTCTCCTCAAAATGCCAGGGACACCCGGCAAGCGTTCAACCAGCGGTACCCGTTTATCACTGTGGAGTTTACCAATGCGCCGACCGTGGTTCGGTTTGAAAAAGTCCTGCTGACCGCCAAACATGGAAAACCCATTGCGGACCTGGTGACGGCCATCGGGGGAAGCTCGGCCGCCTATGTAGACAGTGGCGTGCTCGCGGATCTGAGCAATCTGCCGGTCTGGAACTCGTATCCCAATGAGAACAAGCTGCAGGGTAAATATATTTCCGGCCCATTCACTCGCCACTGGGGCCTTGCGTACAACACCAATCTGGTTGCGAGAAATGAGGTGCCGATTTCTTGGGAGGATTTGTTGCAGCCGAAGTGGAAGGGGAAGGTGGCTGTAAATAGCATCACTCGCTCGGTGACATTTACTCCTCTGTGGTATGCCTGGGGAGCTGAGAGGGCCACAAAGTTTTTGGAGGGACTCCTGGCTAATGGTCTTCAGGTCAGGAAGGAAGGCGCCGATGCCAGCGTCTTGCTCCTCGCGGCGGGCGAGTTTTCCCTCGTCATCACGGCAGCCGAGTACCAGGTCTATGAGGATCAGCAGAAGGGAATTCCCGTGGAGTGGATTGCTCTCGATCCACTGCCCACGACGACCGGCGGTCTCATTGGGGCCTTAAAGGACGCGCCGCATCCGAATGCTCTGCGAATCTATGTGAACTGGCTTTTGAGCGAGGAAGGACAGAAGGCTTACTCCACAGTAACCCGCTTCTTTCCGATTCACCCGAAGCTCGCCGACATGACCCCCAACTTTAAGGACTGGTCAAAGCGTTTGGCGGGAAAGAGAAAGGCGATTCGCACGTTGGAACAAGAGTACGAAGCCACAAAGCCCGGCGGTAGCCCGTTGTTAGAAACTTGGAATCGCTTGGTGCTGAAAGGGCTTTGAGTTGAGGGTGTGCTGAAAAAAGTTTTTCTCAACGCGGAAAAGGAGGAAAGATGGCGTATCAAAGCCTGCGCGAATTCCTCGCAGCCGTGGAAGGCATCGGCGAGCTCAAGACCATTCACAATGCTGATTGGAACCTGGAGATCGGCGCGTTGACCGAATGGTATGCAGGACTGCAGGAAAGGCCCTGTCTCCTCTTCGACTGCATACCGGGCTACCCCGAGAACTATAAAGTGTGCACCCTATTTCTGGCTTCTCCTAATCGGACCGCTCTGGCACTAGGGATGCCGCTTAACGAACATCCGGTAAATTATGTGGATCTTTGGCGTCGCCGCATCAGGGCCTCGGCCTCGCTGCCAGCCCGCTACGTGAGTGCCGGCCCGGTCTTTGAGCACAGCGATAATGGTGCGGACGTTAATCTGCTCAAGTTCCCCGTGCCGCAGTGGGGGGAACAGGATGGTGGGCGCTATATCGGCACGGCGACCATGGTCATTATCAAAGACCCTGAGAGTGAATGGGTGAACACCGGCGTATACCGCTCAATGATTCATGACCGCAACACGCTTGGAATCTTCATTACGCCTGGCAAACACGGCCGGATACTTGCTCAGCGCTACTGGAACTCGGGCAAGTCGTGCCCTATCGCGCTGACATTCGGTCAGGAACCGCTGACGTGGGTGGCCGCTTCAATGGGGGCAGCAGTTGGCAGGAACGAGTTCGATTTGGCAGGTTGGATTCGGCAGGAACCAGTCGATCTTGTGAACTTGCCGATTACGGGCCTTCCGGTTCCAGCCACGGCGGAAATTGCCGTTGAAGGATTTATGCCCCCGCCTACAGAAAAGTCGCGAACGGAAGGGCCCTTTCCAGAGTGGCCCGGCTATTTGGCTTCGTCGTCACATCCCGAGCCAGTGGTTGAGGTTTCGGCCGTGTATCATCGCACAGATCCGATTCTCACCGGTTGGCGCAACGTGCGCCCATATCTTGAAGGAAAAGGTTTTCCATTTGCCGCTGCAATCATCTGGGATCACCTTGAGGTCTGTGGCATTCCAGATGTGCGCGGAGTGTGGGCATATTGCAACACGCTATTTGTGGTCATCTCCCTGCGGCAACAATACGCGGCGCATGCGCGCCAGGCACTGGTGGCTGCGGCGGGCGCCCGTGGCCAAGGCTCTGTCTTGAGGTATTTCGTAACGGTGGACGACGACATCAACGTCTGCGACATGAATGAAGTCATGTGGGCTCTGACTACGCGAGTCGATCCGAACACCGATATCGATATACTGCGAGACACGTGGACGACGGAGATTGATCCCATTGTTCATCCGGACCGAAAGTCCCAAGGCGATCTCACGGCAAGCAAGGTGTTAATCAACGCCTGCCGCCCGTATACTTGGCGCGACCGGTTTCCACTGGCGAACGGGGTGAACCGCGAACTGATGAAGCGAATTTTGGACAAGTGGGCAGGCGAGCTCGAACCAGTTTGGAAACCAAAGGTGACGTGATCGCGCACGCCGGTTCGGAAGATTTTTTTCAGGAGAGAAACGATGAGCTGTTTAGGTTTACGAGTTGGAATGGGGGGATTTCTGCTGGCGCTCTGTGCTTTCATCGGCGCGGGAGCATACGGGGGTGCTGCCGAGATTCCAAGGGAGCTGCAGGTGCCCCAGGCATGGATTGAGGGAGCCAAGCGGGAAGGGAAAGTCATAGTTTATGGATCGGAAACACCTCAAGAAGCGAATGCTATCCACCGGGGCTTTAGCCAGAGGTATCCTTTTATCGCGGTGGAGTACATCAAGGCAGCGACCGTCGTCCGGTTCGAAAAGGTGTTATTTGCAGCAAAGCAGGGAAAACCGACTGTGGATCTGGTGACGGCGATTGGAGGAAGCACCGCAGCCTATGTGGATGCGGGCGTACTGATGGACCTGAGTAACTTGCCTGTGTGGAATTCGTATTCCAAGGAACACCGGCTTAACGGGAAGTATCTGGCAGGTCCTTTTGTGCGCCATTGGAGTTTGGCTTACAACACGGACTTGGTTCCTAAGGGTCAGGCGCCGGCTTCATGGGAGGATTTATTGCAGCCGAAGTGGAAGGGAAAGATCGCTGCGAACAGCATCACGCGCTCGGTTAGTTTCACTCCTCTCTGGTATGCGTGGGGAGGCGAAAGAGCGACAAAATTTCTTGAAGCACTCGTTGCTAATGGTTTTGAAGTCAGGAAAGAGGGGCACGAGGCCTCGCTCCGGCTTTTGGAAGCGGGTGAGTACTCGATACTCACGACGGCGGGCGAATACCAGGTCTACACGGATCAGGGTAAGGGAGCTCCGGTGGAGTGGGTGGCCCTCGATCCGGTGCCTACGACGTCCGGGGGTCTTATGGGCGCGTTGAAGGATGCGCCTCACCCTAATGCCTTGCGGCTTTATGTGAACTGGCTGCTCAGCGAAGAAGGACAAAGAGCTTATTCCCAACCTACCAACACTTTTCCTGTGCACCCGCGGCTCGGTGATCTTACGCCCAATTTCAAGGACTGGCCGAAGCGGATGGCGGGAAAGCGAAAGGCGATTCGAACATTGGAGCACGAGTATGAAGCCACCAAACCCGGCGGAAGCCAGGTGGCGAAGGCTTGGAATGGTTTGGTGCTGAAAGGGCTTTGAGGCGCCGATGTGTAAAAGGATGAGAAACATGGAAGATCAAAAAACCGTATACGATCGCGTTTTAGAACGTCATCAGGAGTTTTTGCGCCGGCAGCGTTCGGGAAAGTTGTTGATTCGCTCCGAAGAGCGTTCCTGGGAGCAGAACCGCCAGGGGTTGATCAAATGGTATTTTCAGGAGGGAGCCGAAGAGGACTCGGTGCTCCGCGGTTGGAACGTTTTCGCTCATCGGATACGGCGCCAGGGGGGGAAGCATGTTCACCAGGGGGGAAC
>Ga0105164_10000966_pt1 | contig 18751 bp, 14 predicted proteins | sample VDWuncwatermetaG_FD_89674 | JGI IMG/M metagenome (GOLD analysis project Ga0105164, IMG submission 89674) | Wastewater microbial communities from Netherlands to study Microbial Dark Matter (Phase II) - VDW unchlorinated drinking water | ecosystem: Environmental > Aquatic > Freshwater > Drinking...
AACCAGAAACCGATCAAAAGATATGAACAGAGGCCAACTCCCTCCCATCCCATAAACATCAAGAGGTAATTATTGGCAAGGACCAATATCAGCATGAAGAAGATAAAGAGGTTGAGATAGCAAAAATAACGGGCGTACCCTTCATCTTCATGCATGTATCCGACCGAGTAGACATGCACCAGCAGTCCCACGCCGGTGATGACAAGGAGCATGGTCGCAGAGAGGCTATCGAAGAGAAAACCGAAAGGAACCTCAAAGTCGGCTGAGGTGATCCACTGGTAAAGAAAGATCTCGCGCGGAAGATGGTTTTTGAGAAGTGCGCAAAAGAGATTGAGAGAGAAAAGGAATGAAAAAAGGACTGCTGGGATCGCTACCCAATGGGCCCCTTTTTTAAGAAAACGGCGTCCGAAAAGGCCGTTTATAAGCGCCCCCGCCGCCGGGAAACAGGGAATGAGCCAGGCGAGACTTGAAAGTTTTTCTACCATTTGAGGAGGTTGAATTCATCTAGCTGTACGGTCGGTTTCAACCGGAAGAGCGCGATGAGGATTGCAAGACCCACAGCGGCCTCACAGGCCGCCACCGTAATGACAAAGAGGGCAAAGATCTGCCCAACGAGGTCTTTCAAAAAAAAGGAAAAGGTTACAAAGGTGACATTCACACCGTTCAGCATGAGTTCAATCGACATGAGGATCACAATGATGTTTCTCCGGAGGACCACCCCTAAGACACCGAGAACAAAGAGTGCTGCACCGAAAGCGAGATAGAGGGTCTCTGCCGTCATGGTTCGACTCGCTTTGTTCGCTCACCATAGACCCTGAGCGTTAGTCGAAGGGTCATGAAGTTTCTTCCTTTTTTGCGATCACCACCGTCGCCACCAGACTGACGAGAAGGAGGACAGAGGCGAGTTCAAAAGGAAATACATACTGTTTAAAAAGGAGCTCGCCAAGATGTTCAAGAGAGAGGGAGTAAGATCCAGAATGGAGCGGCGAGGTTCTTTGGAGAAGGATATAACTGAGCTCTGAAATCAGCCCGACGCCGATCAAAATTGCAAGGGGACTTTGGCGGTGAAAGAGAGGTTCTTTCTTGACCTCCTCGCGGGCGGTAAGGAGGAGTACAAAAATAATGAGCACCATAATCGCTCCCGCATAGAGAATCACTTGGATCATGGCAAGGAAGTCGGCCCGGAGGAAAAGGAAACTTATGGCCACCGAGAGGAGGGTCAGGATGAGATATAGGGCGCTATGAATCGGGTTACGCTGGGAGATGGTAAGAACTCCCGCGGCCGTTCCAAATCCGAAGATAAATATGAGGGGTAAAAGGGTCATGGTTCGACTTCGCTCACCATTTTATGTCTTTTTCTTGATCCGCTTCAGCCGAAAAACATCTTCCCGCTCGCGCCCTTCGAGGATCTGTTGGATAAACCTTTTTTCCGAGGAGAGCCTCGGGATCAGACGTTGTTCGAGGGCGTTGACGCGCCGCGAGGTCTTCTTGATTTCTTCCCCGAGCTTTTTGAGCTTGATTTCAATCGGGGCGACTTCAAGGATATGTGAAAGGAGCTCTTCAAACGCGTAAGCCGCTTGGTCGATCCGGGCACTGGTGCTTGTAAGGGCATAGCCCCGCGTCATGCTACTTCGTGTGAGAGACGTTTTTTGGAGTTCCGCCACCCGGATGCCCCAGAGATTTTTTGTTTCGATGCCGAACCTCAAGTCCCGCCGGCAGGCCATTGCGGCAGACGCCACGCTCTGGGGTCCGTCGAAAACGAGGGCCAAAAAGAGCTTCCACTCGGCATCCGAGAATTTTTGGGCGAGCTGTTTCCTGAGGCTGACCAGCGGTTTCACGAGGCCAAAGAATTCCTGAATAAGGGCATCTCGTTTATTTTTGAGAAGTTCAGCCCCCTGCTGCGCAAGTTTGATCTGCGACTTGCGCGTAATGAGGTTCATCCGTGTGGGGCTTACTTGTTCCATCTTTATTTAGGGTTCAGCGTACAGGGTACAGCGTTCAGAAAAAATAGGTCTTTCCGTTTTTTAACTGTACCCTACACCCTACACCCTGTACCCTTTCAATAATAGGGTGTTTTGGTTCCTTCGCTGAGGATCTGGCTGAAATATTTGCTGAGCACCTTTTTGCTGATCCGCCGAAGTTCCGCCTGGGGGATGACCCGTAAGAGTTCCCAGCCGAGGTCGAGTGTTTCCTCGATAGAACGGTCGGTGTTTCCTTGGTTCAGCATCCGCGCCTCAAAGGAATCGGCAAAGCTCAAGTATTTACGGTCCAGTTCCGTCAGCGCATCTGCTCCGACAATGGCAACCAGCCGGCGGACATCGCGTCCTTCCGCATAGCAGGCGTAGAGTTGGTTGACAAGTTCACGATGGTCTTCCCGAGTCCGGCCTTCGCCAATCCCGTTATTCATGAGCCGTGAAAGACTCGGCAGAACGTCAATGGGGGGATAGACGCCGGAACGGTGGAGTGAGCGCGAAAGAACGATCTGGCCCTCGGTAATGTAGCCGGTAAGGTCTGCGATCGGATGGGTGATGTCATCATCCGGCATGGTGAGGATCGGGATCTGGGTGATTGATCCTTTTTTGCCTTTCACCCGGCCGGCCCGCTCATAAAGAGTGGCAAGGTCTGTGTACATATATCCGGGGTATCCGCGACGGCCCGGAATCTCCTCGCGGGCAGTGCCGATTTCTCGAAGCGCTTCGCAGTAATTAGTCATATCGGTGAGGATCACCAGAACCTGAAAGTCATGGACAAAAGCGAGATGTTCCGCGACGGTAAGCGCTGTGCGGGGAGTAAGAAGCCGCTCAATCGTCGGGTCATTGGCAAGATTCAAAAAAGTGACGACGTTGCCTTTGGCCCCTGTCTCTTCAAAGCTCTGGAGGAAGAAAGCCGCTTCCCGCTGGGTGATTCCCATGGCGGCAAAAACAATGACAAACTGCTCTTCCTCTCCGCGCACTTTTGCCTGCGCCAGAATTTGCGCGGCAATTTCATTCGCGGGAAGGCCTGAACCGGAGAAAAGGGGAAGTTTCTGCCCGCGGACCAGCGTATTGAATCCGTCGATCGAGGAAATCCCCGTTTGAATAAAATCCTGAGGTCTATCCCGGCGCACAGGGTTAATGGCCTGACCGATGATCGGGAGCCTTGCTTCAGGAATCACATCCGGTTGGCCGTCGATCGGTTTTCCGGAACCGTTGAAGATCCGCCCGATCATGTCTTTAGAGACACCGATCCGGGCGACCTCTTCCCGAAGCCGAATGGCGGTGGAAGCGACGTCGAGGCCGGTTGTCTGTTCAAGGACCTGAACGACGGCGTGGGTTTTGGAAACTTCCAGCACCTGCCCAGACCTGACCGATCCGTCGGGTAAAAGAATATCGAGAATCGAACCGTAGGCGTATCGGTCCCCATGTTCTATAAAAAGAAGGGGCCCTGAAATATATTTGACTGTTTTTTCTTCCCGTGTCACAAGATCCATTTTAACTCCTACGCATTGTTCATAGTTCGTGGTTCATAGTTCATGGCACAATGAACTATGAACTTTGAGCATCTTTTACTGGAATTTCACCTTTTCCCAATGCAGACATCTCTTTTTCCAAAGTGTCCTGAATCAGCCGGATTTTCTTTTCCATGTCATCGACCGGGATTTCTTTCAACCGATCCACTTCCTCTTTCGCGGGGAGTTCTGTAATCTCATCGATATGAGCGCCCCGCTGGATCGCCGCCTCGCCGAAGGTGTAAAACTTAAGAAGTGTTTCCAACATCAGATGTTGTTTCTTCAGCGGGCACGACCCGTCGATGGGACTGAACGCATTCTGCTGAAGGAATCCTTCCCGGATCATCCGGCCGAATTCAAGAATGAGCCGCTCCTCATCCTGAAGCGCATCGGGACCGACGAGCTGCACGATTTCCTGGAGTTGCGTATCTTTCTGGATTAGTTCAAACATCCTCTCGCGATTTTTGGTCCAGTTCGGAGAGACATTCTCCTCATACCATTTTTTGAGAAGACCGTAATAGAGCGTGTAACTCCGGTTCCAGTTCACCGACGGGAAATGCCGACGGTAGGCGAGGTTTGAGTCAAGGGCCCAGAGGGCTCCGATAATGCGCTGGGAACTTTGGGTCACCGGTTCGGAAAAATCACCTCCCGGCGGAGAAACGGCACCGACGACGGTCACAGAACCGACCCGACCTTCTTTTCCCTGGGCGACGACGCGCCCCGAACGTTCATAGAAATTCGCAAGGCGTGTGCCGAGATAGGTCGGGAATCCTTCTTCCCCCGGCATCTCTTCAAGGCGTGATGAAATTTCACGAAGCGCCTCCGCCCACCGGGATGTCGAATCGGCCATGAGGGCTACGTCGTATCCCATATCGCGGTAATATTCGGCGAGGGTGATTCCTGTGTATATAGATGCTTCGCGTGCCGCAACAGGCATGTTGGAGGTGTTCACGACGAGGATGGTTCGATTCATGAGCGCTCCGCCTGTTTTCGGATCATCCAGATGCGGGAACTCTGTGAGAACTTCTGTCATCTCATTTCCACGCTCCCCACATCCGACGTAAACGATGACGTCGGCATTTGCAAATTTGGCAAGCGTCTGTTCGGCGACCGTCTTTCCGGAACCGAAGCCACCGGGGATAGAGGCATTTCCTCCCATCGCGATCGGAAAGAGGCAATCAAAAATCCGCTGACCGGTGATGAAAGGTTCTTTCGGTTCCAATTTCTGCTGATAGGGCCTTGCAAGTTTCACCGGCCACCGGTGTGCAAGATTAAGGGTTTTACCCCCTTCAAGGGTCGCTACCGTTTCTGTGATGGTGAAGTTTCCGGCACGGATCTCTTTGATCTTTCCTTTCGTGTCGGGTGGAACAAGGATGCGGTGAAGGAGATGTTCAGTCTCCTGAACGGTGCCGAGAACATCTCCCGGCCCCACACTTTCCCCCGCTTTCACAGAGGGAGTAAAAGTCCACTTCTTTTTCCGGTCGAGCGCCTCCGTGTGAATGCCGCGCGAAATAAAATCACCTGTGAGTGAGGCGATCGATTCGAGGGGCCGTTGGATTCCGTCGTAGATACTTGAGAGGAGCCCCGGCCCAAGTTCGACGGTGAGCGGGGATCCCTGGCTTTCGACCGGCTCACCCAAATAAAGGCCGGAAGTGTCCTCGTAGACCTGGATGAAGGCGGTGTCGCCGTCCAAGCGGATAATTTCCCCGATGAGTGCCGCCTTGCCGACATGAACAATGTCAAACATCCGTGCGCCGGTCATGCCCTCCGCAATCACGGCAGGTCCGCTAATCTTAATAATCTTTCCTTTCACCATAATTAGACTCCCTGTTTAGGGTGTAGGGTACAGCGTACAGGGTGTAAAAAACTTTAGCTTTTTAGAACCTGACCCCTAAACCCTGCACCCTGTACCCTCATATTTTTATGTTGTACCCGATTGCCCGGCGGACGGTCAGAGCGACGTACGCCTCGGGGGAAGTCGTTTCTTTTTCTCCCATCGGAATCGGAACGACCAAAGGGATCTGCAGTGCATCCAGTTTTTTAAGCATTCTCGGTTCAAAATCGGCCAGATGTTCCTGGGGGACGATAATCATGCCATATTCTGTTTGCGCGAGGAGTTTTCCAAGAAGCGTTTCTGTTTTCGAACCCGCGTCGCTCACAAAGGTTTCTGCTCCCGTGAGGGAAAACCCTTTCTCAATCCGTTCCGGACAGATCACAGCGAGTTTATACAAGGAGAAATTCCTCCCTGAGCCTCGTTTCACTTACGGAGAAAAATTTTCCGTGAAGAATAATCCGAAGTTTTTTAAGTTCATGCGACAAAAGTGCAAAGTAGGAGAGTGCGACGCCGATCGAAAGCGGATCGGCGCGCTCCATCCGTTCCGCTTCGTGGAGAAGGAATGTCTCAAAACGCCGTTCGAGATCGGTGAGGCCTCCTTCGGGATTCCACGACTTCACCACCCTTGAAAGATACGTGAATTCGAATTTCTGCATGACTTCCATCGGTTTTAAATTTCCGGCGATTGAAAAAAGAAATCCTTTTCCCAGGAAGCCGCCATCGATGAGGAACTTTGAAAGTTCTCCTCTCGAGAGTTCCGAAAGTCGTAAAAGACTTAGGATATTGGCGGTGTCCACTTCTATCTGCATATATTTTTTGACAAGAGCGGCATCTTCCCCCTTTTCCTCGGCTAACGAGGTGAGAATGCCTTCGTAATAATAATGGTCCAGTCCCGCCTCGACGCTTTGCAGAGCGACCGGGTCCCCTTTCAGGGAGCCGAGGCTCCGACGGAGAGGACGTTTCAAGGATTCATGCCAGTTTGAGAGAAGCATGAGGGTTTCCCGGAGAGACGGTTGTTTTGAAAGTTCGGAAAGCTCCTCAAAGCCAAAACTTCCTACGGGGATGAGCGACTCGAAAATGACTTCGGCCGGGAGTTTTCCGTTTTTGCCGCGCAGGAGTGTCTTAATATTATGGAGATCATATCGCCTCAGAAAAATTTCTAGGAGTCTCCGCGGCCCCCCATCCGACCACTCCAGAATATTTTGAAAGGTTTTGTGGATCTGCCGGGAAAGTCCCAGTTCCACTCCAAGTTCACCCGGATGCTGGGCGAGACTTTCACCGACGCTTGTGCCGTAGGGGCTTTCGAGGAAAAAACGCTTGATCTCCTCGAAGTCGCTGAGGCTGAAAAGTTCATCCAGTCTCCCTTTGGGCAAAAGCCCCTTTTTCAGCGATTTGATCCGTGCGTTAAGGTAATTGTAATCAGACATTGATGCCTTGAAAGAGAATTTTATTGAGGCTTTGAACAATTTCTTCGTGGGCCTGCCGGAGTCTGGAGTCGAAAGTATTTCGTATACGGAGGCGACCCTCCCCATCTTCAAGTTCAAGGCCCCGCGAGATGGAAGGTTCTGCGCGGAGCTCTGCTTTTAAAGAGAGTTCTCCAAGAAGAATCCTTGCCGCCTTTTCATCCTCAGGGGAAACCCGCACGATCACCTTCCTCCCTTCGTCGACCATTTTGACAAGTTCCGAAAGGAATTTTTTGAGAATACTTTGATAGTCTCGGCCTGTCCTTAAGGAATCAAACGTGTCGCGAGCCGCCCCGAGCGCCTTGTCCACAAACTCGGACTTCAGCGCCAAAAGAGCGCGCCGGTTTTCGAGAGCTCCTTGGGTGAAGGCGCGGCTCCTTTGCTTTCGGATTTCGGCCTCTGTGCGATGGAGGAGCGTTTCCTCTAAACGTGCCGCTTCCTTCCGGGCATCTTCCAAAATTTTTTGACCCGCTTCTTCTGCTCTTCTGAGAATCGCTTCTTCCTGAAGATGGACCTCTTTTTCAATCTCTGAGAGAAAAGAGATTTCATCCATTTGTGATTATGGGGCTCCCAGGATCATGAAGGCGATGACGAAACCGAGGATGACGACGGTTTCAGGGATTGCAACAAGAAGAATGACATTTCCGATCAGTTTCGGATCTTCCGCAAGTGCGCCGATCCCGGCGGAACCGATCCTGGCCTGAGCAATTCCTGTGGCAAGTCCAGCGAGTCCAATGGCAATCCCCGCGCCAAGTCCATAACCGGCCCGCTTCACCCCTTCACCGATTCCTGTTTCTTTGGCTCCCGCATCCCCCGATTGTTCCGCGGCGAGGGCGGCGAAAGGAAAAAGGGTCAAAAATGCTATGAGAACCAAGAGACATAACGCCAAACGTGACTTCATCGTAACCTCCTTAACTGATCTTCTTAAAGGGCGCATATTCCTTGCCGCCCGGTTTGTAAAATTTCGTAAAAAACTCCACGTAGTTCAATCGGAGCGCCTGAATCGTCGGGTCGAAAATCCCAAGGACCATGTTCACCGTGTGAAGGGCCAATGCAACGACGATCCCAAAAAAGAGCCCCCACGCTGCTCCTACGGTTGATCCCAGTTCGTTGGCGACTTTGGCCATGGCGACGCTTGAGACGCCGATGGCCATGATCCGCGCATACGAAAGGATGTTGCTGATGATGGAAATGCTCTCAATGGCCCCTTGCATGCCTGCCGAGATAAAAAGGAGGACGAAGGAGACGAGGATAATGAGTCCCCCGATCAGTGAAGAGGTAAAAGCATTGAGGTGGCTCAGGAGGGGAAGGGAAAGGCCTTTGGGTTGCATCGCCGACTGAACCACAAAAAGGATTCCGATGAAGAAAAGGAGAAAGCCGACTTTTTCAAGGAAATGATGGCCGCTTTTCTCTTTGACCGCGACTACCATTCCTAAAAAGAGGCCAAAGAGAACATGGACAACGCCGAGGAGAATGGAAAGAATGAGAAGTTCTTTGGTGATGAGAAGCCGGTCTTCCCAGACCGGTTTCAACCACCCATGGCCGAGGGTTCCGAAAAACTCGCCGAAAATGACCCCGAAGAGGATTGAAGTTGCAGCACAAACAAAGCCAACCTTTGCGATTTGGCGGACCGTCTCAATTTTTCTGAATTTCATCCGTAAAATAAGTGTTAAGAGAAAAAGGACGGCCCCGTAACCGATATCCCCGAGGATGAGTCCGAAGAAAAGCGGGAAGAAAAAGGCGATAAAGGGGGTCGCGTCGATCGTTCCATACATCGGGGGAGGGAAGAGGGAGACGAGCACTTCAAAGGGTTTGAGCCACTTCGGATTTTTGAGTTTCACAGGGATGTCTTCATGTTCCCATTTTTCATGAGCCAGTTCTTTGACGACAATGCCTTCTTTAAAACGCTCACGCAACTTTTGGGATAATGCTCCCTCTTGGTCTTCCGGTACCCACGCGGTGAGATAAAACGTGTAATCGCTTTCGGCAAAGGCATTCAAAATGCGGTAACGGCCCAACCGTTCCTCGACGGTGAGATGAATTCGCAGACACCGCCCTGCTTCCTTTTTCTGAAGGCGAGCGATTTTTTGAACAAGGTCCTGAATCGTTTTTGGAAGTTCGAGTTTACGCCTCGCAAGCTCCTTGAGGCTCGACTCAGGGTCTTTGCCCTGGAATTCGGCGGGGAGGATGAGTTCATCCACACCCTCCTGCCGGAGTTTATCCTTGACGACCGATTCCCATTCCTTCGGATACGCCAGCGCCCCATACAGCGCATCCTCCCCTTTCTCAATTTCAAGGAGGAAATCGTCTTTGGTGAGGCGTACCAGTTTTTCTTTGAGCGCTTTGAGGTCTTCCTTACCAAAGGAAATGAGGCTCGTTGCATACGCTTCCCTCTGTTTGAGTTTCTCGAGGAGAGGGAGGAAGGCCTTCAGGGCCGATTCGTATTTTTTGGCAAGAACCAATTTTTCCTGATCGGTATTTTTCTCTGCGATGACTCCGGCGATCTCTTTCTTGAGGGTTACGAGTTCCTCGTAAAGTGCTTCATCGAGGACGTCATGGCCGAGGGATGCTTCTAGGCCCTTGGTGACGATTAGGGAGAGGAGTTCCTGAAGGAGCGATTCACATTTTTCAAGGAATGCTTTTTCTTTTTTCTTTTCGAAGTCTAGCTGGACCGGTTTGAGGAAAGAGGGAAGAGGACTCTCTTCGTTTTTTTCTTCGATATGCACCGAACCCAGTTCCTGGAGCATTTCAACGACTTCATGAAGATGGCGCTTCAAGCCCAGGATTTCCATCTTCATCATATGGAGTATCATGGAAGGATCATCTTGAGAATTTCTTTGGAGGCGAGAGGGAGCCGAATTTTCAGTTCCTCTTCGAGTGCTTTCAGCTTTTCTGTTTCTTCGGCCCTTTGGATCTTGATTTCATTTTCCAAAACCCTTTTTGTTTCCTCAAGCCGCTTCGCCTCTCTTTCTGTCACGGAGCGCTTTCGTTTTTCAATCAGAAGTTTCGCATCCTCTTTGGCCTTTTCAATCTGCTCTGCAGCTCTTTTTTCAGCAGAAGCGATTCGCTCTCGGCATTCTTTTTCTTTTGTTTCGATGAGGGGAAGTAAAGAAAGTTCCCCAGTCTTTTCCTTTTTCATCATAACCCCTTAATTAGTCTCTTATTATGAGGGAATTGAGAAACTTTGTCAATAGGTCTTTAGCGCCGCCCTTCCCACGCTCCCTCTCATGTGATTCGACATCGGTTTGTATTCCAAGATTCGGTTGATGTTCCGTGCCTCATCAACTTCGCGGTCGGTGGGAAAGGGCGTCGCTTTAACGCATTTTTACAATTGTTGCAAGTATTTCCCGAGATTTTACGTCATGTATTATAGGAGAGGTCGTTTTTGGCTTGACAAGGTGGGTATATATAATGTATATATACATAAGGAAGGTGTCTTGATGAAAATTTCCCGCTTCATCTGGACACCTCAAAATATTGGACATATTGCTCAACATGGAATGACACCATTTGAGGTAGAGGAAGCGTGTTACCGGAGTCCTTTGGTCCTCAAAGGACCTTTTGGGCGTTATTATGTACTGGGTCAAACAGAGACAGGACGACACCTTTTCATCGTCCTTGCATATCAAGGAAAAGGGAGTGTCTATACAATTACAGCGAGAGATATGACCCTTTCTGAAAAGAGAAGATACGAAAAAAGATGAAGAAAATCCCAAAATTTAGGTCGGAAGAGGAAGAAAGGCGTTTTTGGAAAACTCACGAAATTGTTTCATATGAACCGGCTCTTAAAAAAGTAAAGATGATTTTTCCGAAGCCGCGTAAGAGACTTATTTCCCTCAGGCTTGATGAAGAACAACTTTCCCGTCTGAAAGCGCTTGCCGCTAAGAAGGGAATCGGCTACCAGACAATGATTCGTATCTGGATTCAAGAGCGTCTCAACGAACTTGCCAAATCGGCTTAAGGAGAATAGAGGGCGTCTTCAAGGTGGCGGGAGGGGAGGAGCGGTGCGGTGCGCCGGCCGCCGTCCGGGGCGGTCGGTTTGTCGTAATGCAGGTTTCCAGCCCTTATTTGCTCCCTGATCACCCGCGCGTTTATTTCAAGATTTTTCTGCATCATCACAGGAATCGTGGGATCGAACCATGCCACAATTTCTCCCTGCTCGTTATAGATGGCATTCCGAAGTTTCGGTTCGAGCATGAGGGAAGGAAATTGTTTTCTTGCCCTCCTCAGCATGAGAGCGTAGTTTTCTTTGGCGCGTGTGACAGTTGGAGACCTGTTTCCGTAACGACTTTTCAATTCTCTAAAGGCAAGACCCGTTGCTTTGGCCTGCCCTAGTCTTCCGATGGTCTTTGGGATAGACCAGGACTGCGGAACGGGATAACCTGCCTCGCGCAACATTTCATTTTCCCGAACAACCCTATCTCTGATCTGCGTTCGCTCATCGTCAGAGATAGACAGCACTCCTGCTAACTTTGTTCGAATCTCTTTCTCGACATGATTGCCATGATCATAGACAATCGTGTACCATCCCCATTGGAAAGAATTCGTTTCTGAAAGGTGATCGCCGCCATCCCAGGCGGTTGGTTCATCGATGCGATACCTTGGATCCTGCGCAAGTCCGGCATAATAATTCAGTGTTGCATCAACTCCTCCTAACGCAGAATCAACATCCCCAATAGCATCCGCCAGTGTAATAGATGAAGAGCCGTTCGAGGAAGCTCCACGAAGCCTGCTCTTTGTGGCCGTAGCACGTTCTATTGCCAAAGTAATTTGCCGTTCGATGACCAAATAGGCGGGACCCCTGTGATTTCCAAAAATACCTCTTCGAAAAACGGTCCCAAGTTCTCGGTGTAAGATCTTTAAGGCGCGGAGGAGACGACCGTAAACCTTAGGATCAAATTTGAATTCTTCACTTGCAAATAAACGAAGAGGGGTAAGGGCTTCTTGAACCTGTGGAAGAGCGAGGAATCTGACTGCAGCTTCAGCGTCTTGTGCATGAAGACCTTGGGTGCGGTCCGCCCCATCCCTCGTGGCGCGCCGCCCGCCGTCCTGTGCAATAGAATACTTTGCTAAATAGGCCTTGCGGATGGCGCCAAATAAGGGATTGCCGAAGTAGGTTTCCCGTAACGCGTCGGGGGCGCGATGGTAAAATTCCACGGTGCGGTCGGTTTGTCCCAAAAGGAAGTGATAGAAATTTCCTGCTTGAATATAGGCAAGACCCACTGTTTCACTTGTGTCGACCCGATGGTTTCTAAAAAGAAGTGCAGTGCGCTCCATGAGTTCAAGGAATCGTTCCATGAGCGGCTCAAGTGCCCTCGCTTCATCCGAGTCAGGGACAACACTTCCTCGTCCCCAATCGATGAAGCGACGCTGTTGGCCCTCGATCCACAAACGCCATGCGTCGAATTGCTCTTCAGCCGTTCCCCGATCCCACGTCGGAGCGGTCCGTTCCCATGCCTTGAGCCCTTCTTCGCCGTTGACAAACTCATTGAGCACCGTGGTGAAATCTTCCACTGGGTTGCTGCGGCTGCCGCCATCCCGGGCAGATGAGTCTGGCGTCCAGACTCCTCCTCCGTCAATCTTAATCTTGCCTTCTATCACTTCTAATGCCCAGGTGATGGCGCGTTGTACACTTTCATCTTTCTCTTCCTTTAAGGCAACGTTTAATGTCTCGAGAGCGATGTCACTTTTGACCTTTGATTTTCCTACCGTTGTTCCCAATGCCCAAGCGGCGGCAGCGCGTACGTACCAGACTTCGCCTGTCTTTACGGCGTCCAGTAAAGGAGGGATGGCGCTGGGGTCTCCGATTTCGCCCAAAGCCCATGCTGAAAATGCTTGGACGATTTGATCTTCCTTCTTATCCTGTAAGATTGCCACGAGACCGTTGACGGCGGAAGGGCCGATGGCGGCAAGAGCCCTTACGGCAATGAACCGGACCAGCTGATCTTTCTCCTTTAAGAGAGTCAATAATTCAGGCGCAGTGAGAGGATCGAGTTGGGCCAGTCTTTTGACCGCTTCCTCTGACTTTTTGGCGATGTCCCGATCCAGCGCCTTGATCTGATCGTTTTTTTCCTTTTTCTGTCGGTTTTTGTAATTTAAGATGTCTCTTAGTAACTGAGGATCATCCGAAGAAGCTGCTTGTGCCTCTTTTTCGGCTATTTCCGTCTCTATATTTTCTATTTCGTCCTTTATCTTTTTAACCTTCTCTTCTGTTTTCTGTCGTAAAATGATTAATTCATCGAGGACCTTCCGTGCCCCGCCGTCCTTCGACTCGCTACGCTCGCTCAGGACTTCGCCCTGAGTTTGTCGAAGGGCTCCGTCGCGGGCCGATTCGACCTTCATCCACTTTTCATTTGCAAGATCAAATTCAAGCGAACCCTTTGCGAACAGGCTGAACGCTTCTTCCAGAGAAACATTTTGTGTCTCTCCTTTTTCCGTCTCCGTAGCAATCTCTTGAATCCCTTCACTTCGGAGGTGTTTTAAGTAGCCTGTTGTGAGTTTTTGGAGGACGACCTTCGGGTCGGCCGAAAGGCGCCAGATTCCCCTTGAAAAGTTTTCCTTCCTGAATCCTGTTTCTTCGGCGAGCTCAAACATCCCCTCGGTATTAATATGAAGATCCATCCGAAGGAGGGGCACGCCTCTCGAGATCGCCTCCTCGGCCATCTGGAAGATCAGCGCCCGGCCGAGTCCTTGGCGACGGAATAGGTCATCGACGAACATATTGCTGATATAAAGGTAAGGCGTCTGCGTCGTCTCATCCCAGTCAAAAAGGTTGAGTTGGTAGCCGATTCTTTTCCACTCCTTGAGGGCGACGGTGCTTGCCCCCTCTTGCAGAATCTGATCTGCAACCGTTTTGTCCTCTTCTTTGAAGATGTCGCCTTGGTTGGCCTCGGTGAGTCTTTCGAAACGGATCCTTTTCGGCCCAAAGTATCCTTTTGCAGCCATTTCTGCCAATGGAAGCCTTACTTCAAACGTGGTCCCTTCGTTTTCCTTAGAATCAAAACGGATGGTGCCGCGATACCGGTCTATGGTCATTTTTGCTATAGCGAGACCTTTTCCCTCGCCATAACGGGGAGTGGGGAGTTTTTCTATAATATTGGAAGCCCGATACCCTTCTGACCAGACCCTCTCTTTTTCCGCCTCAGGAATACCGATGCCGTTGTCTGTGACCCGATAGACCGCTTCGTCTCCTTCCCGCTTCAAAGAGACATGGACTTTGCCACCCCCTTCAGGATATTTCACGCGGGTATATTTCATCGCATTCTCAATCAGTTCATCAATGACAGCAGAATCCAAGAAAGTTTCCGTAGTCCCGTCACGATTTTCAACGTAGAGGTCCTCTTGGGGAAGGTCATAGGTAATTTCAAGATCTTCTTGAGGGTCTTTAGGCCGTCTTTGGAGATGTTGATCCCGTTTCACCACCTGTTCGACGAGATTGTTGAGATGGTAAAGACGGCGGCTTCCGCCATCTTGGGCATTGTCTTCTGAATGCCGGGAGAGGATCTGCTCTGCAGCCCGGCGGACAAATTGAGATTCATTGGGGTCCCTTGCAATCGCCTCAAAATAGGAAACCGACCGATCCGGATCAAGTTCCGAAAGGGAAAAGATCGCTCGCTGACGCAGACGGTTATTCCCCTTGGAGCTCTTTGCAATAAATCCTTCCAAAACCGCAATCGCTTTTTTGCGAAGGGAGAGACTCAGCGATACTTCCGGCAGAAGACCGACCACCTCTTTCTTGACCGTCATATCCAGAGAGGAAAGGAGTTTGAAAAGGCGTTGCGTCACCTTGTCCTTCTTTAAAATTCCGATAATATTTTCGCGATCTTTTGGCCGTTTCGCCCACCGGAGCATATAATTGTGATAAATGGAAAATCGAACGCGATCCTCCTCCGACAACTCCTCGTAAAGACGCTCCGCCTCTACGGCCCCTTGTTGTGCAAGGTAGTTTTGATACATCTCCCGGTAAAAACGATCCTCCTCTTGGAATTCCCCTTTTTGTTGGGACTTTTTAAGTCTGTTTTGCACGGCTTCATCAGAAGTAATGACCATGGGTGCTAATAAGATCGCCGCATATTTTGCGTCAATCGCCCTGAACCGCTCGAGTTCTCCTGGAGAAACCAGATAAAGCTCTTCGGGCCTTCCTCGGTAAAGCCACTTTCTACTTGCAAGGTCATAATCAAGCAGTCCTGCATTGAAGAGTTCCCACGCTCCACCCGGCCCCTCCAAAGGAATCCTTGCAACAAACTCCCGACCCGTGCCAGGCCCCATCGCAATTTCCCGAATTTTTTCCTCTCCCAAATGTTCGAGATAACCGCGGAGGAGATTCCGGACAATCACTTGCGGGTCGGCGGTGAGGCTCCAAAGGCCGGTATCCTGGAAGAAATCTTCTTCTTGGAATTCTATCTTTTGTGCAAGGGCGAGCATTTCTGTATCTGCGGCGTGGACCGTCATCCGGAGGAGTGGGATACCCTGGAAGATCGCTTTTTTTGCTGTTTCGAAAAGGAGGGCCTGAGCGATCCCTTCCTGGTGATGGGCCTCTTCAACGAAGAGGGAGGCGATGGCCAAGTGATAATGGCTTGTCCGTCTCTCTTCAATCGTGCCAATTTGATATCCTATGACTTCACTTCCCAACAGGGCTACTTGGCTGGCTCTTTTTGAAAGAAGGCGTTTGCGCACTTCTTTTTCGAAATGGCTGAGAAGATCCCCTCGATTCTTTTCAGTCAATTCTGTAATACGGACCCCCTCGGGCCCAAAATATCTTTTTCCACCCTCCCGGGCCGAGAGTTCTTTTTCAATGTATTTCGCCGCACCTTCCTTCGCGGCAGGTTGTCTTAAAAGCGAAAGACCTGGCGCTGGAGAAGAGACTCTCTTGGCCGCCCAAGAAGGGACTTTATCCTCTAGCGCCAGGGCAGTAGGAGTGTGGAATGTAGAGTTCGGAGTTCGGAGTTCGGAGTGTGGAATGATAGGAAAAAAGGAAGTGGCGAGGAAACATTCGATTAAAATAATAGAAACTAAAAACTGAGAGCGTAAAGCGCAAAACCATAACTTAAAATTCAAAAGTTTTGAGTTTTGAATTTTGGTTTTACATTTTGCGTTTTTCGCTTTTCGCTCGATCCTTCCCATCTTAAATGCTTCCTTTCAGAACAGCTGGTTCATAAATCTGGATCGGCGCAGGCGCGATCGTGAAGTCCTGTCGGAATTTTGCATGGACCGCGTCTTGAAGGAGTTCCTGTCGCTGTTTGAGGAGAATCCTTGAGAATTCCGGAGAGAAGCGCAATCCCCCATCTTTGGAAGACGTGGCGTTAGGAAAACCTTTTATTTCAAGGGGAAGCTGGCCAGATCTCACCAGTGCACGATTGACGGCGTGAAGGCTATGTGCCACTGTCTTCGCCGGGAGGCCACTTCGCTCAACAAGCCTTGAAAAGTGGATCCTTGAACCTGTCCTGATTAGGGCGCGGTGGGTATAAATCAGTTTTTTGAGCGCTTTCCAATCTCCCTCGACAAGGGTAAAGCGGTCTTTGGCTTCGGGAAAAGAAAAGGTAATCGTTTCACCACTCATGAACTTCATCGTAAGGGAAGGCCGGGCATCCGTGCCGGATACATCAGAAATGAAACCGGGTCCAAAGAATTCGTCGACCAGAACCCTATTCAGAACAAGCTGCGCGCGTTCGGCTTCTTCTTCAGTAAAATACCATCCGTGCGGTTCAAAGAGGCGGATCTGCTCGCCTTTCAGGAAACCTTGTCTGGCAAGCTTGGCGATTTGGGGGGGACTGTAGCCGGTACGATTTCCTAAAGCATGAGTTCCAATGCCTGCTTTGAATATGTGATGCTGTCTTTTGATCTCAGACGCCAAGCGCGCGAAGAGGTTGATTTGAATTCCTGAGAGACGTTTACCCTCCTTTGTGCGGAGAAGGGGAGAATGGAGTTCGTTCCGGTCACCAAAGAGCTCACGTGCCCTTTTGAGAGCCACGAACCCCCGTACATCACCAATCAGCTCATAAAATGTGTTGGGTCGGATGCCGTAACCCTGTTTGCGCACGCTCCGGTAAGCCTGAATGAGAGGGATAGAACGCGCTTCCTGCAGGAGGAGTCGATTGAGGGTTCTAACAGGGATATACCAAGAGCCGCCGATTTTAACAGCCTCCCACTCTTTTTGCACGTTGGGATCTTTCAGACGATTATAAAGGAACATGAAGTTCTTGAGGCCAAAGACCTCGGCCATCTCTGCAACAGTCCGGCTGTTCAGATACCTCTCTAATCCTTCTTTGCGGTAAACCCATTCGCCACCGACCCGTTTCGTCCCTTTAGCCCACGGCCATTTTGATTTTCTCCAATGTCGGAGTCCCTGTTTGCCGACGCCGGTGATCGCTTCAGCTTCTTCTTGCGTGTAAGTAGATTTATCAAGATGTCTCTCCGGTAAGGGTCTCGGATTTAACTGCTGCAAAAGGAGATCATCAAATTTTCCTTCCCATATAAGGTTCAAAAGATCTCGAGATGTTCCATCGTAATGCACCCTTAAATCCTGAGTGAAGGGGCTCGCCTGAGTCTTCTTGGAGCCACCGTCGGAAGCATAAGAGTCCTCCCGGATGATCCTTGTCGCTTGACGCAACGCTTCAGCATCTTTCGTAGGCGTAACAGCCTTCAAGATCTTTTCCAATTGAGCTGCATCATATCCGTCAAAGTCCTCCCGTTTTTCCCAGACGAAAAATCCGGCCACTTCAAAGGCGGCAATGCCTTTTCCTTCATAAGTTCCTTTTGTCCTCGGGACAACGATGACGCGTGACATCCCTTGGCCTTTTCCTTCGCCAAGGAGGTTGAATGTCAATTCTTCTATCAACAACGCATCAATCACGTGGTTCAGTTCCCGAAGGACTCCCTCGCGCCTTCCTTCTACCACAAAAGCGGGGAGAAGGTAGTCCGAGAGCTGACTCACCCGCGCCCCTTCGCGATCCACCAGCGCTTCGGGATCTACCGGGGCCGTTAAGATGGGAAGGACAATCCCACTTCCTTCGGTTTCCTTTTTATGGTTTGGGAAGATAATGGTTTTTGGGAATGCTTGGAAGTGACGTCTCAGGAGATTTGAAGGGCCGGCGTTCGGGTGATTATAAATGACAACAAAACCGTCAAGTTCTTGGAGAAGATCAACGAAGTCTTCCGCGTGATCATGAGAAAATGCCTGGGCTTCCGGTTGCTTCGTCCAGATGGTGAGATGTCCGGGGACAATGGGGGCAATTTGAGCCCCTATTTCGTAATTTTGCCATGCAAAAACCCCTTGCCCTTTCGGGCGGTTTTTCTCCTCAAGCGGATCGGTACCTCGTCTTAAGAGGATCAAACGTTCTTTCCGATGGGGATTATATTGAGACAGGAGGGGACTGTCTGGAAACGTTTTGAGTTCCATCGTCTTGGAAATATCGGGAACAATCCCGATTCTTTGCTGATCGATGACCAACGTCTTTACTCTCTCTGATAATTTTCCCCTAGGAGAGAGGTCTTTCTTTAATTCATCGCGAATGCCGCCATCCTTCGCCGCGCGCTGTCTCAACACATCTAAACCCTGGGCTTGAGAAAAAGTCTTCTTTGCCGTCAAAGAAGGGAGGTTTTTCTCAAGTGGCCGCCCTCGCCCTTCAAGAGTTTGGACAAATAAGGGCTTCGGCGAGCCGTCCGCCGAAGCTGAGGGCGAAAGCACCTCAGCGTAGGAGGACGCCAGGGCATAGGAAGGGAAAAGGGAAGTGGTGAGGAAACATTGGATGAGGAGAATAATGAGGGGTGAGAAGTGGGAGGTGTGATGTGAGTTTGGGGTGGGAGGTGGGGATGAGGGGGGAAGAGCGAAAAAGTGAGAGCGCAAAACGAAAAACCATAATTTAAAATTCAAAGGTTTTGAATTTTGAGTTTTCGTTTTGCATTTTTCGTTTTGCATTTTTCGTTTGATCAATGCTTTCAACCCATCCTCACTTCTCATCCCAAACC
>Ga0105164_10000968_pt1 | contig 18740 bp, 16 predicted proteins | sample VDWuncwatermetaG_FD_89674 | JGI IMG/M metagenome (GOLD analysis project Ga0105164, IMG submission 89674) | Wastewater microbial communities from Netherlands to study Microbial Dark Matter (Phase II) - VDW unchlorinated drinking water | ecosystem: Environmental > Aquatic > Freshwater > Drinking...
GGGTAGAGAAAGAGGTCTGCGGCATTGTAGTAGAGCGCTCGCTGGTCGTCAAAGATCGTGCAGAACCGGACGCCGATGATTCCCCTGCGCTTCGCATACTCTTCGAGGTGGGGACGATCGGGCCCCTCGCTCCCGATGACCAACGTGACGTCTTTTCTTTTGAGCCCCTCGAACGCCCTCAGTGCTAGCCTCGCCCCTTTTGCGACGGTCAACCGGCTGAGGAAAAGGAGGACGATGCCGCGGAGGCCAAGTCGTTGCTTTGCGATCTCGCGTTCAAGCGGCTGAAACTTTTCGACATCTATCCCAGGATAGATGCACCGGACCTTGGAGGGGTCGAGTCGCCGATGGTTTCGCAGAAGCTCCTGGAGTGCGAACTGGCTGTCAACGAGGACCCGATCGACGCGGGTCGCGAACCATTGTAGTCGCCTGTAGTTGCTGTAGACTGCAGGAAGGCGGAGGATCGCCTCCAGCCGCTCCTGGAGGGTGAGCATCCTCCAGACAAGCGGGGCGTAGTCGGATTCGGAGAACCAGACGCCGTGTAATCTGGCGACGATGGGTTGTCGCACTTTTCCTGCAAACGCAAGAGCAGCGAAGCTCTGGCTGAGGACGAGGTCGAAGCCGATCTGTCGGTCCAGCTCGGTAAACCGCTGATACGCCTTGCGGTAAAAGCCTCTCTTGTACGATTCCGGGATCGTGTCACGGAGGTAGTGGGTCTCAACGCCTCTGGTCTCACTCTCGCTCATGCCATCGGGGTGTCGCGTGGTGATCACTATGACCCGGTGCCCGGCCTTGACCGCGCCCTCCGCCAGTGTCTGGAGGTCCTCCTGCATCCCACCCGGGCTATGGCGTAAGGTGGTCCGCGCCACCATGCAGATCTTCATTGGATCGCTTTCATCGACTGAAAACACTCCGCCGGAGACCGGCCAGCAGCCCAAAAAGCTCCGGTAAGAATGATGCCCTTCGGTTGGCGCGGGCAATCAGCGGTAGGATCAAGAGCGCGAAGATGACAACCTTCAAGAGGACAGCAGGAAGCGAGGGAACGCGAGGGCCCATCGGGCCCACGGGGATAGGATCGATGAGCAGCAGGAGTGCCAGGCAGTAGCCGAGTGGGAGGTAGAAGTTCCAAAGCGATTTAAGGCTGTCGATTGGGGTGGCGAAGTGACGGAGCAAAACATATCCGAGCAGCGCGATGCTGTACAAGAAGGAGGTCAGCACCGTGGCCAGTGCGACCCCCTGGATCCCCCAGCCAAGGCGGAGGAACGCATATGTGAAAGATATGGCGACCGCCAGGCTTGTGATCTGTGCCATCAGGTTCATGGCCTGCTTATTGATCGTGTTGAGGAAATCGGACGCACAGCCCGCCACGCCGAGGAAGAAGCTGCCCAATATCAGGATGCGGGCCGGCCCGATCGCTGGGGCGTATTTGGGCAGGGCCATGAGGATGGTGTATGGGATGAGAAGGTACAGCGTTCCCAGAAAAACGGGCAGCAGGTGAGCCAGCAGATACGTCGGAGTGAGGACATAGTCTTTCAGTTGCAAGGCGCTGTTGGTTTCCCCGTACCGTTCGGCGAAGCGCGGGTAGAGGATTTCGCCGATAACCCCGGGAATGATGCCGAGGACGCTTGCTGCCGTGAGTCCGATCGCATAGTAGCCCAGGTGCGTTGGGTTAAGAAATGCGAGGATCAGGACTCGGTCGATGCTCTGGAGCAAGCCATATACCAGTCCCACCATCATGATCGGCAATCCAATGGCAATCAGCTTGGCCGCCTCCTTTAGGTCAAAGGTGGGTCTGAAGGGGACAGGATGCTGCCAGAGGATATAGGCCAGAATGACGATGAAGGTGAGGGTTGCGGACCACAATCGCCCCTCAAGATCAAAGGCATAGGTGAGGAACACTGCGAGTGAGACGTCGAGCACAGTCCGGTACAATCGAAGCTTGCTCACGACGCCAAACTCGTGGTTTGTTCGAAAGCAGATCTCGGAATAGGTATAGATCTGCTGAAGGATCACCAGCAGCCCGACGAAACGGAGACCGAGGATCACGAGAGGCGAGTGCCGGGAGGCGGCAATGATCGAGTAAGCAAGGATGGCGCCGCCCGCGATAAGGGCGGTCACGAGAACCGCCCCCAGCGTGGTACTTCTGACTCGCTCCGCTTGGGCTAGCTCTCCCTTGCCCCGCCGGAGGGGGAGTTCGCGATTGAGCGCATTGACAATCCCGAGTTGCGAGTAGGAGGCGTACAACAGGATCAATTGAAGTCCGTTCCAGAGGCCATAGTGCGTTGGGCCCAAGAACCTGGCGATGGCAAACCCGCCTACGAATAGAGCGATCTGGGCCAACACAACGCTGGCAGCGTACCGCGCGGTATGGTCAATCACCTGCTCTCTGATCCCCATCGGCTCAGTTTGGACTACCTCCACACAGGGGCTTCAGGTTTCGTGGAACTTTGCGGGAAGAGAAGAACCGGTCTTCGATGACCTCGCTTGAAAGAGAGAAGACTTCTTGATGCCGAATCGGTGATTGAGGTACTTGAACAATGTCCACAGGGTCTGAACGCCGTAGATCAAGCTGTTCTTCAAGTCTACGCTTGATGCCTCGGGAAAATACCGTGCTGGGACGGGAATATCACCGATTTTGAAGCCGAAATAGGAGGCTTGAACCAGGAATTCGGTGTCGAAGACAAAGCTGTCGGAGTTGAGATGGTACGGGATCGTCTCGAGGATCTGTCGCGTGTATCCTCGAAACCCGGTGTGAAAGTCGGAAAGGTTTTGGCCAAGGATGACATTTTCTGTGAAGGTTAGGAATCGGTTGCCTAGGTATTTGTAAAGTGGCATGCCACCGTCGAGGGCTTCCCTTCGCGTCCTTATCCTGGACCCCAGGATGACATCGCAGATACCATCCTTGAGGAATCCCACGATGTAAGGGGTAAGCCGGCTGTCGTACTGGTAGTCGGCATGAATCATGACGATGATGTCGGCTCCTCTCCTTAGCGCCTCATCGTAGCAAGTCTTTTGGTTTGCACCGTACCCGCGGTTTTCAGAATGGACGATAACCTGGAGTCCAAGCCTGTTTGCGACCTTGACTGTATCATCGGTGCTCGCGTCGTCAACGGCAATGATCTCATCGGCGCAGCCGGAAGGAATGTCACGAACGGTCTTTTCCAGGGTCTTGGCCGCGTTGTAGGCGGGCATTACTACAACGACCTTTTCTCGATGAGCCATGTCTGGGTTTATCGATGGGTATCGCCTAGGACTTCTTCCAGACGATCCCCTTTGTAAATGAAGAAATACGTGGACGGTTCCATGGGAGGAAACCTCTCGCCCTCTCCAAGAAGGCTGACTCGCAGGGAAGGGTTCGCATACTTCCTACGTACAATTTGTTCCAGATCTCCTGAATTCAAGACCTGAACATCCTTGCCGATGACCTGCGGGACGTCTTTGAGGTAGATGGCGGCTCCTTCAGGGAACGAGAGGTGTGCGGAGGAGAGGCCTTCAACCACCTCGTGGACGACCAGGCCAGCGTGGTGAAAATTGGAGTTGATCTCATGGTTGAGTCGAAGTTGGAGCGCTAGAAATAGGATCAGGACCCAGGTAATGACGCATCTTACCATTCGGGATCTGGTATGGCCATCTCTATTGAAACGGAGGAATTGTTCGATCTGAGTGGCCAGCAGAGCAGAAACACCAATAAGCGGGAGGTAGAAGTATCTTCGGGAGATGCCTTGATAGGGGAGGAACGGGAGGAAACCAGTAAAGACAAGGCCTGAAAAAAATCGTTCCGGAGGAGAGCCCCGGAGGAGTTTGGTGGCAAAGAAGAATAGAGCAGCAGCGGCGGAAGCTAGCATTATTAGGATTACAGGTAGATTAGGCAACCGAAGGAGGCGCTGGAGGGCTTCACCTGTGGTGTGCGAAGATGCAAGCGTATGGGTTAAGTTCTGCGGGCCGAATGGAAACCATAGGTGAGAGAAAAAGGTATTGATATTCGCTATGATCTGTATGGTTCCACGGAAGCGGGTGAACGAACCCCTCGTAGTCTCGATGAAAATAAAAGAAGCCGTGATCAGAGCGAACGGAAGGGCTGCGATTGCGGCTGCTTGGATACGGGATTTCGAAGGACGCTCCTTCGCGTTTTGAAGGAGGCCCCGAATCAAGTATAGAAGGAGTACAGTTGGGATCAGCGACACGGTTGAAGGATTGGTAAAGAGTGCCAGTATAAAAAGCAAGACGGCAAGGCAATAGCTCAGGCGCCACCCATTCTCCAGATAATTTAGAAAAGTGAGAAGTGAAGAGAGGAAAAAGGTCCCGCCCAAGCAGTGTTCGAAAGTAGCGAGGAAGATCACGGTATCAGATTGGACGTAATAGACCGTGAAAATAACGGAGGCTAGCAATGCTGGCTTTGCACGCCGAAGCAACCTTTTGGCTAAAAGGAACACCAGAAAACCGTTCAAACCATGCACTAGGATATTAACTAGGCGGTAAGGGGACGGACGTAATCCAAAAATTAGATGGAGGCCAGCATAGTAGAGCCAGAAGATAGGCCGAAACACGAAACCGGGCAGGAAGGCCGCTAGGTCGCGGCTCAAGTGGTTTACGATATCGATGAACAGGGGGAGTAACACGAGGTCCTCGCCGACGAAGTAATTACTTATGGAGGGACCATAGACGACCAGCCCAAGAAAAGTGAGGGCCGACCAGACAAGACTCTTGCGTTCAGCAAACGCGTCCCACCAGCGCATCGCTATCGAGTCAGCCGGGGCACCAGAACTACTCATAAACCTCTTTCTCCACTAACTATCCATTGCGCCAGGGGTTCATGCGTTTGCTCATTCTTCGCTCCTCCCGGATATGCTGGATCGTGTCTCGTGAGGTGACAGCGGGGACACGCCATTCCTGGATGCCCGTCCAATGTTGAGGTGGCCTTATGGGGCGAACTGACGACCTTTCTAGCACGGTGCCTAGTATCAGGCAAGGAAATGGGTTTATGTTGCGCGTGGCTCACAACCTTGACCGGCTCGGGGACGTGGGCTATAATCGCGGCTCGATGCCTGCCGACACATACTTTCAGGCCCATTTTGTGCCCCGCCCCGAGCGCCGAGCGATATGGAAGGAAATCTGCGCGTACCTCCTCCCATACCTTGGCGAGCGCGGCAGGGTTCTCGAGATCGGCGCCGGCTACTGCGACTTCATCAACGGCCTCCCTGCCACGGAGCGTCATGCGCTGGACCGCGCGACAGTTGTTCGCGAGTACGCCGACCCCGAGGTGCAAGTTCACGTCGCTCCTTGCTGGGAACTCTCGGACTTCGCCGAGTCCAGCCTCGACCTGGTCTTTGCCAGCAACCTCCTGGAGCATCTGTCGCGCCAGGAGTTCTCGGCGACGCTCCGTGAGGTGCACCGCGTATTGCGTCCAGGCGGCCGGTTCGTAGCTCTGCAGCCGAACTTCCGCCTCTGTTATCGCCACTACTTCGACGACTACACCCACGTGCAGGTTTTCACTGACCTCAGCCTGCCCGCGGCGCTCGCTGCCCACGGTCTGCGTCCGGTGCGTGTTTTTGGGCGCTTTCTCCCCTACTCTATGCACTCAAAGCTCCCGAAGCATGCGTGGCTGGTGCGTGTCTACCTTCGCTCACCGCTAAAACCCTTCGCGGGTCAGATGCTCGTCATTTCGGAGAAGGCCTAGCGCAGAGGCCAGGACGGCGCCGCAGAAGCCTATAGCTGCCGATGTGAACCGGCGGCTCAAAGTTCTTCTCAAGAGTCTCTCGCACCTGCGGATCCCCCCAGAAACGGCTCGGAATCGTCTCGACCAGGAACTCCGCTCGAGGGCAGCGGGAGAAGAGCGATAGCGCCTTGGCCGCGCCGAGATCCTCGTCGTAGGTCCACCTCCAGGTAATTTCTCGATCGAGGGGGATGAGCTGACCCTTTGTGAGCAACGGCTGAAGGTCTTTCCTCCCCACGATCACCGAGTCGGGCTTTGCCTCGCGATTAAGGATGGCCACTACCTCGTCGAGTCCGCTCGTGGTGGTGGAGGAAAGCACGACCTTATGCCGGACGAGCGCCGCGTTCTGGACGACGTTGGCGGGCGCGAGCGCCACCAGCGCTCCGGCACACAGCGCCCACAGCCAGTGTCCCTTTCCTGTCGAGAGGTGCAACCCGATCACCGCCGCTACGAGGGGCACAAGCGCCAGCGCGTAGCGCGGGAGCCTCGGGTCGATGAGCGCTGTGGCGAAGCCGGTGTGCGGCAGCCGGCCTGGGACAAACTCGTGGGTGAGGATGTCGGGGATTACCAGGACGTGCAGCAGCGCGACCCCGATACAGATCCCGAGCGCGGTCCATCCAGGACGCCCGCGAAGGCCCTCGAGGATCTTGGCCTCGGTAATGTACCAGGCGATCCCAAGCGCCAGGAAGGGCATTGCCGGAACGATATACTTGCCACTGGCCCCAACCAGGCCGCCGTAAAAGCCAAAGATCGCCAGGGAGCTCAGCAACACCAGATCGATCGGCGAGAGATGCCACGTCCGCCAGACCTCCCGCGCCCGCCCGGCTATCGTGACAAGCCAAAGCAGGCATAGAGGGAAAGAGATCCAGGTGACCGCGTAGCGGACTGCGTTCAGGCGCTCGAAGAACGATGACCCGAATAGCGCTCCAGCCTTGGCGGCGTGGGTAAACACGAAGGGATACTCAAATGGCAGGCCCACCGCGCGCGCATAGAGCCACCAAGTGCCAAGGAAGAGGCCGGCTCCCACGGGGGTCAGCGCCCCGAAGCCGAACACCGCGCGCCGCTGCCCGTTGAAGACCAGATATCCGCCCGCAAGTATGATCAAGATCAGCGGGGTCGTGACCTTGGTCCAGAGCATGAGCGCAATGGTCACGACGACTGCAAGCGCCGAGTGCACTGACGCCCGCTCGGCCCAGCGAAAGAAAGCTGCGAAGAAGAGGATCTGGAACGGGATCAGCAGGGTGTTGTCGATGTCGACGAAAACGCTGCCCTGGACCGCATAGGGATTAACGGTGAGGAGCGCCACTGCCAGCCAGCCGCAGAGCGCGGCGGGCTCCGGCTGCATCCCCGCGCGTCGCGCCAGCGACCGCGCCAGTCGTCCGGTCAGGACCAGCGCTGCAAGGAAGCAGAGAGCGCCGAAGAGGCGAACCGACTTGGTAGAGGCACCGAAAATCGCGATATGCCCAGCAAGCGCCATTAAGTAGAGGGGTGGATGCCATAAGCCGTACGTGCGCCCGCCGCTTTGCCGAACGTGCGAGTCCGGGGAGACCAAAAAGCGCCAGTCTCCCTCCTCCAGGACAGGCGCACCGCGACGTAAAATCGCCTCGGCCTGGGGACCCCATTCTATCTCGTCGGAGCTGTAATGGGTCGAGGCCTGCAGCCAGGCGAGCACCGCGTAGTACAGGATCGCCGAAAGCGTGAGCCCCGGGACGATTCGTGCGATTGACATTAAAAAGTTCGAATCTTCCAGGTGACCGGGATCTTGTCGGTCACGATCTTCAAGTCCGGGTGGTACTTTGACTGGTTGGCCCCGCGTCGGCGCTTGTTGGCAATCATCTCCACCAGCTCGCGCTGCAGAGCGTATTCGTCTTGTAGCCTAAGGACCGCCGCGCCTTGCCTCCTTGATTGCCCTCAGGGGACACGCACGTCTGGTCGTTCCTCTTGCCGCGCCCGGCGGGCGCGACACGGGCGGCCAGGGGTGAGGCGTCGGCGCAGGATGAGCCAAATCATTCGAGTGCCGGTGACCACCATTCCCTTGAGGGAGCCGGTGATCTTTGACTCGCCCACGCGTGAGCGGTAGTTGACCGGGATCTCGATGACCCGGAGGCCAGCCTGCAGCGCAAGGATGGTCATCTCCGGAAGGAAGTGCGAGCCACCGACGGTGAACTGCTCCTGTATCCGATCCAGCGCCTCGCGGCGGATTGCCCGGAAGGTGCATCCGCAGTCGGAAAGCGAGGGCCCGCCGTGCAACAGCTCGAGGAGCTTGGCCACCGCGACGTTGCCGAAGCGAAGGAGCCAGCCCATATTGGCCTTCTGCCAGATCAGCTCGCGGGTGGTACGGGTTCCGCAAACCAAATCGAAGTCTTCAGCGTAGGCCACCAGCTTGAAAATGTCGCGGGCCATGAAGGTACCGTCGGGCTCGGCCAGGACCAGAAGATTTCCCTTGGCCTCGCGAAGCCCGCGCTGCAGGGCGTATCCGAAGCCCTGACGCCTCTCTTGCACGAGGCGGGCGCCGGACAGGGCGACCTCCTCGTGGGTCCCATCGGTGGAGTTGTTGTCGACCACTACCACCTCGTCAACTATCTCGACCGAGGAGAACTCCTCCACCGCGCGGCGGATCCCAGGAGCCTCGTTGTAGGCGGGCAAGATGACTGAGATTGTGCGGCCGTTCCACATGGAAGTCCTCCGCTTGGCGGTCGCGCGGACCGCCGGCAAATGGCGAGTGTGACTCAACATTACGCGTCAGGGCAAGTAAAGCAATGAGGCAAACTGCGCCGTTCCCCACCCCTGTGACAAGGATGGTTCTCACAGCGTTTTTCGGGATCACGTTGCAACTAGGCGGGGGAGGAGGAGAGTTGGCCACCTGACCCCACAATACCCATTACCATCTATCACTTGGGATTGCCACGTGCCGTTCTATCGTCGGGCTATGCGCCCAAAACTGCGCGGGACCTGGCCGTTGACGGACAGCAGCACAGGCGCGATCATGGCAGCTTCTATCGCCGGTAGTCCCTGCCCGTTTTCCCAGCTGCCTGGGTAGAACTCCCCTCAGGTCCGTCTGGACTAGGGCGTTCTCCGGAACCGACGATGAACTCCTCCGACTCTGTCACCAATGGATGGAGCAGCCTCCAAGTCTCGTAGCTGAACCGCTTCGCAGTCTGTATTCTCACGTCAGAGAGCCTGTGGACTGGGCGCGCATCTGAGTTTCCCTCTGCCCTCGGTTGAGCCTGGTGGAAGCTCATGTCGAAACAATGACCTCTGCAATCCTCCTCGCCCCCTGTCCATCCAACAACCGCTGCCCCGCCGCAATCATCCGGGCACGGGTGTCCTTGTCCGCCAGTAGCATCTTGACGGCTTCCCTTACACGGTCTCGTAGCCGGGCCTCGCCTATACAGCCCCCCGTGTACACGACCCCTTCCGCAACGAGTGCCCGCATGCTGGCAGCTTGATTATCTGCCACCTGTACCGCCACCGTTGGCGTGCCGGCTGCTGCCAGCTCATACAGGGTTTGCCCTCCGGCCGAGATCGCTAGGTCTGCCTGCAACATGAGATCTCGGATCGAGTCTGGACTGCGAACCAGCCGTACTGGCCGGCGGCAGCCATTTGCCGTCGCCTGTACCTCGGTCCGGTTTTTGAAAAATGGGCCGACGACGGCGGTCACGGTGAACTCGCCAGGCAGATCGTCCAGCACACTCAGCAACATTGGCATCAGGTTGTGGGGATCCGCACCGCCAAGGGTGACCAGCACATTCGCCGAGGTCTGCTGCACCGTTCGAGGTGGTGTGTCCCAAAACTCGGGATGCAATAGGGCGTACCGTGGACCCAGCAAAAAGCGAGTGTCCCCCGACGAGGAGCGGTAGGGCAAGTGCGAGGCATGGGCACCGCCGTTAACCACGAGCTGACAAGGAAAAGGGTGGCGAGCGAGATCATCAACGGCCACGACGAACAACCCCGTTGCCCGCACCTGCCCCAGGTAGTCGGCATCCACATGGTACGAGTCTACAACCATGGCATCGCACTGATGCCGAACAGCCTTCTTTAGCGTCCTTTTCAAATTCTCCGTCCCGCCGGACTCGAGCCCCTCCAGCCTATCAGCTTCGAACCCAAAGGCTCTGACGCGACTCTGCACCGCGCGGACCCTATCGGTCAAGAAGATGCACCTGGCGTCGAATCGACGCAGGGCCGAGGCGAGCGAGAGACACCGTTGCAGATGACCCAGCCCGATATCCGGACCAGCGTCCACACGGAAGAGCACACTGCGTCTGGGCATCCTTGCACCGCCTGAATCAACCGGGCTCCTGTGGCCTATTTGGCTGGGCTCCTGCGCTTGCTTTCCCCTCATAGACCATTTCGCAAGCATCCACGCCTTCGATTTGTGTGTATCCTTGCAAGACGAATCCAGCCCGCTCGAACGCTGCCACGGAAGCAGGATTATCACGCCTGATGTGAGCGATGACGCGATGCACAGGCTCGGTTCCCAAGAGGAGATCCGCTGCGCTCTTGATTGCTGCTGTGCCGTAGCCCTTACCCCGCTCATTGCTGTCAATACTGACACTGATTGTGGCCTCTCGGTTGACCAAATCGAAGCGGACATATCCCGCGCCGCGCCCTTGCGCATTTGCCACTATGAAGATCCGACTGTGCGGATCAGTTAACTTACGAGCGAACCAGCTCTTATGCTCTTCGTAAGGAATGTAGCGCGTATTGAAGGAGGCATCACGAGTAGCTTGCTCGTTTCGCCACTCCCAAACAGTCCGGCAATCTTGAAGGGTGGCGGGACGCACCGTGACTCGATTCGACATCGGCTCAGGCAAAGTCCTCTCTCTGGATGGCAGACTCTGCCGTTATCTTCCGGCGGGTACGCTTACCAAGGATTTCCTGAAGCTGCTTAGGTTCCAGGCCAGGTTTCAGGTTACCACATCGTAAAACTGAAACGTTCTCTCGCGTAATTTGCTCTCCCGGTGCGATGTCCCTCACGGCAAATATGCTCCGCCGGGCAAATTCTCTCAACTCCGCCTCATCTGGATGCATTACCTTTTCCCCATTACCCAACGCCTTCTCCTCTTCTCGCAGCTTCTGGACCATCACATGTAGCTCCGCGGGTTCGAGGGCAAAACGATGGTCTGGTCCTGGGAGTTGATTGCTTATTGTAAAGTGCTTCTCGATCAGATTCGCTCCAACAGCGACTGCCGCGAGAGGGGCGACCAGAGGATCGCGAGAGTGATCCGATAGTCCCACTGGCACGCCAAAGATCGACTTCATCGTTGCCACCGCCCGGACGTTGAGCGATTCTAGGGGCGCAGGGTAGGCAGCCGTACATTGCATCAAGATGAGACCATCGTTCCCTGTTCGGCGAAACTCTTGTACGGTCTCCGCCACTTCATCCAAATTGGCGGCCCCGGTCGAGATGATCACTGGCTTGCCCTTTGCTGCTACATACCGGACGAGCGGAATGTGGGTCATCTCATACGAAGCGATTTTGAAAGCCTCAACGTGTGGGTCGAGGCGATCAGCTGATTCCTCGTCGAACACTGAGGCCAGGAAAAGAACCCCCTTCTTATTGCAGTAGGCTGCCAGTTCGGGCAGCCATTCGTAGGGTATCTCCAGCTCGGCGACGATGTCGTAGATAGGCTTCGGCATCTTCAGGTACTCACTTATGCCGGCGCTCTTGGGGTAGAGCCTGTTGGCGCGGAAGACCTGGAACTTCACGGCATCGGCACCAGCCGAAGCAGCGACATCTATAAGCCTCCTTGCCTGCTCGAGGTTGCAGTTGTGATTACTACCAGCCTCAGCAATGATAAAACAAGGCTCCCCGTCGCCAATCCAGTGGTTGCCAATGGACACCCCCCGGACCATCATCCCGCCTCCATTGCCTTGTGCTGCACGTGCTTGTTGATCTCCAATAACTCTGGTTGTCGATCCAACAGATCCAACACCTCCCGCCAGGAAACACTATTATCATTGCCCAGCGCGTTATACACGGCTCGAACGAATTCTAGATCCTCCTCGGTATCGACCGTCCAACGCATCCAAGAGTTATCCCGCTCATCTGTCACACTGATTAGGTCAAAGCTATCGGGGTTTTCGTATATGTATGGAAAGACGTGGCTGCGTTGGTAGAATTTTCCCGCCTGCCGCCAGGCACGCTCTAGCGCCGTAAACGATGCCACTTCCACATCCATCCCCTTGGGATAGGTGCGCTGTAAAGTATTGGCGGCGAAGTCGGCCTTGGGGTAAACCTCGAGGAAGGCAGTGACGACCTTGTCTATGATCTCTGGCTCGATCAAGGGACAGTCAGCAGTGATACGAACAACCACCTCTGCATTGAAGGCTCTTGCCGCCTTGTAGAACCTGCTCAGAACATCTTCCTCATCACCACGGAAGGCATCCACCCCCTGCGCACGAACTTGCTCCATGATAACATCATCGCTCACCGACGTGCTGGTGGCCACGACAATTGTCCGGACTGTTTTGGCGAGGCGGGCGCGATTTACCACCCGCGCCAACATCGTCTGCCCCCCAATGTCCATCAGTACCTTGCCTGGCAAACGCGTCGAGCCCATGCGGGCCTGGATGATGATAACGGGTTTCATTTCCTCGCTCAGCACTTCTAGAGCATCTTCTCGAACAACCAGAATGTTACATCATCCCATCCGTGTTCGCGAGTGAGCAGGCCGTGTTCGAGCAGCCTCAGTTCGCGGAATATCTACTGGTGGAGGCGACCATCGTCGCTCTTGAACAGCGCACGTGCCTGGCCGCATCGCCGAATTCGCCGGCCCACAAGTCTTTCAACCGACTTACGTCCGCCCCTAGTCGCTTTGCTCCGTCATTTTCATGGGCCGATTTCTGGGATGTCACAGCCTGGTGTTTATGCCGCGTTCCCGAAGAAAACGCTTGGCTTCCAAGGGTGTTTGCTGGGTAAAGTGAAAGATGCTGGCTGCTGCAACGGCCGAGGCTTTGCCCTGGATTATTGCCGACGCCATATGCTCATAGTTCCCAGCGCCGCCGGATATGATCACAGGTATAGAGACTGCATCGCTCACATCCCTTATCAGCTTGATATCGTAGCCCGTCATGGTCCCATCGCGGTCGATTGACGTGATCAGGATCTCTCCCGCCCCCAGTGCTTCGGCCTCTCTTGCGATGGTCACGGGATCCTTTCCTGTCGCCCGAGTCCCCGAATGCGTAAACACGTCGTATTGGCCGTTAGGGAGTTTCTTCGCATCAATTGATGCAACCACACATTGGGAGCCATACTTATCTGCCACTAACCGAATAAGATCTGGGGTTTGAATTGCTGCCGTATTTATCGCGACCTTATCAGCACCGACTTGCAGAAGGCGCCCCACATCATCAATTTTTCGTACTCCTCCGCCCACTGTCAGCGGCATAAAACACTCGTCGGCGATTTCGTCAACAGTCTCGAAATCGGGAGGGCGCCCCTCGCCCGTGGCGCTGATGTCGAGGAACACCAATTCATCGACCTCACGCATGTTGTAGACCTTGATGGCTTGCATGACACTGCCTATCGGCCGCCAGCTATCGAAGCGAACCCCCTTTACCAAGCCGAACTTCTTGAAAAGCAAGGTCGGCATGACGCGAACCTTCAACATGCCGGATTCTTACAGCGCGAGAAAATTCCGGATCACTTGAAATCCAAGCCGCTGGCTCTTTTCGGGATGAAACTGTACGCCAAGAATGTTATCTCTGCCAACTGCCGAAACAAAGCCGCCGCAGTAGGGCGTGCGTGCAATAACGTCTCGCTCATTACAGCACAACAAGTGGTAACTGTGCACAAAGTAATAGTCCGTGCCAGACGGTATTCCACTAAATAGTGGCGAGGCTTGAGTGAAAATAACTTCGTTCCACCCCACGTGCGGTATGCGCACATTTTGGCCATCAGGCTGAAGACGCTTCACCTCACCCTCAATCCAACAGAGACCATTGGTTTCTTCGCCCTCCCATCCCTTCGTGGCTAGAAGCTGCATGCCAAGGCAAATTCCAAGGAAAGGGATGCCCTTCCCGATCACCTGGGCGGTAAGAAACTCGTCAAGCCCACGTTCGCGAATGTTCCGCATTCCAATGGCGAAAGCGCCGACTCCAGGTAGGACGATATAGTTCGCTACCTCAAGCTCATGCGCTTTGTTGGTAATCACTGGACTTCCACCACACTCTTCCACAGCACGGGTAACTGAACCCAGATTTCCCATACCATAATCGACGATTGCCACTTTCTTCATGGACTATACTTCTATCTTCATGCGTCGCCAGAGCCGATCTTGGCCAGATGGCCAGTCCTGCTGGAAGAGAAGTCGGCAGCGAGTGTGGGCGAATCAACGTTGTCGTAATTGATCTTGGTAAGGTTGCTGTCCTTATCCTTTACCAATTTCCCCCTCGAATCGCAGACGAACAGCTTCTTGTTTGTAAACCGGTCACAGACTTTGATGAATTCTTCCAACGTCATATCGATATTCTTGAGTATCTCCTCGAGAGGGCAACCAAGGTACTCCCAAGGGAATTTGCCATCGTGGATTTCTACCAACTTGACAGCATCCTGCCTCGAAAGGCGCCCACGACGAATATGCAGGGAGGCCCAATCTGTCGCTCTCCCGAAGCCGTACTTTAGAAACTTGAAATAGTCATGTATGCCCATCTGGCAGTTGTCCAGGTTCTCGTAGTTCACCAAGGACCCCTCAACTGTCTTGTGGTACGTTTCGAAGCCATGTGCCTGGGCTAACAGGGCATTGTGATAACCGTCCCAGGGAAAATAGTAGCCCAAGAAGAGGCCTGTGACACTCACTCGCTTAAGATCTTCGTCCGATGGGTAGGTATACTGGATCAGGTGTTTTGGTTCAATGCTAGCTTGTCCAATCAGATCGGACACTCTCAGGCCTAAGAGTCCTCCAAACTCCTCTAGCCATCGCCGCGTCAGCGTATTATTCTCGGCCGCACCGGCAGGGCCGCCATACTCGTTTTGCGAGTTTTCGCCCCAAATGATGAGAGGAACATTGAATTGCACCGCGATACGAACCGGAATTGTAAAGATCGTCACATGCTCTGGCCACGAAATATCCCCTATCTGGGTCAGAGCTAAACGATTAATTTTTCTCCGAATCACCGGGTTTGTCGTCGCCTCAATGTAATCAACCCCAAGATTTTTGAGATTCTCGATATTCCTCCGTCCTATGTTAGATAATTTGTCAGTGGTTGCTGTGACGCACAAGGGATTCATTCCTAGTTCTAGCATACGCAGGGTCTGGAAGTGGCTATCCTTCCCCCCACTGACCGGGATCACACAATCATAGTTGCTACCGCTTTTTGAACGATACCGCTCGAGTATACGTAGCAATTCATCCCTACGGGCGTTCCAGTCAATGTCTCTTCGCCGTTCAAAAGAACGGCATGCACTGCACACCCCCTCCTCATCAATGAACAAATCGGGTTTCGTTTCCGGCATAACGCAAAGTCTGCAGTATCTCATGTATGTGATCATAATGGTATCCTCCCGCTCGTGCTGACTATTATTGTTGATTTGTGCCAAGCTTCCGGCTGACGCAGACGTGTCCTGCCGTGCTCATCAGGAGCGACAGTTCCCGGCGCCCTGATTCAAAGGCAGCAGAGATCTGACGGTGACTAGACCGCATAGTAGGCAATGACCTTTCGTACGGCCTCCACAACATCTTCGACATCAGTTTGCCGCATACGCGGGAAGAGGGGGAGCGTCAGCACCCTCTGGAAGAACCGCTCGGCGACGGGATAATCCCCCTCCCGGTAGCCAAAGGTCCGACGGTAGTAAGGATGGAGGTGGATCGGGATATGGTGGACATTCACCCCGATGTTCTCGGCCACGAGCGCATCGAAGATCTTCGCTCGGCCTACACGGAACTTTTCGAGATTGAGCCGGATGGGAAAGAGATGCCAAGCGTGTTTGATTGATTGCGTCGGCGGCCAGAACGGGAGGGTCATCCAGTCACGTAGGTCGTGAAGGGCGCGATGATACCTTGTGGCGATCTCCCGCCGTCGTTCGATGAACCGGTCGAGGCGCCTCAGTTGGGAGAGCCCGAGGGCGGATTGGATGTCAGTGAGTCGGTAGTTGAAGCCGAGATCGAGCATCTCGAAGTACCAGCTCCCCTTTCGTGGTTGACTGTTGCGGGCAACCCCATGGGTTCGAAGCCGCCTGAGTCGGTCAGCAAGCTCCGCATGGTTGGTCAGGATCATCCCGCCCTCGCCGGTTGTTATCGATTTGACGGGGTGAAAACTCAAAATCGTCATGTCCGAGTGACTGCAGCCCCCGACCTTCACCCATCCACTGCCCGCGCCACCCCCTGATCCAGTCCGGTAAGCAGCGCCAAGAGCCTGGGCCGCATCCTCGATGATCAGGAGCTTATGCCGGCGAGCAATGGCAGCAAGGTCTTTCATGGGACACGGAAGCCCGGCATAGTGAACAGGGATAATGCCCACGGTTCTTGGTGTAACCCTCCGTTCGACCTCTTTGACATCGAGGAGGCCGGTCGATTCCTCAATGTCGGCGAAGACCGGCCGTCCGCCGCAGTATAGCACACAGTTGGCGGAAGCGACAAAGCTCAAAGGCGACGTGATCACCTCGTTCCCCACATGGATCCCCGCGGCCAAGCACGCCAGGTGGAGGGCGGCGGTCCCACTGGATACAGCGACCGCGTATCTGGCTCCACAGTAGGAGGCAACCTTCTCTTCGAACTGCTGAACCTTGGGCCCCTGGGTGATCCTCTCGGCTCGCAGGACCCGGGTGACAGCTCTGATAGCTGCATCTGAAATCCACTGGTGTCCATAAGGGAGTAGTCCTCGGCGTACCGGTGTTCCCCCTTCAATGGCAGGGAGATCGGGTCTGCCGATTCGCTTCACGTCGATCGCCCTTCAGGCTCGGAACGCCGCCGACGCTGGCTCCACCCACTGTGCCCGAGCAAGGGACCGATCAGGAGAAGCGTTGCCAGACTGATCCATCTCCCAAGACGATAGGAGAGAGGGTGATAGACAAAGCGGACCAGGTGGATCCCCTCCGAGAGTGGGATCGCCCTGAAGGCATAATCGGCCCGGTAAATCTTTACCGGCTTCCCATCCACTGTCGCCTCCCAACCGGGGTAGAAGGCATCCGACAGAACCAGCCAGCCCCCACCCCCAGAAACAAAAGCGTGGATCACCACCTCCTCGGGTCGATAGGCCAACACCCTGGCCTCTCCATTGCCACCTCTGACCGGCGCCTCTGCGGGTTCCTCCTGGAGCAGGACCGTCGTGCGGGGGTCGAAGTGGGGCGACTGAAGGGCGGCTTGGACCAGGTCCCCCCGTGCCAGCACCTGCGCGCCCGGGACGATGAACGCGCGGGGCAGGACCGCGCGGTTCCGATAGATCTTCGTGCCTCGGTCGAAGACGAGTTCGAATTTCGGAGACCGGATCTCACGGTCGCTCAGGACGTACTTCATGTTCGCCAGATCGAGGAGGAGGGAGTCGTAGCGTGTCAATATCACCTGGTTCAACCCTACGCGTGGTTGAGAAAGTGCCAGGTAGTCACTATAGCTGACCAGACGGATGGAGTCATATCCTCCGACAACCTGCAGCCGATAGGGCATGTTGGTGTCTGGAGGCATTGGTCCCAGCGTGCGATAGGGAAAGCTCGGCCGCCCGGCCGCGTCCCGGTAGAGGAGGTACCCCGTATCGGTGAGCCCCTCGCTGATCGGGGCCACCCGGAACAGGTCGGGATCCTGTTGAAGGAAGGTGGTCGCTTCAGTCGAGGGGTAGATCAGTTCCGGTTTCACGAACGTATTGTACTTCAGTCCAAAGTGCAGGAGGTCTGCGGCGGTCAACCCCACGATGAGCACAAGAAAGACCCATCGAGGGGGTCGGCGAGTGGCGACCAGCCTGACCAGCGCAAGACCGGCACTCACCACGAGCATCGGGACTAACACCCCCAGGTGGACCGGGGTGAACAGTTGGAACAGCATGTCGAGTCGCTGGCTGTAGTAGGCTGGGGCCTCTTGGGACCGCGCTCCGAGGTACGCCATGGCCAAAGCGGCCATAGGCCGCCTCGCGAAGTTGGCGAGGAGGGTCACGCCGAGCAGGAGAACCATCCCGATGGCGGCAATTACACCCAAACGTTGGCAAGCGGCATCAAGCCCGGACGGTTGTCTGGCGGATAGCACCGCATCAAGCCCGTATGCAGCCAGCACGGCCAGCCCGAAGGCGACCAGGAACAGCATGCGCGCGTGATCCAAGCGGTCAAATGAAGGAAGGAGGCGGGCGATCAGCTCGTGGAAGGCATGAACATTGAGGGCGAGGAGAAGCCCTAAAGTCCCGCCGGCCAGCCACTTGAAAAATTGGACTTCCCGTCCCCTGCAGGAGAAGATAGCGATCCCCGCCAGCATCAGGGGGAGGACTCCAGCATAGGCGGTCCGCTGGGAGTGGGTGCCAAGATAATTGTAGTCTGCAGGGTGTCCCCAGAACGTTGGGAAGGCCATATTCAGAAGCTCCCGGGGTTCCAAGAGGTTTATCGCTAGATATCGCGGCGTCCCAACCTGCCTTTGTATAAGAGGAAGCGATTCGGCCATCGGGAGAAGGTGGATGGCAGCCAAACACACGCCCAAGATGCAGGCCAGGCCGAGAAGCAGCACTGTTCGCCAGGGGTGTCGGGTCTCCGGGGGAGGTGGTGGCTCGATCGTCACGCCCGCCAGGTAGAACACGCCGGCGGCGGGGAGGATATAGACGGCGAGTTGCGGCATTCCCCCGAAAAAGATCAAGGCGACCGGAAACGCGCACAACAGCGCGTAGCTGAGCCGCCCTCTCTGGCGCAGGCGGTGGAGCAACAGGAACACCAGGGGTGTCCACAGGGCACTACCGACAAACACCGTATTTTCAAGCCAGGTCAGGAAAAACCCGTTGAAGGCAAATGCTATCGCACCCAGCAGCGCTGCCGGCCACACTAGATTGAGTGCCTTGAGGAAGAGGTACGTTAAAACGCCAGCCGTGAAGAGTTGGAGCATCAGCAAGATGCCAAACGCGA